>Ga0307488_10005455_pt1 | contig 10504 bp, 15 predicted proteins | sample SB02metaG_FD_202248 | JGI IMG/M metagenome (GOLD analysis project Ga0307488, IMG submission 202248) | Sea-ice brine microbial communities from Beaufort Sea near Barrow, Alaska, United States - SB 0.2 | ecosystem: Environmental > Aquatic > Marine > Coastal | place: USA: Alaska | collected...
ATAAAGATTTACTACTTCCTATTAAAGAAGAGTTTGAACAGAAAAAAGCTGAAGGTAAACTTCAATATAATGATAACTATACTGAACAGTTCGCTCATCCTGTTGCATATATGGATACTGTAGCCAACATACCCTTTGATGATAAACTTTTAGACATAGCAACTATGTTTTTTGGCTGTATGCCAACACTCAATAATGTTCAACTAAGAAAAAGCAAGGCAACAAATTTAGAAGAAAATAGATTACCAGGTAATGGCAAGACAACGCTATTTCATTGTGATAAAGATGGTCCTAGATTTATTAAAATGTTTTTGTACTTAGACGATGTGGACGAAGACAATGGCCCTTTTACTTATGTCCATAAAAGCCACCTAGAAAAATTTGAAGGCTGGAGATCATCTTATCGCAGGAGTCACGAAGAGATAGAAAGTATTTATGGTACAGACAGGATTAAATATCTTACTGGTAATGTAGGAGATTTGATTATTGCTAATACTAGTGGTTTCCATAAGGGTAAAAAGGTAATAAAAAACGAAAGATTACTATTAACTATATATTACAATATCCATACAACAGAATGGTTAAAAAACCATTGTAGTGGTAGAATTAGAAAAGAGTTTTTTGAACAGCTACCTAAAAACAAAAAACCTTTAGCAGATTATCTAGAAAAAATTTAATGAAAAAATATGTATTCTGTATAGCAGCGTCAGATGACTTTGCTTTAGCAACCGCAGTTTTAATATATTCTTTAAAAAAGAATGTACAAAGATTTTCAGAATTTGATGTGGTAGTTACTTACAATAATTTAAATGATCAAAGTAAAAATTTGATTATGAAAGCACATGAGGAAACTATATTTAAAAAACCATACAATTCTGATTTTTATAAACATATACCTACAACAATCTATGGTTCCAATAATTATGATGTTTACTTATCTTTTGAAACATTTAGTCAAATAGGATACGAAAGAAGTATATATTTGGATGCTGATATGTTATGCACTCAAGACATTTCAGAAGTTTTAGATTACAACCAAGAAGTGTCTTGGGTATATCCTAATTTGGGAATTTTAATTGTTAATCAAAAGCATTTAACAGGTTCTACATATAGTAAAATGATTGACTATGTTTTAAATACCGATGTTAAGCACAAGCCTGATGGGGATCAGGTAACTTGTCAACATCTTTTTGGCCCTTCCGAAAAAGTACAGGTTCTTCCTAAAATTTATAATTTTCAAGATTTTGGACTTGGGGGTAAAGGTTCTAATACTTCATATGATGCATTAACCAAAGAAATAAAAGTAATTCATTATAGTGGTAGACGTAAACCTTGGGGACCAATATGGGATGGACAAGAATACAATAAAAATTGTATTAGATTTGCATCATTAATACCAGAAAATAATGCTGTAAAAATCTGGTACGAATACTATGATAAATTTAAGGAGAAACACCTATAATGAATGTGTTAATTGCTGGAGGTGCAGGTTATGTAGGAACTGTTTTATCCAATACTTTAATTAATCAGGATTTCAAAGTTACCGTTGTAGACAATCTATGGTTTGGTAATCATCTGAATAGTAATGTTGAGGTAATAAATAAAGATATTTTAGATATTACTTCAGAAGATCTTGAAGGTAAAGATGCGGTTATCTTTATGGCTGGTTTGTCTAATGATCCTATGGCTAATTTTAGTCCACAAAGAAATTTTATAGAGAACTCTGCTGTTCCAACATATTTAGCTTTTTTATGTAAACAAAACAACATACCTAGATTTGTTTATGCCAGTTCTTGTAGTGTCTATGGATTTACTGATAATGAAATTATGACAGAAAACAGTATCACTAAACCTATGTATCCTTACGGAATATCTAAGCTACAAGCTGAATACTCTATAATGAAAATGAAAGATTCTAATTTTAGACCAATATGCTTGCGTAGCGGTACTATCGGAGGATGGTCCAAAAGGATGAGATTTGATTTGGTTGTAAACACTATGGTAAAATCTGCTATCAAAAACAATAAACTATTAGTACACAATCCTAATTTGTGGCGTCCATTAATTGATGTTCAAGACGTTGCTGAGGCTTACATTAAATGTCTAACTTGTGAGTCAAATGTCAGCGAGGTTTTCAACATCAGTCAGGACAACTATACCATTGGTGGATTAGCTAAACAAATAAGAGATGAACTTAGCCAATGGAATATTAAGGTTGACATAGAAGAACAAAATGTTAAAGACGTAAGAAACTATTTGGCATGTAATCGTAAAATCAGGAATATGTTAGGCTTTATGCCTAAAAAGAAACCAAAAGATTCTGTTCATGATATTATGGAAAACATTACAAACATTGACATTGACAATGATATATACTATAATATAAACATATTTAAAAAATTAAATTTATCATGACACTTAAAGAATACTATCAACACTACCTTTCTCTGCATCAAAATCCTTGGTGTCGAAGACTGCATGTACTGGGACAAATTTCTACTATTATTTATATTGTGTTGTGTGTTAAGTATTTCCTACCTTTACTGCTCTTTTCTCCTTTAGTAGTCTATCCTTTCGCTTGGTCTGGTCATTATTTTTTTGAAAAGAACAAACCAGCGGCTTTCAAAGACCCTCTAAAAGCAAAGCTGTGCGACTGGATTATGTTTAAAGACATTCTCATGGGGAGAATTAAACTATGATCAAACTGATGCATGTAGATACAAATTATAGCATTGATATGTCACAGTTTTCACCCCTGTTAACTGATCCTATCGTTGAAGGATTGGAAAACACTATTGCAGATTATGTGGGTGCAAAATATGCATGTTCTATTCATAGTGCTTCTATGGCAATATTTTTATCTATTGTTAACAAGCCTAAAAGTACAATCAGCATACCTGCTATTATACCTCCAGTAGTACCTAATGCAATTTTAACAGCAGGGCATGATATCTCTTATTACGATGATATTAATTGGGTGGGTAGCGCATATGTATTACATGAATTTGATGATTATAAAATTATAGATTCGGCACAACAACTTGATAGAAATCAATTTAAAAATCAAGCTAATGATCATGACTTGATGATTTTTAGTTTTTACCCTACTAAACCTGTAGGTAGTATAGATGGTGGGATGATAGTTTCTAACGATGAAGAAAAAATTAAACAATTAAAAATACTTTCTCGATACGGCACAAACTTAGAAGAAAACAGTTGGGAAAGAAAAAATGTTTTGGCAGGCTGGAAGATGTACATGAACTCTGTTCAGGCTTATGTAGCTATGCAAAACTTTCATAAATTAGACGCTAAGTTTACTAGACTAGATGAGATTAGATATACATATAATAATGCTTTTAATTTATCTAATACTAGTAGACATCTGTATAGGCTTAGGGTAAAAAATAGAGATGTATTTATTAGCAATATGAAAGATAAAGGCATACAATGTGGTATTCATTATCGCTCTGTCCATGATATAGAATGTTATAAATCTAAATTTGACACAGAGCTTACAAAGACTATTAGAGAGAGTGATGAGACAGTCAGCATACCATATCATGAAAAATTAACAAACACAGATATCCATTTTATTATTGATACAATAAATCATGAATACAGATGAACTTTCAGAACAAAATAAATATTTTCACGAATATAAAACTAGATCTACAAATCAAGAGATAAGCAGAAATTATGCTAAAGCTATGTATGATTTGTTTTCTACTGATTTAAATTTACTAACACAAAATCAATTTCATTTTCAAAACGTCAATACCTTACATAATATACATACAAATGAAAGCAAGCTACCCTCACCAATCATAGATTTGTTAGACTTTAAAGATAAAGTTATTTTAGACTTTGGTTGTGGAAGAGGAGAATTTTGTCACGATATTCACAGAAAATTTATGGCACACAAAACTTATGGTTGCGATTTAGCTACAGTAGATCTTGGATTAACAGATCAATATGAGTCAGAAAATTGTAGGTTTTTTACATGTGGAGCTACATCCATCCCTTTAGCTAATAATTCTGTTGATATTATAACGTCTTTTTTAGTCCTAGAACATGTGCATGAACATAATATAGATCAGATGTTTAAGGAGTTTGACAGAATCTGTCGTAAAGGTTTTATATTTAGTATATCACACCAATCTGCTACACAACAGAATTTAAGAAGATGTTCTAAAAATTTACAATGGTGGCAAAATAAACTAATTGATTTTTGCGATCCTATTTTTATGTATTATCCTTCGATAGATAATTATAAATGGGGAACGGGTATGTCTACAGGGTTAACTAGATTAATATGTAATAAAAGGATATAAATATGTTGAGACACAAAGGAAATCAAGAGACAGGTATGTTAAGCTATATGGAGCTAACAGACCTAGACTTTATACCCAGAAGAATGTACTATATCACACATGTTCCTAAAGGAGAAGTTAGAGGTAAGCATGGACACTATAAAGATCAACAGTATTTGTTCTGTGTGCAAGGACAAATAAATATTACTTTTGTATGCAAAGCCAAAGGTACTCAAACAAAAATCTTAAATACTGGTGATATGGTATTACTGGATAGAATGGTGTGGTCTTCACAAGAGTATATGACAGGAAATGATATCTTATTAGTTTTATGTTCTACAAAATTTGACGAATCAGATTATTTTTACAATAAAGAAGAGGTAACCAATGGTACTTAATTATCAAGCTCCAATTACAACAGGAACAGGTTATGGAATAACTTCTACAAATATTTTAAAAGCACTGGCTAAATTAGGAGTAGATATTCATTTGTTTCCTATTGGAGATGCTACTATTGACAATGTTGCAGATCAACAATTAATTGAACAAATGTTTGCAAACACACTACCCAATTGGAGTCAAAACTCTCCAACGCTAAAGGTGTGGCATCCACACGATCTGGCTTCTAGAATTGGGAAAGGGAAGTACGGGGCATTAGTATTTTTTGAATTAGACACCTTAAAGCCTGTTGAAAAATCTATGTTGAGAAATGTTGACACAGTTTTTGTTGCTAGCCAATGGGCAAAAAAAGTATTAGAGGATAATGGAATACAGCAAAAAATCGTGGTCTCTCCACTAGCGGTAGATACAAATGTTTTTAAAGACTACGGAAACAAAAATATTTTTGGAACAGAAACGTATAAGTTTATTAATATTGGTAAATGGGAAATAAGAAAAGGTCATGACTTTTTATTAGAAGCATTTAACAAAGCCTTTACTAAAGAAGACAATGTTGAATTAATCATGATAAATCATAATCCTTTCTTATCAGAACAAGAAAATAAAATTTGGGCTCAAATGTATAAACAAAGTAGCCTTGGTGATAAAATTCAAATCCTACCTAGAGCCGCTACTCACACTGATTTAGCTAAAATTATTAGAGATTGTGATTGTGGTTTTTTCCCAGCTAGAGCAGAAGGCTGGAATAACGAAATTTTAGAAGTAATGGCGCTAAATAAGCCTGTTATTACCACAAATTATTCAGCACACACTGAATACTGCACAGAAGACAATGCATTTTTAATTAATACAGATTCTCTCACTAGTGCTGATGATGGTAAGTTTTTTAATAATGAAGGGAATTGGGCTGATTTAAAGAAACCTCAAATGGACCAAGCTGTAGAATATCTCAGAAAGGTGTATAATGAAGGTATCAAGACTAATCCCAAGGGCCTGGAAACTGTAAAGCATTATACATGGGAAAATACAGCCTCTATTATAAAAACGGAGATGTTCGATGCCACTACCTAAACACAAACCCGGTGAAGATAGAAATAAATTTGTAAATCGTTGTATGTCAAATCCGGGGTCTAAAAAAGATTTTCCAGATACTAAACAACGTATAGCCTACTGCGTAAAAGAAGCAAGAGAAGATAGTAAGTCATCTTTAATAAATGACGTACAGGACGAACTATTGATTGCTAATGCAACTTGGGATGATGAATGTGATGAATTTGTCCAAGAGGTCATAGCAGAAATGGTATATGATGAGAATGGCAATGCTCTTGGTGCAGAGTATCAGGGTAGAAAGGTGCAGCTAAACAAACCCTTTAGAACTCCTGATGGCCCAAAGAAAAGAAGTGTTTATGTTAAGAATGATAAGGGCAATGTCGTCAAGGTCAACTTCGGAGATCCTAATATGAAAATTAAGAAATCTGATCCTGCTAGACGTAAATCCTTCAGAGCAAGACACAACTGCGACAATCCAGGCCCAAAATATAAAGCACGATACTGGTCTTGTAAATTCTGGTAATATGAATAATAAATTAATATCTAAAGTTAAAGACAATCTAAACAATAGCATCTTTGATGTTGATAGTATAAAATATTTATCAAGTTTTAATTATTTAAAATCTGGATACTCTAATCAAACTTTTCCAGAATTTAAGGATATCAATATATTTCAGATGGTGTCCAAGCCAGTTAAAAATTCTAGTAAAGAAACTAAAGAAGAACTAAACAATATTAGTAATCTTACTAATAATAGAAGTCTAGAAGAAATTAAATTAGTTTATGCTGTAGATAATGACCCATTTAGTATATTTAAACCAATTATAAAACAATATAGTTTAAACTTTAATTATAGTAAATTAAAACAAATGTATTTTGAAAGCACTCTTCCTTTAATACAACACCTAAAGTTTTATTACAATAGGGCTAGACCTTTTCAAATAGCATCCAAATTAAATATAGCTATTGATATTTTAACAACATCTACTCATCAGACACCCTCATATCCCAGTGGACATACAATATATTGTGCTTTAGTAGGGGAAGTTTTAAGTGAATCTTATCCCGATAAAAGGGCTATTTTCGACAATATAGTGCAAAAATGTGCTAAAGCTCGTGTATTACAAGGTGTACATTATGATTCAGATAACCAAGCGTCTTTACAAATTACAAAAAAAATCTACCCATACCTGAAGAAATATTATGACAAAAAATAAAATACTATCTGGCATTCAACAATCCATTGAAGAATCAAACAAAGATTTCTTACAGATGAATATTGATTCTTTAAAAACAATAGTAGCCAATGCTCAATCTCTACTAGAATCACTAGAAGATTCAAAAACAAAAAATAGCTTGACAGAAAGTTGGTTACAGGGTAAAATTGAAGCAACCGAAGATTACATGAGTACTATCCATGATTTTGTAAAGTATACTCGCTCAGATGACGATACAGATAATATGGCTCCTGCGAGTCTTTGGGAAAACATCAGAAAGAAAAAACTGAGAGAAGGAAAGAAGTACAAACCTGCAAAACCGGGAGACAAAGACAGACCGAATAAGGACGCTTGGAAACGGGCACAAGAATAATTAGAGTTAGTTTGGATTTTACACAGAATAAAGGAACTTATAAATGGAAGACTACAAAGATCTTGTGGAATATATTGATATCGCTAAGAAAATCATTTCTACTTTTGCAGACAAAATATGTCCTGGCATCTGTAATGAGATGTCTAAAAGTGAAGATGCCGTTGCAGATGTTGCACACGCTCTGATGATGGCAGATTGGAAATATGACGAAAATAGAAAAGGTAAAGTTAGTAATCAAGTTAAAACTAGATACTCTTATAGAAATCAATGTGCTATTTGGGCTATACAAACATACATTAAAAAATATCTTAAACACAAATCTTATTCTATACATAATATTTTAGATGATGATTCAGGTATTACATTTGAGCACACCTTAGAAGATCACTCACAAATAGATCCGATAGAGTCCATTTTAGAAAAAGAAAAAACAGATTTAGAAAAACAAATGGTTGATGATATTTTTAGTTCAAATCTTTTATCAGAAATTCAAAAAGATAAACTTAAATTGTATTATTTTGATAATCTTAGCTTGGCAAAAATAGGAAACAAGTATGGGGTCACAAGAGAAGCAATCCGGCAGAATATTAAAGTTTCAATTAAAAAACTCAAAGAGGCTTTAGTATGAATGTTTATTGTTTATCTTTTATATTTTCTATAGACTCAAGTAAAAAGGGCTATGTTCTTTCTCATAAGTCAAAACCCTTACTCTTTCCTTTAAAAAAAATAGAATGTCCTAAGCATTACACAAAAGAACTTTTACAATTCACAGTTAATTTATTTGATACTAACCAAATAAGTTTTAACGAAGAGTGCAGTTATAATTTTAAAAATGTACAAGATATGAATGCCGTAGAGTATATTAATAAGTATTATTCAGAAATAGATATTGATAATAGTTTAATAGTAACCTATGGTGGGCTTTTATTACACATGAAAGAAGCACCTAACTACCAATGGAATCAGCTTATAGTTAATAAAAAGAACAATGGATTTACCCCAGATAAAAATATAAATTTATTAATAGATAATGTTATGTCTAAAATTAGAGTATAAAATATGCAAAATTATAATGATATGTTACAAGACTTTCATAGCTACGGAGCAAGTCTACAGTCTAGAGAAATTTTTCTACATAATTATTTTTCTGGTTCGGAGGATGAAAATCCTGGAGTAGACTATAGAATGTCTACAATGTTTATAAAAAATATTAGAGCTTTAGAACGTAAATCTAAAGATGCAATTATTATTCATATGAATAGTATAGGGGGAGAATGGGCTGATGGCATGGCAATATATGATGCTATTTGTATGTCTAAGTGTCATGTTACTATTATTGTTTATGGTCAAGCAGAAAGTATGAGTAGTATTATTTTCCAAGCGGCAGATGAAAGAATGATTACTGAAAATTCTTATTTTATGATTCATTATGGATCTACTGATGCAACTGGAGATTACTTAAATGTTCAAAATTTTGCAAAATACGAGCAAGCAATTTGTGATAAGATGATAGACATCTATGCAAATGTTTGTGTGAATGGTAAATTTTTTAAAGAAAAATATAATAACAACACTTCTAGCGTTAAAAAATATTTACAACGTAAATTAAAACATGGAGATTGGTATATGACTGCTGCTGAAACTGTTAGTTATGGTTTAGCAGACAAGGTGATAAAAAGTTTATGATGGTGTATCTATAAGTGGATTAACTACTTAAGAGATACAAAAATGAAAATAGAATTTCAATGCACAGATGAAATTTTATCTAATAAAGAATTGCTTGATATCGTAGAGTCAGCACAAAGTCATTCTTTTGTTTCTAAAATATCTGTCTTGCCTCCTTATATAAAATTTTTAAAAAATAAAATTAAAGAACCTATTAAGCTATCTGCTATTGTTGATTACCCTTTCGGCATATTAGATAGCAAAAGTAGATTAGAAGTTGTTAATAGATGTATATCAGATGGCGCCGAGTCTATAGAAATGGTTTTGCCCTCTTTCTTATTAACAAATAAACAAACAGCTAAAATTAAACAAGATATACAATCCGTTTATTCAATATGCTCTGATAAAAGTATTAATTTGCATTATATCTTAGAATACAGATCTTATAATTATACCTGTCTAGCACGAATAGTTAAACTATTATTAAATTATGATCTTAATGATATATACATATCTACTGGGCATAAAATAGATGATATCTATGATCATATTATAGCCATAGCCATGATTACTAAACATATCCCAGATGCAAATATTATTTGCAATGCAAATATTTATAATACAGAGCATTTAGCACTACTTAAACTATCTAAATTAGAGCATTTTCGTGTTAATAGTATATATACTTTGGATCTTATCAATAGAAAATGTCGTATTTGATAATTTTGGGGTAAAATAAGGATAGTTTCTATAGCTATAGACCTTTCAAACGGAGATAATAATGGGCACAAAACAAGTAAACGGTTCAGCTGTTACAGCTACCAGTACAAAAAACAATGGTGGAGCAGCTATTAACGTTGGTAGTTCTTCGATTTTAGACAATAGACAGTCATCCAGTGTTTATAATAACAATGCAGTTTTTGCTTCAACGGCTTTAGATAATGCACATTCAGACGAAGCCGTGGATGCTGGTGTTTTTGCTTTTGAAAACAATAGGGGTGTTATGAGAAGAGTTACAACAACTTTGTCTACTGTAGCCAATACTGTTTTAGAAAGTGCAGCAGCACAACCTCAAAATGTTCAAAGTGTACACGCCACTACAGGTATTCCAACTGACACAATTACATCAGCCCTTAGAGCTGGTGCATGGAATGCGTTTAGTGGAGCTTTTGATCCTGCTCTTGCTAAGCTTGATCCTGGTTTTGGTGCAGATAATGAAGCTTCTGTATCAAGAAGTAGTCAAGGTGAGTTTGCATTTAGGGATGGTTCGCCAACTCCTGTGCAAGATCAATACGATCCAAAAAATGGCTAATATTTGATTACAGTTTATTAATTTAGAATCACAATAAAGGGCCAAAACATATTGGCCCTTTTAAATATGGAGACAACTTATGACTGATAATTTAAGTAGTTTGGTTGAACATATACTTCCCGGTGGTTTGAGTTTTATTATTTTTATTATCGGATTTTGGATCAGCGTAGGAAAACAT
>Ga0307488_10005456_pt1 | contig 10504 bp, 19 predicted proteins | sample SB02metaG_FD_202248 | JGI IMG/M metagenome (GOLD analysis project Ga0307488, IMG submission 202248) | Sea-ice brine microbial communities from Beaufort Sea near Barrow, Alaska, United States - SB 0.2 | ecosystem: Environmental > Aquatic > Marine > Coastal | place: USA: Alaska | collected...
GGGCAGCTTCTGCACGGAGGTGGAGGTGCTGAAGGCGCGTTGCAGGGTGCTGGAGAACTCGTTCGGGTCGATGCAGAAGTCCTCCAGCCAGGGGCTTACACTCGTTCACTTTTCATCTCAACTTAAGCGCTCTTTGTGGTACAGGGGGTGCGTTTAGGGGTTGTTTAGGGGGAGTTTAGGGGTTGTCAGGGGGTTTTAAGGAGTGTTTAGAGTGTGTTTTTGTGGCAGACACGGCTCAGATTGAGCTGAGAAGTGGACGAGTGTAAGCCCCTGCCTCCAGCCCCGACACCTTCGTCACGAACTTGCGGCTCGCGCGGTCCTCCGCCTAGGGCCCGCCACAGATTGCCCGCCACCTCATCGACACGCATTTTGGGGTTTATTTAGGGTTTAAAACCCTAATCCCTAAATCCTAAACCCTTAAACCATCGTGTCTTAAGTCACACGGCATTCCTGTGACGTGGCGACATGTATCTGGCAGGCCCGACCTCGGCCTGGACGTGGATGGGGCGCACGTTGCGCTTGAGGATAGTCTCCTCCGGCGGCGCGCCCGGCCGCTCCACCCGCACCTTGGTGTGCAGCTGCAGTTTCTTGATGAGCCGCGGCAGCACGCTGCCCAGCGCCACCAAGGCGCCGCCTCCAGTCAGGGCCCGGACATTACTTCCATTTTGAGCTTAAACCCAATGCCGCCGTTGATGTTGCGCTGAGCTTCCGTAGTGTGATTGGTCGAGAGCACGACCGCTTTCCAAGTGTACTGTGGACAATTTGATTTTGAATTGAAAAAGCTTCGCCGACGCTGAGTTGAAGCGCAAAAGGGAAGCAGGGAACCAGTGCCAGGCCCTGCCTCCATACTCCTCTTCCTTTTTGTTATAAAGCTCCTTGCCCAGCAGCTAGGGGCTTACACTCGTTCACATCTCAGCTCAGCTGCAGCGCTTTTTGTGGGATAGGGGGTGCGCGCAGGGGTTATGTAGCCCGTGTTAAGGGGGTGTTAGGGGTGTGTAGGGTGTGTAGGGTATTTTGTGTGCGTCAGACACGGCTCAAGTTGAGCTGAAAAGTGAACGAGTGTGAGCCCCTGCCAGCAGCTCGTTAAGCACCACCGCGCTCTCCGCGCCCGCTGCAGTGCCGCCCTCTTTGAGCAGCGCCTGTTTGGTCACGTACTCCGCCAGCGCGGCTCGGCACTCCTCCTCCGTGTATAGGCGGTCCTCGCAGGAGGGTCATTGACAACCAGCACTCGAACTGTAATCGGACGTGCCCGCATGACTTACCATCAGGATAAATGCTCATACTGTGGCGCGGAGGAGGAACCTGGAGCCTCAACGTCCGACGAGTGCGTGTTGTCAAACTCAGTGTCAGGTTTGTTATCGAAGATACGGTATCGAATCCCGTTCGACCAATCAGAACTGTCCATTTCGAAATTCCAATCGACCGGCTCGCCGAGGGTCCGACAGGGTCGCGATCCTTGAGTAAATAGACCCTCGATTTCGAGGATCTCAGGGTGACTAGTAACCCCGACACTGAGTTTAAGAACCCCCCTGCCTTGTTGCCCACGGCCGCGTCGCCGAAGATTGGCCGGTACATCGTGGAAGCACGGTACACGTGTGATATGTCGAATGTGGCGCCTCCTCCGCCGCCACCACCTCGTACGGGCGCAAACACAATGCTCTCGCCGTGTCATATGATGCGAGTTGGGATCAGGGGCGAGGGTTTTTACATGTGGCGGTTGACGTGGCGAGAGCATCATGTATCTGTCCATACCGCCTCCGCCTCCTCCTGCCCCACCCCCACCGTCGCCGCCACTGTCGCCCCCCCCAGCCTCGTCACCCTCGTCACCTCCATCTTCCGCCGCCTCCGCCGCCTCCGCCGCCTCTGCCGCCTCCACCCAGGGGCTCACACTCGTTCACGTCAGAGATCAACTTGAGCAACTCCGGGACACGTTCATGAGTTAAGTTGGGTTATACGGTGTATAGAAGAGCTCAACTTAAGCTGAAATGCGAACGAGTGTAAGCCCCTGCCTCCACCGCATCTACCGCCGCGCAGTACTCCGCAAAGGTCTTATTAGTTCGGTCGACGCTCACGATGTTGTCCTGCTTGTGAATGGCCTTGCACACGATGAGCTTTTTCTTCTCCATCACGCTGAACAGCTTGGCTTGTTTCTTGATGGTCGACTGCTTGAGGTCCAGCGTGACGTCCTCCGGGCGCGAGGTCATCAGGCAGTTGGCGTAGAACATCTCGCAGCGCATGGGCAGCTCTTTGTCTAACACCTTGTTGTAGCAGCGCAAGTTGAATCTGAAAGCATAATTTGAAACTGGTATATCACACATTAGTTTAAAGGGATTAGTTCCAGGCAGCTGCAACTTGGGTTTCATAGGGTCAACCTGCACCGCCTCACCTTGTCGCGAAGGCCGGCCATGAAGCACCGCTCGAACATGGCGTCCATGCCTGTCGGGGTCGAGACGTCGATGGCAGGCAGCCCGCCGCCTCATAGGGACATTTGCATAACGCTCGCCACGTCATATGATGCGGGTTCACATGAGAAACCAGGGTATACAGTGGCGGATGACGTGCCGGGCATTATGTCTCTGTCCATACCGCCTCCTCCGCCGCCTCCCCCTCCGCCGCCGCCGCCTCCTCCGCCGCCGCCGCCCCCTCCGCCGCCGCCACCTCCGCCGCCGCCACCTCCGCTGCTGCTACTATTATGACCTATACCCATGGCGGCCACCTCGGCCGCCGCCGACGCCACCTCCGGCTCCTCCTCCATCGCCGCCGCCGCCGGCTGCGCAGTCGCCACCGCAGAGAAAGCGGAGGCGTCGGCCCCCACGGGGAAGATGCGCTCGGGCAGGAACGCCTCACACGGCAGCGACTTATCCCCCATTTCCCACAACGGGTCCCCGAAGTGGTGTAGAACCTTGCGCTAGTGCCTGCCAGATTTTGCCAGCCACGTCGACCAATGCATGACGAATCCTGCATTCTTGGGTAGAATAGCGTCCCATGACGTGGCGAGAAATACCTGCCAGGCCCTACCTTGAGCCCTCGGCCTTTCATCCCGGCCCCCGCCGCCGCGGCGCTGTCCACTTGCATCTCGCCAATCGCAAACGGAAACGGGTTGTCCGGGATCCGAAGCACCAGCATGTCCTCCTCTGCAAAGGGTGGTAGCCCCTCCGGAGGCACGATGACCCCGGGCAGCATGAGGTCCGCGCCCCCCAGCACCTTGGTGTACCGGCGCAAGTTGAAATTGAAAGCAAAATTGAGGCAAAATTGAAAGCAGTTTATCATATTTTAGTTTCAAGCGCTCAGTTCCAGTCGCTTTCAGCGTGTGTTTGATAGGGTCAACTTGCACCGCCCGACCTTGGGCGACACCTCGGAGAACGTCAGCAGGTGTTTCATGGCGTGAGGGAACGCCCACAACGTGTACACCGTGGGGAACACGCGCCCGACCCCAAGGGCCTCACAGATATTCCTCGCCACGTCTTTGGATCCGATACAACCCTTGAAGAAACGAGGGTTCACAATGCGTTAGATGTCGTGGCGGGCAATATGTGTGCGTGTCTATAACCCCGCCTCGGCCGTGCGGGTCGAAGAAGAGCGGTTGGCCGTTGACGGTGAACACCACCGCCTTGTTGCTCATCTTCACCAGCATCACCTCCGCCTTCGCCCAGGGGCTTACACTCGTCCACTTTTCGGCTCAAAGTATGCGCTTTCTGAGGGATAGGGGGTGCATTTGGGAATGATTTAGAGCAGGTTAGGAGGTGTCAGAAGGTGCTAAGGGGGGTGGTAGGGTGTATTCTGTGTCAGAAACGGCTCAGGTTGAGCTGAAGAGTGGACGAGTGTAAGCCCCTGCCTTGGGCGCCAGGATGGTGTTGAGGTCCTCCTCGCTCACGCCCGGCCCCAGCACCGCCAGCACCTCCTTGCGCAGCTTCTTCACATCGCTGCCCCACACACAGGGTTCATCTCCCAGAGCTGCATTGCCATCTGTACACGGCCACTATGTTGGGGATATTTATCACGAGTACGCAGGCCAAGCATGCAGGGCTCTCTCCCAAGCGAAGGTGCTTACTTCTCTATATCGTCCCACAGTTATGATCCAGATTGTTTGAGCACTGGATGAAACAAGCAACGGTGTCGGGTCCGTGCGCGTGCCCGCGGGAGCTCGCAGGCACCGCACAGACTGAAGACTACAGCCTCGGGTCGTGGCTGGACCCGGCGACACTACAACATACAACGCGGTGCTCCCGGCACACGGCACTCTTCTGCCGACGAGGTACCATAACATCACATCAGGGGGGGCGGTGGGGGGCGGTTCGTTACAGGTCAGGTTTGGGCGTACGTGAGGGGTGGGGGCCTTGCCTTGAGGGCGTGGCCGCCGGAGGGCGTGGCCTTCTTGAACATCGCTGGCCGGGGTGCGCTGTGGCGACGGGCGCGTTGCTGTGAGGTCGGATGGGCGCGGGCGCCGGGATTGTGCCAAAACTCAATCAACGTGGGAAAAGGAAAAATGGAGATGTCGAGAGAGAAGGTTGTGCATTCAGACATCACCTCCAACGAATCCAGAATCATTCAGGGAAGTAATCATCATCTGAAGCCACCTCCACATCGAAAAGTGGTCGAATAACGTTATTTCAGTGCCACGTAGGCAAGCTTACAAGCGCGTTGCGTTGGCGTGCCGTGTGTCGGTCACAATACAGTTGTTGCTTTGTCCGTTGTCACGACGTGAACTAAGAACGCGCGCTCGTTCAAACGCCCCGCCTACCTGCGTCACCGCGATGACGCCGCATGGGAGCTCGGCGTCGGCAGCAGCGGTGTCCCTGCTGCTGTTGCTGCTGGCGAGCGCGCCGCCCCCGAGCGCCGCCCTCGCCTCTACCGTGACAGTCGCCCCCAACGCAACCGCCGCACCGGCCTCGTTCCACTGCACGCCGCAGCGCTTCTCCCTGAAGACCACGCCGGACTTCAACCAGAAGGACGTCCCGGTGGTCTACCTCCGCCAGGTGGGGTCCGGCTGACTCTCCACGCTAGTTGCAAGCCAGGGCACCACGCGAGACCTCGCTCGTTGATACTGATGAGTGCCTAAGTTTTGTGGCATCGCGTGTTGAGTTGTGCGTCGCGTTGGCGTCACATATGACGTCGGGAGCGTTGTGTACCTGACCATTACCGCCGAAGGCCGGCGTCGCCGAGACGTGCACCACCAAGGACAGCACCCCAACGTTCACCGACGACCCCGTCATCACGTACACTACTGGCAGCGAGTTCGAATTCGAACCAGCAGACCTCGCCGCGTTGAACAACAGCGTGGCATTGATCCGGGGTTCCAGCTGTCTGTTCTCCTCGAGGACGGACAACGGGTGGGACAGCAACCCGTGGGCGTACTACGAGCGCGACTTCATGTTGCGCGTCGAGGCCGCGACGGACGCCGGCGCCGTGGGCGTGCTGTTCGGCGAAGGCGTCACAGGCGGGGCCTCCACAAAAGTTATCCAAGAACATACAGGTGTTTCTCCTTCACCTCCAAGGTGCTCAAGTTGAGCTGAAAAGAGCCGTGTGATGCAACAAGGCCCTGCAGATAGGCAAGCTGCCGCAATTGATGGATGGGGCAGGTCACCTGAAGCCCATATGCGTCTTCGAGCTCGCCTCCTTCGACTCCCTGCTCGACGCCACACACCTCGCCGCGGCATGGCCTGCCTGACACTGCCCGCCACGTCGTCGACGCACATTTGATCCCTCGTTTATTGAGTCAAATGGCACCCTGTGACGTGGTGAGCAATCTCTGCTTAGCTCATGGCCCACCACGTCGTGTACACGCGTGTTGAATCTTTGAAAGTTGAGCTAAATGACATCCTATGACGTGATGAGCAGTGTCTGTCTGGCCGTGTGCCCGCCACGCCGTCGACACCCATTTTCAAACCTTTTCATGTATTGAAGGGCATCCTGTGATACGGCGAGCCAAATCTTCCGGGCCCTCGGCGGCGGCTAGCCCGGGAGCCAACTGGACCGCCAACACGGAGGCGACGTACATGTACCGCACCGCCGACGACATCGTGCCGTCGCCGGCGATCACCTACGCCACGGCAGGGGCTTACACTCGTTCCCATTTCAGCTCAACTTGAGCTCCTCTGTCCACTGCATGACCCAATTGAAATCATGAATGTGTCCTGGAGTTTCTGAAGTTGAGCTCTCACGTGAACGAGTGTAAGCCCCTGCGCCACGGTGGAAGAGCCGTGGAAGGCGGGCGGCCCCGAGGGGATTACCTTTCCGATTCCGGTCATCACGGCCACGTTCAACCCCCGGTCGCACCCGGGCGCCGAAGCCCCTGTGGTGACGGCGGACTTTGTGGCGGAATGTAAGTCCGATGATTATGAATCGTGCGCTGAGAACTGCTGGAACCGCACCGGGAGTCCCTTCACCGTAGGGCCCTACTGAAGTACAATTTCCTGCTCAAATGCGAGCTGCCTGTCACTGAGTCCACTTGTATCATCCCACATCATACCTCAAAGACACTCAAGCTGTTCGTCCTGAAACCACTTGACTCATCCCACTTCACACCTCAAATATGCTCGAATTGAGCTGGGAAACATGCTAATGTCAGGCCCTGGTTCTCGGCGAATCTGACGGGCAAAATCGCGTTTTTCAACCCCGTTAGATCCGACTTGGGGTGCTACGCCTGGTTCAGCCAGTGGGCTATTCTGTCGCAGCGCGCGGGGGCGGCGGCAACGGTGCTGGGCAGGGGCTTACACTCGTCCACTTTTCAGCTCAACGTAAGCACTTTCTGTGAGACACGCTGATTGGTGTCACTCTGCCAGTGACAAAAGTGGCTCACGTTGAGCTGAAAAGTTGACGATTGTAAGCCCCTGGTGCTAGGCACCAGCAGTGACGTGTCGAGCTGGGCCGTGTGGGGGCCGTACCTCGTCCCTGAGGTGGGCCCGGATGCATCCACCACAAAGTGTACCGGTGCTCGCTAAGTCATGCATCACGTAGCGTATCGGTGCTCGCCAAGTCATACATTGCGTAGTGTACCAGTGCTCGCAAAGACATGCATCACGTAGTGTACCGGTACGGCCATCCACCGAATGACGTGGCCGGCATCGTTCACTTGACCCTAGCCTGCGGTGATGACCGTGCCGTTCTTCTCCCTCCTCAAGATGCACACGGACACCTTGCTGGCCGCCATGGTAGGGCGGTACAGGTTGACCCTATCAAACCCAAGTTGAAACTGCCTGGAACTAAGCGCTTGAAACTAAAATGTGGAGGACCGCTCTGAAGAAATGCTTTCAAATTCAAGTTGCGCCGCTACACCATGGCCGAGTCGGTGTCACACCCGGACCAGTCCTTGCAACTGAAGACCCCGGTGCTGACGGGCGGCTCCGGCCCGGCGTACTTCGTGGAGACCAGCAAGGAGTACGGCCCGGCGCCGCTGCTCTTCTGGAAGGGGTACGATGACCACTTCATCTGTGACGCGGGGCAGGCAGGGGCTTACACTCGTCCACTTCTCAGCCCAACCTGAGACGTTTCTGACACAAATAACACCCTGAACACCCCCTATTACTCCTTGATACCCCCTGACACCTCCAAAACACCCCCCAAACAACCCCTACCTGCACCCCTATCCCAGAGAATGTGCTTAATTTGAGCCGAAAAGTGGACGAGTGTAAGCCCCTTGTGGACAGGCGCACTTCAGCGCGGCGCCATGGCCTGGCCTGGCGCTGCCCTCCAACATGAACACCACCGCCGCGCTGGCCTCCAACCGCATCGTGGTGCTGGATCCCAGCGCGGCGTGCGGCCGCGACGCGCTCGAGGCAGGGGCTTACACTCGTCCACCTTTCCAGTTTAACTTAAGCCGTGTTGGTCACACCTCTCCTTGTCCCCCTGTCTAATAAATTGGGGGAAAATCATGCACCCAACGTATCCCACAAAACGTGCTTACGTTGAGCCGAATAGTGGATGAGTGTAAGCCCCTGGCTGGAGGCCGGCAACACGTGCGCCGCGTGCCTGCTGCAGTCCCCGTCGCAGCAGGTGTCCCGGGCGTGGACTAAGATCGCCAACGAGACGACGGACCTGGCGCTTCCCGTGGCAGGGGATGCAATCGATAACATGCGGGCTTCGCAGGTTTCCAGTGTACCTCAAATGGCGGTCAACGGTGCGCAAAATTGCGACCATGTGTAAATAGACGGTCAGATTTGCCATACAATGGTATAAAATGGCGATTCCACCGTCTATTTCTCAAGAATTGGCGACCGCCACTTGAAGTACCCTGAAAACTGCGAAGCGTGGATACATCATCGTATGGGCATCTACCCTTGTTGTTGGCGACGTGGCGCTCCATTTGCGGGTTTCCATCCATTTTGACGTCGGTGGAGTGCTTTACTTGTTCTCAACGGCCCTGCTCCACGGGCAACCCCAGTTCACGAACACGGGCCGCCGCCATACAGTCCCAGTTTGGAGACGACATCGTGGGGCTTATGCTGGAGGTCAACTTCCCGTGCTTCGCGTCGTATGAGCAGTACGTGGACGTGGCGGCGGCGGCGGGGGTCGAGGCGGTAGGGTGCTCATTGCTCTGATCTGTAAATCCCACCCTAAACCCTAAACCCTAAACCCTGAACCCTAAACCCCCAAAGAGGCGAGGCGGTAGGGTGGTCACTGCTCTGTTCTGTACAACCCATTCTGTTCTACGTGTAGGGACGCTTCATCTGGGCTTCCTTTTGGGGTGTCTATCAAGGGCCTGCTTTGTGTGTTTTTGTTCCTCGTACTACATTGTCTTTGATCAAATGCAGATGGACCTTCTAGGTTCCACTCTTCGAGCGCGTTCAGTTCTATAGAGTACTCGTAGAGTATATATTTAAAAGCATGTTGTGACCGCGAAGTATTCATTCTGGCGGCCCTGTACTACGGTGCTGCTGGTCATGCCGGCGCAGCAGCCGGCGCAGACCATGTACGGTGCGGTGGAGATCGGCGAGGGCGAGGCGCCGGAGGCAAGGGCTTACACTCGTCCACTTCTCAGCTCAACCCGAGCCGTTTCTGACGCTCAACACATCCCCTAAATGCCTGAAAAAACCCTCCATCCCGGCCTTAAACACTCCCTAAACACCTCCTAAATACCCCTTGTCCCACCAAAAGCGCTTACGTTGAGCTGACATGTGGACGAGTGTAAGCCCCTGGCCAGAGGCCAAGGAGTCCATCCCGGCGTTCAGCATCACGCTGGAGTGCGCCAACCGCGCCTTCTACGCCTCCGAGGACGTGCACGTGGGTCTGCCCGCCATCAGCGCCGCCGGCGAGGTGAGGCGAATGTCAAATGACTCGAGACGTCATCATCATCCACAGTTTTTTTATTTTGTTAACGTCCATCGAGCCCCAAGGCGCCTCACATGGTGAGCTTAATCAACCCTCTCCGTAATTCCAATCCTCCATCATGTATTGCAACGGCTTGGTTTGACGCGGCGAGCATCGTTCACTCAGCCCTACGGGGAGGTTGTCCCGGGGCCCAACGCGATTGCGGCGGGCTACAACGAATCCAGCATTGAGAAACTGGAAGACACCGTGATCACGGTAGTGACGGGGCCGGCGAGCCTGTGCGACGGGGGCAACAAGTGCCTGGCGGGGCAGGCACGGTGGAACCCCACGTCGCACCCGGCGGTGTCGGCTAAGGTAGGGCGGTGCAGGTTGCCCCTACGAAACCCAATTTGATTGCCTGGAAATAAGCGCTTGAAACTAAATCATAATAATCTGCATTCAAGTTTTGCTTCCAAATTCAGCTTGCGCCGCTACACCAAGGTGACGGCGGTGCTGACCATCGACGTGTGCCGCCGGAGCAGCACGTGCGCCGCGTGTGACCGCGCCGGCGCTGGGCAGGGGGGGTTCTTCACATCCAACACCCCACCAACGTCCTCCGCGCGTATGTATGAGCATTCATCCTGAAGGTACCTGGTAAGTCATGTTCCGCTTCGGTCCGCGCGTCTGCATGAGCTGTCACCTTGACGGTGAGTTCATACGTTACGCTCCGAAATCGGTTCGAGCGTTCGTTCTCAATGACCCTGCCGCCCTGGAGGGAGGTTATTGAAAACAAGCACTCGACCATGAAGCGAGTCTGCGCATCTGTACGAGCATTCACCCTGAAGATAGGTCATACTCATCTCGGTTTGAGTGCTTGTTCTCAATGACCCTGCTGCCGGGATTGGCTCGCTGGGGAAGTACACGAAGATCGACGGGTCGCCGCTCACCTTTGCGACAGTCAAGGTAGGGTGGTGCAGGTTGACCCTATCAAACCCACGTTGAAAGCACCTGGATCTAAGCGCCTGAAAGTAGAAGATGAGAAATTGCTTTCACACTATGCTTTCAATTTCAACTTGCGCCGCTACGTCAAGGATCACATCATATTCTACGCGGAGGAGCACCTGAGCTGCCTGCACCCGTACACCAACGCCGTGCGCGACGCGCAGGAGAACGGCGCGCTCGGGGTCGTCGTGGGCAATTACAAAAACTCCACTGTGACAATGGCAGGGCCCTCCCACTCGTTGTCTTGTGTCTCGTC
>Ga0307488_10005458_pt1 | contig 10502 bp, 13 predicted proteins | sample SB02metaG_FD_202248 | JGI IMG/M metagenome (GOLD analysis project Ga0307488, IMG submission 202248) | Sea-ice brine microbial communities from Beaufort Sea near Barrow, Alaska, United States - SB 0.2 | ecosystem: Environmental > Aquatic > Marine > Coastal | place: USA: Alaska | collected...
ATACCCCGTAATACCAAATGGTCGGTTTGCCTTTTAATGGCAGGTGCCTCAACACCATACGACTAAACTTGGGCAGGCTAACCTGTTGTCGTTCGATCTTTTTAGTTTGATGGGATTTATATTTAAACGTGAGTACGTTGTTTTTTACTGCGATGATCTGACTGTTATTTATCGCACCACCGCGCATGTATCGGGCTAAATATTTGGCGACGCCTAACCCATGAGCATAGGGCTCACAGGCATAAACCTGCCAGTCATGCTCAGGTTAGTCAGTTGTGTTGTTCGCTGCTTTGGTGGAAAAACAAGCGTGCTCTCAGCTAATGCCTGTTTTACAGCCGCTAAAAACTTGCCACGAAATAAATGCCGCATCACCTTTACTGGGAACATCACCGCGCGCTTAGGACGCTTCCATTTACCCGAGTCGACTAATCCACCATGGGTGATTAAACAATGAATATAAGGATGCTCACTCAAATTTCTGCCCAAAGTATGCAACGCCAATAAATAGCCTGGTTGAGCACCTAAATGCGCTTTAGAGCGACTGAGTTGCTTGATGGTATTTGATACTGCAAGGTACATTTGATCCTGAAACCATTACCAATCTGTCAAAGCATATCAGAATTCACTATTTTCAAGCATTAAATCGAGAATGAGCTAGTACAGTTTAATAAAAATATTCCCTACACGAACTCTTCTTCTCTCATACTTCACGCTGGTGAGCTGCAGGTAAAGATAAATAATGAACCAGTATATTCCTATCAAGCAAAAGACTCAGCTCTTCATCTTTAATAAGTCCACCTGAGTTAATCATAGCAATAACATACTCTTTAATTTCTGGTAGATAATTCTCAGCAGGTGCACTCACAGTTGTGCCCATCCCGCCATTGCCAACAATATAAAGTTGGTTTGGATTGTTAGCATCAAGAGCAACATGCAGATACTCTGGATGATTAGAGCGCACCAACATTTATTTAATGTTTAGATGTCCGGATGGGGCACGGATAAAATAATTTTCTTAAACGGGGTCTATAAAGCCAGCAAGATCGGGTCCGCGGCTCCCCTAGGTCAGGTTTTTTTGACGGGATATTTCATATCCAAAAAGCGAACGACCATTTCCGAAACTATTCAAGTATAACCTAGTGTTTCTAATCAGAAGGAGGAAAGCACGATATCTAGGCGGTTTTTTAAATAAATATTGCATGCGGATTAACACCTCTTTGAATTACCTGCTCCGGCACTCCAATATTGAAAATAAAGTATTTTCTCAATATTAAAACACCCTTTTTTCTGGTGATATAATTAATGTAGTTTATTTAAATTGTCTCTGGCCCCTTTTATTTTTTGTTATTGACGTTACAATGCGCAAAATTGCGGTGTCAGAGCCTGATGTCTGAGTACGCTGAGTTATTTTACTTTGGGATATTTTTTCTATGGCTGATAGTAGTATTGAATTTAAAGGTACGAGTTTTACCCTATCTGTTTTACATTTAAAAACGTTAAAATTAGCAGATATACGCACTAATTTAGTAAAAAAAGTTGCACAGGCACCAGACTTTTTTTACTTATTTCCTGTCATGGTTGATATTGAGGAAGTCGATTTTTCTTTTGACTATCAAGCTATAAAAATATTGCTTGAAGAATTAAAATTCACATTTATCGGTTTTACTGGCTCTGTTTCTAAAGAGCAACGCAGCCTTATTCGAGAGCTTGGTTATTCATTTTTAAATGCTGCTAAAGTAGGCGTACCGAGCAAAAAAAAGAATAATGATGATGTGATTGAAACAAAATATAAAGAAACAGAAACCATTCGTGAAAACAGATTATACGGCGATAAAATACATCGTGGGCAGGTTCGTTCAGGTCAACAAATTTATGCAAAAGAGCAAAATTTAGTGGTGATTGGTTCTGTTTCCGCGGGTGCTGAGGTCATTGCAGATGGAAATATTCACATTTATGGCTCATTACGTGGCAGAGCGCTTGCAGGTGCAAAAGGTCATCATCAAGCACAGATTTATTGTCAAAACCTTGAAGCTGAGCTTGTATCAATTAATGGGAACTATTGGCTGAGTGAATCAATGAATAAGCATTGGGGCTCACCGGTATATATACAGTTGACTGGCGCTGAATTGACGTCATCAAAACTCATCTAACTTTTATTTATGAAGGATATTCGGTCTATGGCACGAATAATAGTGATTACATCAGGTAAGGGTGGAGTGGGTAAAACAACTTCAAGTGCCGCTATTGGCATTGGTTTAGCGTCAAAAGGACACAAGGTTGTTCTAATCGATTTTGATATTGGGCTTCGTAATCTAGACCTAATAATGGGTTGTGAGCGTCGTGTGGTTTATGACTTTGTTAATGTAATTAATGGCGAAGCCACCTTAAATCAAGCTCTAATTAAAGATAAGCGTATTAGCAGCTTATCAATACTTCCCGCGTCACAAACACGAGATAAAGATGCTTTAACCAAAGAAAATGTGGGTAAAGTGCTTGAAGAGCTTGGTAAAACATTCGAATATATTATATGTGACTCTCCAGCAGGTATTGAAGCAGGTGCGATGATGGCACTTTATTATGCTGATGAAGCGATAGTTACCACTAATCCAGAAGTATCATCAGTGCGTGACTCTGACCGAATTTTAGGAATGCTGTCAAGCCGCTCTCGTCGAGCTGAGCTTGGTTTAGAGCCGATTAAAGAACATTTATTACTAACACGTTATTCCCCTAAACGCGTAGCAGAAGGTGAAATGTTAAGTGTTGAAGATGTTGTAGACATTTTAGCCATACCTTTATTAGGTGTCATTCCAGAGTCACCTGCAGTACTAAAAGCCTCAAATGCAGGTGAACCTGTAATTTTAGATACTGAAAGTGATGCAGGAAAAGCTTACCAAGATGTTATTGAGCGTCTCTTAGGTGAAACAGTTGAATTTAGATTTTTACAACTTGAACAAAAAAGCATTCTTAGTCGCTTGTTTGGAGGTTAATATGGCATTATTTGATTATTTTTTACGGAAAAAAGAAAACCAAGTTACAACGGCTTCAAAAGCCAAAGAACGCCTGCAAATAATTGTTGCACATGAGCGAAATGGTCGAAATAAACAACCCGATTATTTACCTCAGTTGACTGAAGATATTCTTCATGTCTTGCGTAAATATATTCAAGTGTCAGATAAAAGTCTGTCGATTAACCTTGACAATAAAGGTGGTGAGTTAAACGTGTTAGAGCTAAATATTGAATTATATGATGACAGTAACGCCGATTAGATGAATGCCTTGGTAATATAGGGACTAAATAAAACATAGAATCTTAAGTGAATAAGACAACTAGCTTCTATGTTTTCTGAAAATTCAATATTTCCATTTATCAAACAAAAATGTTCTAACTATATTGATAGAAGCATAGCAATTCATTTAGATTAACATACCTTTTACATACGGCTTCTGCGACTCTTCGATTGCCCTCACGGGCTACGTATTCATTGAGGTTTCTCATTAACCAACTAATATCATACAAACGCTGGCGGTAAATCGTCACGGTTTCTTCTAAACTGATAAATTTACCTTTACTGAGTGCATCCCCTCTTTGATAGTTTTGGCTCAATAATGTGCTTTGGTAAAGCTGATGCCAGCGTCTTACTACGTCTGCAATCTGCTCATTTAGACCGTTATCTGAGTGACTCGGCAACAGGCCCTTTTGGCACATTTGAGTCGTTTAGTACGACGTTTGATTACGCGAATTCTGTTCTAGCCAGTGTGAAACATTATGACTCTCTTACAGTTTACGACCCCTTTTTTCCCATTGATGCCGAATTTTGGAGCAACCATCTGATGATTATTTTTAAATGGATAAAAATAAATATAGATATTTTAATCACTAAAATAACGCCAACTATTTAGGTAATAATCTAAAACAACAGGCTTATCAATTTGATTAATTTCAACGTCTATTTCTTGTAAATCTTTTTCAAAGACAAACAGCGACGGCATAGTTTCGTGGGTTAAAAACAAGCTGTTTTCTACGGGGCGTTTAGGTCTGAAATTTATGGGTTGTAAGGCGCTCAGTACAAAGCCCCAATCACCAAAAGAAGGCACATTTGTGTGGTAAGGATAGGTGTAATCAAAACCTGCTGCTGCTATGGTTTTTGCAATACTCCAAAATGCAGGTTTGACAAAAAATGGGCTGGTAGCCTGTGTCACCATTAGGCCATCAGAGGTTAAGTTTGCTCTGGCTAATCGGTAATATTGCTTACTGTACAAACGAGAAAGTGCAATGGTATTGGGGTCGGGTAAATCGTTAATAATAAGGTCAAAAGCTTGCTTGTTTTGCTCAAGAAAAACAAAAGCATCATCAATCACAACCTGTACTTTTGGGTTCTCTAAACTTCCTAAATTAATGTCGATTAAATGGGGGTTATTCTTGGCTAATGCCGTCATTCTGGAGTCTAAATCGACTAAAACGATGTGTGCGATTTCTGGGTACTTAAGTAGCTCTCTTACCGCTAAACCGTCGCCGGCGCCTAACACCAATACGCGTTTAATTCGTTTATCGGCGTAAGTCATAGGCACCATCACTAATGACTCATGGTATCGGTACTCATCCACAGATGAAAACTGTAAAACGCCATTTAGGTAAAGCCGCAGATCGTCTTTGCTCTTGGTCAGGGTTATTTTTTGATACGGGGTTTGTTCGCTATGCACGATACGCCCGTTATAGAGCATTTGATCCCAGTGCTGCAGTGCCTGACTAGAAAACACTAACATAATCAAAATAACGGTACTCATAGCTGCGGCTAAGCATTGCAGTTTTTTGCCGGTTTTTCCGAGGGATTTTCTGTAAGAGTACAACACCACTGCAGCAATGGACATATTGATAAGCCCAAACAACAATGATGATTGGTAAATACCCATAACAGGTAAAAGAAAGAACGGAAATGCAATGGTAGCAATTAATGCACCGAGATAATCGAAGGACAAAATATTAGCAATATTGGATTTAAGTACCTGATAATTTTCCATTAATCTGGTTAGAAAAGGGATTTCCAATCCAATCAGGAAACCAATACATAAGGTCAGTACTACATACGTTGGGTAAAATAATGCGGTGGTAGTATAGGTAAAATATAACAATGGGATACTGATACCACCGATGAGCCCGAGCAGGATCTCGGCGATGACAAATCGTTGTAATAGTTTATCCGTAATGAATTTGGATATATAAGAGCCAAACCCCATTGCGGCCATATATAACCCTATGGTAAGTGAGAAAAATTTCACACTGTCGCCCATAAAATAAGACACAGTGGTGGCAATCAGAAGTTCATAAATAATCGAACATAAGCCAGCGATAAATGCGGCATAAATCAAAGTTACGTATTGTCTCTGTTTAGATTGTTGTTTTGGCAATGGGGTTTGGTCATCCGACATCTCAAATAGCCCCATCTGTTGGGGATGATATGTATAATGACGTGCCTCTGTCAAACTCCCGAACCTCAATACTTTTAGGACATAAATGCTCCCTAATGGGCGCGATGGCTAGAGCCGGATCGCAGTTACCACACATAAATATATCGACGGCGGCAAAGTGGCTTTCAGGCCAGGTATGAATGCTTATGTGGGATTCGGCAAGTAACAACATGCCAGTAATGCCTTGTTCTGCTCCAAAACTGTGAAAGTGCTTTTGTAAGACTTTAGCATGACAAGCATCTGCGGCCTCCAGTAACGCTTTTTCAATGACACGCTTGTCACTTAAGTGGTTGGCTTGGTATAGATCGACAAGCAGATGTTTCCCGGGTGTATAATTATTTTCCATAAACACGTTTTGTTAATTCTGACATTATTTTAGGCTACGCTGTTTTGTAATTTCGCTATTGTGTAATGTCGTTGCCGCAGTAGCAAATTAAAAGGGCACAATAATCAATACCGTTTTAACCCTAGAAGGACCTGCATATCACTAATGGATCCATTTGAATGACAAATAGACAGTAAAGAAGAGAAAGAAAATCACATCCAGCCCTGCGTTAACGTCTCATTATGTCAACGTCTCATGATGTCGATTAGATTATTTGCGGCCACGCCTTCCACGACCTTTTGCTTGACCTCGAGGGGGGGGCTTGGTATCTGCCTCAAAGTTACCATACTCATCATCGTCATCTGATGAAATTACTGGCGCTTTCTTACTGGGCGCAAAGCCTGGAATTATCTCAGGTGTAAACGTATGGCCGATGAGACGTTCAATAGACTGTAACTGCTTAGACTCATCCTCACTGAACAATGAAACAGCTAAACCAGAATGGCCAGCACGACCGGTACGCCCAATGCGATGCACATAGTCTTGTTGTACATAAGGGAGATCAAAATTAACCACACAAGGTAATTGATTGACATCGATGCCTCGCGAGGCAATATCAGTAGCAACCAATACCACAATCTTACCATTCCTAAAACCATCTAAGGCACGTGTCCGTGCATGCTGGGTTCTATTGGCATGGATTGATGCGGCATTAATATCCGCTTTTTCCAGCTGTAACACCAAACTATCTGCACCATGTTTGGTGCGACTAAAAACCAAAACTTGATGCCAATTGTTCTTTTTTATCAGATGAATTAGCACCTCACTCTTACGATCTTTGTCTACAGGATGTATTGTCTGTTTCACCTTATCGACACTGCTGTTCCCAGTAACCACATCAATCAAAAGTGGATTATTTAACATGCCTTTAGCCAGCAAAGTGATCTCTTTAGAAAACGTTGCTGAAAACATCAAGGTTTGACGTTTGGTCGGCAACAGCATTTGGATGTGACGGATATCGTCGATAAATCCCAAATCCAACATACGATCAGCCTCATCCAATACCAATATCTCAAGTTCATCAAAATTAATCGCCTGTTGATGATAAAGATCAATTAAACGCCCAGGCGTAGCAACCAGCACATCACAACCACTTTTCAGTTCGGATATCTGCGGCTCAATCCTCACGCCACCAAACACGGCCGCAGAGCGAATATTCAGATGGCGGCTATAGTTTTGAACACTCGAGGCAACCTGAGCCGCAAGCTCACGGGTTGGCGTTATAACTAACCCACGTACACATCGAGCTTGCGGACTAGCGCCACCAGATAATAACTGCACCATTGGCAATGTAAAGCTAGCTGTTTTGCCTGTACCAGTGTGCGCTACCGCCATAATATCACGCTGGCTAAGTACCCCAGGGATAGCGTTAATTTGTATCGGTGATGGTGTTGAATAACCTTGTTCTTCAACGGTTTTCAAGAGCTCATCACATAAGCCTAAAGAGCCAAATGACATGGATAAACGTTCCTTGGATTGATTAAGATGTGCGATATGATGTCTGTTGGGGTGCAGTTTGAACCTGACATAATCTAACGGACACTATTAATAAGCGATAATTTACTGACAATTAATTATTCTGGTTGATAAGGTCCGTTGTATTATGCCCCAAGGAATCAATATCAACCCCCTGCTCTTCAAGAAGTCTTTCAAAAAGGGGTAACAAAGGGCCTAGACTTTCTTGCAGAGTATCTCGCACCGTATCCACAATCACTTGAGTTCCGCGCTCAATTTCAACATTAATGTGATCGCCTACCACCTTCGCCTCAAATACTGTCATTCTTCGCGTCTCTGGGATCAGCCAAACTTCAAACCACTCCTGTTGTTTATTTACCTGTGAAATAGTTAAGCTAGCACCATTCAAAGCAATATAACCTTTAGGAAAAACATAACGTTTCCATTCTTTTGATAACCCCAAACGAATACAATAGTTGTCTTCAATATGATTAATATCGATAATCGACACGTTAAAGTCAACGTGGCCAGATAAAGGGTGACCACCAATTTCAGCACCGTCTTTGGCTGCTCGTTCTACATTGACAAAGGTACCTTTTTCATACTCACTTAACGTAGTAATCAACAGGCTTTGCAGCATTACATCAAATTTCACTCTAATATCAGACACTAACTCCGTCACAGTCAAGCACACTCCATCCACAGCCACACTGGCCCCAATGTCTAAATCAGTGCAAAACCCTTCTTTGAAATCCATAACAAAGGTTCGAATACCATTTTTATCTGTGACATCAGCAATTTTAGCTATAGATTGCACTATTCCTGTAAACATAAAGTCTCTTATTCAAATGGAGGGTCAACAAATTGTGTAGACACTCTTTGTAACTGACTCTCATTGTAATTCAATCAAGTATTTACAATGTGGTTCTTTTTGAGTGTTTTGTTATCCGACTTTAAAAGTCGGATCTCATTATCAGTTGTTTAACTTGCTGTGCCAGCTTTTGTTGCTTCAGGCACTTCAATAAGATTACCCGTTTTACAGTCATAAATATAACCATAAATGGGAATATCTTTGGGGACCATGGAATGATGTCTAATGCGCTGAACGTCTTCAAATACACTTTTTTCTTGGTCACTAATAGTTAACCAATTGATGTATTTACCATCAGTTGTTCCCCCTCCAGCATGACTATCATGCCAACCATCAGCATCCACACTCGATGTTTTGAGGCTAGCTGAGAGCAAGTCTCCCATTGTTTCTGTTGTGAATGTCTCCATTCCGCAATCGGTATGGTGAATAACAAACCATTCTTTTGTTCCAAGTAATTTGTAAGATATGACCAAGGAGCGAATAGCATCGTCACTTGCTCTGCCACCTGCATTACGGATTACATGAGCATCACCTTCAGCAAGACCGGCATATTTTGCCGGATCTAAACGAGCATCCATACACGTCAGGATTGCAAACTGTCTTCCAGGAGGCATTGGCAAATTTCCTTTGTCACCAAAACCGGCCACATAATCAGCATTGGCTGCTGTGACTTCTTCTACAATTTTACTCATCGACATTCTCCTAAGGTACACCGCAATGATTAGTGTTAATTAAATATCCCATAGAGTGATGATGGGAAACTAAATGTATTGTTAAGGATCGTATACCCGTTGCTCAAGCAGTAAACATGAACTGAACAAAACCAATTATTATTTACATCTTAAAAAATCACATAGTCACTCAGTGAATTCAATCCAATATTCAGAGGCATTTAAGCATATTTACAATGGGTGTTTAGTGAATATGGGTGACGCAGTAGCTTGTTAGGTGTTGATGATATATTTCACTGATCAAGCATTTCATATGAAATCACATACAAGCTTTTTACATTTGGGTAAATATTTTGGATCACAGCTTTTAGCTCTGAAAGTGTCATATTTTCTTGTTTAGCATGAAAATCTGAAAGATGACTCAGTTTGATGGCTTGTACATCTTTTATTTTTAAGGCACAAAACCAGCGACTATCTTCATAAGTAGAGACTTCCACAATACTATTTAAAGAATAATCTTTTTCCGATTCATCTCGAATGGTAATCGTCTTCATCCCAGATAGAATATTTGCTTCAAAGCGTTCAAAAAAAGTTATATTAGATAGACTCATCATTCTCTCCCTAATATTGAATGGAAACACATTACGCCATAATACAAGGGGCTGCACCTGACTAAAAGCTTAACCAAACAACTATATTGACGTACGTAAAATGACGATGGACGTCTTGTTAAATGTGCTTGATTATTAGATAGTATTTGTAATCTACATTGCCAGTTTTTCAATACCATGAGATGGAGTTCACCTCTTATATTCAACAAAACCATGTTTCTTGTATAAATGTATTGCAGATATATCGACAACAGCGGTTTCTACAATAGTAGGAGTATAAAGAATGCAGCAACGAATTCTATTAAATGATGGTGGCAGCTCCCCTGCCCTTGGTTTCGGTACATGCGCTATAGGCACATGGCAGCAAGATGATGATTTCGTGGTTAACACTATTCTTAAAGCAATCAAAAGCGGATATCGGCACATTGATACTGCGTCACTATATGGCAATGAGCGCAGTGTAGGTAAGGCGATTAAAGCTTCGGGGATCCCCAGGCAAGCGTTTTTTGTGGTCAGCAAAGTGTGTGATTGCGATCAAGGTTATGAGGAAACGCACAAAGCCTTTGATGCAAGCCTCAAACGTTTAGACATGGATTATATCGACTTGTATTTAATTCATTGGCCTAATCCCAATAAAACTCAGGCTACGTGGCAAGGGATGGAAAATCTGCATATCAAGGCAACATGAAAATGCAAGTGCCTGGAAAAGGAGTATGTTGTTAAGCTGACAAGAGGCCTCAGAGTGACAGACATCAAAACTGCCACCCTGCTGACTGTTTAGCTACCTGTAAACTTCGGCGCTCTACGCTCTGAAAATGCCTTTATCCCTTCTTGCAAATCATTCGACTGCAAACTCGTCATCATAGTGAACATACCATTCATCATTAAGCTCTGTTCGTCGGTCATGTTTTCTGATTGACGCAAAATAAACTTGGTACCACGCACTGCCATGGGTGAGTTAGCGGCGATGTCATTAGCCAGAGCCATACCTGCTGCCATGGTAGCTTCTGCAGACTCGTAAACATCGTTCACCAAACCAATCT
>Ga0307488_10005459_pt1 | contig 10502 bp, 7 predicted proteins | sample SB02metaG_FD_202248 | JGI IMG/M metagenome (GOLD analysis project Ga0307488, IMG submission 202248) | Sea-ice brine microbial communities from Beaufort Sea near Barrow, Alaska, United States - SB 0.2 | ecosystem: Environmental > Aquatic > Marine > Coastal | place: USA: Alaska | collected 2017-05-06
TTTTGATTTTTCCGTTACCATCGCTGATTAATCTATCTGATATGACTTTGAATGCTTCTGCAAAACCTAAACCATCAAATTCACCTGAATTAATTAAGGTACCTTTTTCTATGATGGCAGCATTAGTAATATCTTCACCTTGTTGACCTGAGACAACTTGGGTGATGTCCAAACCATATTTAGTCGCAAATTCCCAGTCACGTTGATCATGACCCGGAACTGACATTACCGCCCCAGAGCCGTAATCCATTAAGACAAAGTTTGCTGCCCATACAGGGACAAGCTTGCCACTAATAGGGTGAATAGCTTTTAAGCCGGTATCTACGCCTTTTTTCTCCATTGCGGCCATATCAGCTTCAGTGGTTTTACTGTTTTTACATTCAGCAATAAAATCACGCAATTCTGTATTGGTTTTAGCAGCAGCCAAGGCGAGTGGATGTTGAGCGGCTAAAGCAACATAAGTCACACCTAAAAGCGTGTCAGGGCGTGTGGTATAGATATCAAATTTTTCAGTAGAACTTGCCAATTTAAAGGTCATTTCAACACCTTCAGAACGGCCAATCCAATTACGCTGCATGGTTTTAACTTGTTCAGGCCAATCAGTTAACTGGTCGAGATCGTTTAATAATTCTTCAGCATAATCAGTGATTTTAATAAACCACTGTGGAATCTCTTTACGCTCAACAATAGCACCAGAACGCCAGCCTCTGCCATCAATCACTTGTTCGTTTGCCAGTACCGTTTGATCAACCGGATCCCAATTAACAGTGGCATTTTTTTTATACACTAAGCCTTTTTCAAAAAGTTGGGTGAAAAACCACTGCTCCCATCGGTAATAATCTTTTTTACACGTGGCTAGTTCACGGCCCCAGTCATAACCAAATCCTAATGACTTGAGTTGGTTTCGCATATAATCAATATTTTCATACGTCCACTTTGCTGGCGCTGAGTTATTTTTAATTGCTGCGTTTTCAGCAGGCAAACCAAAAGCGTCCCACCCCATAGGCTGCATGACATTTTTGCCCTGCATACGTTGATAACGTGAAATTACATCGCCTAAGCTGTAGTTGCGTACATGGCCCATATGTAAACGTCCACTTGGATAAGGGAACATAGCGAGACAATAAAACTTTTCTTTGTCAGGTTGCTCGGTAGCAGCAAAAGTATTGTTATCAACCCAGAATTGTTGAACTTCTTTCTCAATTGACTGGGGATTGTAAGTGGATTCCATTAACGATTCTCAAACACTGTAGATGGGTGCTACATGAAGTTTTATTAGTAGTTAAAGCTAAAACCCATGAGCCTATTAAAATTTGTCACATAGAATACCTTATCTTAACTAACCTTAGTAGCTGATATTGACGCTAACAGCTACAAAAAACTGTCTATACTTAAGTTATCTTAATTCAAGAGTAATGGGGAAGCTAAATATGGCTAACAAAAATAATATTATTGTTGAGTTATATCAAAATATATCACAATGGATTGAAGATACAAGAGAGCATGAAATCACTCACATAGTTGATGTAGTCGAGCAAGCTAAAGCTTATTTAATTGCCGCAGAAACTATTCCAGAAAGAGAAGTGAAACAATTTATTGATAGTTTTATTTACGACTTAAATGAATTCTATCGACAGAATCAAACTCAGGTAAAAAACTCACTTTATCTAAGTTTAATGAATGAAAGTTTTTGGCAATTATTAGCCAGCATGACAGATAAATCTCAAGTTGAGTGGTCTGAGTTGATTGATGATTTTGAACATAATGGTATTTACCGTGCAGGCGATTCCATAGGCTTTGGTGAGTTAGAATGTCAAAAATGCCATCAAACTTTGTCAATTACTCACTTGAGTCAGGTCAGTAGCTGTATTGAATGCGACGGTCAACAATTTATTCGGCACCCGATGAAACCTTAAAGATCCTTTGCTAATAGATATGGCTAGAGTACAATTGAGGGCATTATCAAATTAAATCATTAACTGTATTATTATTAACTGCTTAAATAATAATACAGTTAATGATAATACATACTGAGACTCTGCATGAGCAAAACTGTTGACCAATTGCGCCTTACTCCAAATCAATTAACAGCCAACTTAACCGAATTACTTTTTTCACACTCACCTAAAGCTTCTCAAACTGAACAAAGCTTTATTGGTCATGAGCGGGCAAAAGAAGCATTAGACTTTGGCCTTTCAATGAATGCGGTGGGTTTCAATGTATTTGCTATGGGAGAGCATGGCACAGGACGCTTGACTCTAATAAAGCAAATGTTGACCCGTTTAGCCGCTGACCAAAAAACACCGTCAGAGTGGTGTTATATCAATAATTTTGATGATAATCATGCGCCATTTAAACTCTACGTTTGCCCTGGTGATGGTAAACAGCTACTTGCCCGTATAAATACCTTTATTGATGAGTTAATTGATCTGTTTCCTGAGATATTTGATAACCCCGGTTATCAACGAAAAAAAGCGGCGGTAGATCGTGAGTTTAATCAAAAATATGATGAAGCAATCTCCGTTGTTGAAGAAACCGCATTAAAACAAAATGTTGTTTTATTTGAAGAAGACGGTGAAATTGGTTTTTCAATGTTAGTTGATGGTAAAGCATTAGATGATAAAGAATTTGCAAATCTTAAAGAAGATCAGCGTGCTGAATTTTACCAACGATTGGCTATTTTAGAAGACTTGCTCTCTGAACAATTACTTGAACTCCCCCTATGGAAACGTGTTTCGTCAGATAAATTACGTAAACTTAAACATGAAACAGCAGAGCAGGGTATTCGCCCATTATTAAAAGAGCTAGAACATGAATTTGCTAGCAATATTGGCGTTCTCAAATATTTATCCAAAGTAAAAGAGCATGTTGTTGACGCTGTTTTAGAAATTTTAGCGGATGAGAGTAACGAAAATCCCAATGATAAAGATAACCGTAAATTAATGGTTGAACAGTTTTTGCCCAATTTATTGGTTGCTCGAGAACCAGAAGAAGGCTCTCCCGTTGTTTATGAGCAAAACCCGACGTATCAAAATTTATTTGGTCAAGTTGACTTTGCTAGCTTTCAAGGGGCAACTTATACCAGTTATCGATTAATTAGACCGGGAGCACTTCATAAAGCAAATGGGGGGTATTTATTATTAGACGCTGAGAAGCTATTAAACCAGCCACTGGTATGGGCCAAGTTAAAACTTGCATTGAAAACCCAGCAAATTAGCATTGAAAATCCATATTCTGAATTTAGTCAACCAGGGGCTTACAGTCTACAACCTGAAAAAATATCATTGCAAGTGAAAATTGTTTTGTTAGGTGACCCAGAAATTTATTATACCTTACAAGAGTATGATCAAGAGTTTACTGAGTTATTTAGAGTACTCGCTGACTTTGACCGCCACTTAGTTAAAAATGACGATAATTTAATTGCTTACGCTAATTTAATTAGACAACGTGCTCATAAACATGGCTATCCATTTGTTGCTAATGATGCGTTAGTTGAATTAGTGCGCTATGCATTAAGGCGTTCTGAACACCAGGATAAAATTTCCTCTAATATTGTTCAGGTTAATGATCTACTCGATGAAGCCAATTACTTATGGGCTAAGCAAACTGTCGATAGTGAGATAACTGCTGAGCATATTAATTTGGCACTAAAAGCCAAACAGAGACGTACTGGACGAATGAGTGAAACCTGGCTCAGTGAAATTAAAGAGCGCCAAGTATTAATTAATACTCAAGGTAAAAAGATAGGCAAAGTAAATGGCTTAACGGTTTTAGAAATTGGTGACAGTGTTTTTGGTACTCCAGCTAGAATTACTGCTACTGTTTATGCAGGTAATGAAGGGGTTACAGACATCGAGCGCGAGGTTGATTTAGGTAAATCCATTCACTCAAAAGGTGTACTCTTACTGACGGGCTATTTGGGACATAAGTACGGGCAAGGTTTTCCTGTTGCTATTTCTGCCAATATTGCGATTGAACAATCTTATGGCCATATTGACGGAGATAGTGCCTCAATGGCTGAGCTTTGCGCACTTATCTCTGCTATTACCCATTTACCTATAGATCAAAGTTTAGCGATTACCGGCTCTATTAATCAACACGGTGAAGTACAGTCTATCGGTGGTGTTAATGAAAAAATAGAAGGCTTTTATCAACTTTGTAAGGATACCGGTTTAACCGGTTCGCAAGGTGTTATTGTGCCAATGACCAATATGATCAATTTAATGCTGTCACAAGAGGTTATTGACGCAGTTGAACAAGGTCAATTCTCAATCTATGCTGTCGAAGATATTGATCAGGCGTTAGAGATCTTGATGGCAACTCCTGCGGGTGAAATTAGTCGCACTGGTCGTTATCCACGAAAATCTATTCATGCCATGGTACTTAACAAGTTGGGTAAATTTTCAGAATTGTTAAGTGGAGGGGACGAGTAACATTATTAATATGAATAACGTATTAACCTTATATTAATACTTGCCATATTATTCTTTGTGAGTGGCTTCACTAAGTTCGCTTAGTAAGCTATTACATATCTGTAGATATTTCCGATCGGAACTCCTATTGCGAAAAAATAGTTTTAAATAGAGATTTAATGGCTTTATAATAAAACGAATGACTGCATAATTAATTATTGGTAATATTTTAACAGGATATATATCAGCAGTATAAATTAACAATAAAGGATAATTCGTTAAGCTTTAGTTAATTTAATTCTCATCTTTAAACCTCATACCACACCAGTTAAATATCAAAAAATTATTATAATTCTATAATTTTGCTATTTAATCATGCAAAAAAAATAATCTTTTCTATAATTCATTTATAAAATAATACTTCTGAGTTCTCTAAATTACTCAAAAACGGTGACTTAAGAGTCTTCACTTAAAAATAATAATAAATGATAGTGCTAAATTGCACCAAAGAGGTAGATAGTCACCCAGAATAAAAATAACAATAATATAACCTATTATAACTAAGCTCTTTGAGCAGACCCTTCTTCTGTTTACACTCCTGTGTCGACACGATTTTTATCACGTTTAAAACCATGTAAGTTATTGATTTTAATCAGTAATTGTATTTGTCATTATTATTTGCTAGGGTGACTAATAAGCGATTAAATACTATACGAACATAAACCATTAAAAGTTTAAGGGGGAAGTGCCCATGTCCAGCCAAATAGCAGAGTTATGGCCGATTTTGGTGTTTTTTATCATACTAATTATTATGCTAGTGGGTATGATGGTTTTGTCTTATGTTACAGGTCCTAAAACACAATCTAGGGCTAAAAACACCCCTTATGAATCAGGAATTGTTGCGGTAAGCGCCAACGATAATGATTTAACTGAAAACTTAACCCACAAAGTTAATCACCCAGAAAAAAATACAGATAACCACACACGATTTACTAATCACTTTTTTCTTTACGCCATTTTTTTTGTTATTTTTGATTTAGAAACTATTTTTTTATTTTCCTGGGTTATCGCTTTTGATGAGGTAGGTTGGGCGGGGTTTATTGAAGCCAGTATCTTTATTATTATTTTATTAGTGGCATTAATCTATTTGTGGCGAATTGGTGCGTTAGAACTTACACATCGTCATTTACCTTTTAAAGAAAAAAATCCCAATCACCACCATACTAACAAAAGGAGCTCAGAATGGAATGGTCATTAACAAAAGCTAAACTTGATGAGCAAATGGGCTTTGAAAAAGCCGAGTTAGAAAAAGAACTTGAACGCAGTGTTTTTGTGGCGAAGTTAGATGACATGATTAATTGGGGGCGAAAAAACTCTATTTGGCCTTTTAACTTTGGCTTGAGCTGCTGTTACGTTGAAATGGCAACAAGCTTTACCTCTCGACATGATATTGCACGTTTTGGTGCTGAGGTTATCAGGGCGACTCCTCGGCAAGCTGATCTCATGGTAATTTCTGGCACTTGTTTTAGAAAAATGGCGCCAGTTATACAGCATTTATATGAACAGTTATTAGAGCCACGTTGGGTCATTTCGATGGGCTCATGCGCTAATTCTGGTGGTATGTATGACATTTATAGTGTGGTACAGGGAGTGGATAAATTTATTCCTGTTGATGTTTATGTGCCTGGGTGCCCACCTCGTCCTGAAGCGTTACTTGAAGGTTTATTACTTTTACAAAATACCATAGCACACCAGCCAAGGCCTTTAAGTTGGACTGTAGGTCAGCAAACGATTAAACCTATAGCCAAACCTTCTTTAAGAGATATCAAGCAAGAACATCGAATGAAAGTTACTAATTTAGACTCACCAGATAACTGTTAAGGATCATTGATGAGTAGGGCCAATAACCAAGTTGATATGAGTAAGAGTAATGATTGGCAGATGACATTTGCTAACTCAATAATTGATGAAATAACAGCTGTCAGTTCTGAATTAGAGTTACTTCCAGTTACCGCTATTGAAAATATTGTTGATGATATACCCAGTTTTTGGGTTAAAAAAAATCAATTGTCATTATTAATGCAACTTGTTCGATTTGAGCTTAATGACCCCTTTAGCATGTGTTTTGATCTCGCAGCCATTGATGAAACCGAACGTCAGCATAAAGCAGCTCATCTCAGCGACTTTACTATCAGTTACCATCTTCGTTCACATGGCCGTAATCAAGACATACGAATAAAGGTTGCCTTAAATTTATCAGATAAAACGTTAGCAAGTGTATGCCAGTATTGGAAAAATGCTAATTGGTATGAACGTGAAATTTGGGATATGTTTGGTATTGTTTTTGATGGTCACCCTTATTTAACGCGGATATTAATGCCAAATACCTGGCAAGGTCATCCACTGCTTAAAACCCATCCTGCGCGCGCCACTGAGATGGACCCTTTTACCTTAACACCTGATCAACAAGATATAGAGCAACAAGCATTAAAGTTCAACCCTGAGGCTTGGGGCATGAAACGTAAAAATAAAGATGATGATTTTATGTTTCTTAATCTTGGTCCCAACCATCCAAGTGTTCATGGTGCTTTTCGCATTGTTTTACAAATGGATGGCGAAGAAATTATCGATTGTGTACCTGATATTGGTTATCACCACCGTGGTGCCGAAAAAATGGGTGAGAGACAATCTTGGCATAGCTATATTCCATACACCGACCGCATAGATTATCTTGGTGGTGTGATGAATAATTTCCCTTATGTTATGGCCGTGGAAAAACTGGCAGGGATAACGGTACCAGATAGAGCTAAAGTCATACGAATTATGACTTCAGAAATGTTTCGTATTTTAAGTCATTTACTATTTTACGGAACATTTGCCCAAGATATAGGGGCATTATCACCAATATTCTATATGTTTATTGACCGAGAAAAGCTTTTTGCCATTATCGAAGCTTTTACTGGTGCTCGCATGCACCCTAGTTGGTTTCGAATTGGTGGTATTGCCCAAGATTTACCTATTGGTTGGGATAAGTTAGTACGAGAGTATGTTAATTATTTGCCAAAACGGTTAGATGAATATGAAAAAATGGTCATGCAAAACTCGATTTTAAAGCAAAGAACGGTAGATATTGGCAGTTATTCCACTCAAGAAGCAATAGATTGGGGCGTCACTGGACCCGGTTTACGGGCGACCGGTTATTCTTGGGATTTAAGAAAACAACGACCTTATAGTGGCTATGATCAATTTGATTTTGAAGTGCCGCTTGGCCATAAAGGTGATTGTTATGATCGTTGTCGCGTTCGGGTAGAAGAAATGCGTCAAAGTATTCGTATTATTGAGCAGTGCCTTAATAATATGCCAGAGGGTGCGTTTAAGGCGGATCATCCACAAACGACACCACCAGATAAATCTCGAACGATGACCGATATAGACACGCTTATTCCGCATTTTGTCAATGTCTCGTGGGGTCCTGTTATTCCTGCTGGAGAAGTATCCATGTTTGTTGAAGCCACTAAAGGCATTATGGGTTACCACCTTATAAGCGATGGCAGTACGATGAGTTACCGTACTCGCATTCGAACCCCTAGTTTTCCTCATTTACAAATGTTACCTGCTATTTGTAAAGGTCAAATGGTGGCAGATTTAATAGCCACCTTGGGCAGTGTTGATTACGTCATGGCAGATGTTGATAGATAACAAAATAAAAATATTCCGTATTAATGAGCTCTGGAGAAATAGAATATATGACTCAGGTGACACAAGAACAAAATGTCCAAATCATTAAATTGGTTAACTTAGATTATCGTCAATATTTAACACCTGATGAAGTGAGTGACATTGAACACGAAGTTAGCATCATGGAAACCAAAGAAGCGGCAGGTATTGAGGCCTTAAAAATTGTACAAGCTGGCCGAGGTTGGGTTAGTGATGACAGCTTATTAGCTATTTCACAATTACTAAAAATATCAACAGCGCAACTTGAAGGTGTTGCTACTTTTTATAATTTAATTTACCGCCAACCCGTAGGTCATTGTGTTATTCATATATGTGACAGCATCAGTTGTCATTTATTAGGGTATGAGAAGGTACTTGAGGCTATTAAGTCTCATTTAGCTATCGATTATGGACAAACCACCGCTGATGGAATGTTTACCTTGTTATCAAATGTTTGCTTAGGTGGCTGTGATAAGGCACCGGTAATGATGATCGCAGATAAACATTATGAGCAGTTAACACCAGAGAAAGCCATTACCATCCTTAATGGCATAAGCCAAAAAATATCAACAACAAAGAAAGAAACATTAGAGCATGAGGAAGAATGATGACAGCAGATACCAAACCTCTCACTCACTTAATTAATCTCAATAAGCCATTATCGATAGAAGAATATATTAATAATGGCGGGTATCAAGGTGCAAGTCGGGCCTTAAAAGACTTAACCCCAACACAAGTACTTAATATTGTTAACGACTCGGGGTTAAAAGGTCGAGGGGGCGCAGGGTTTCCTACCGGCATGAAATGGAGCTGTGTGCCAATGTTTACTAATGAGGATGGCAGTCAAAAAGACAACGCGCCTGAATATAAATACCTCGTCTGTAACGCAGATGAAATGGAGCCAGGTACCTTTAAAGATAGGTACTTATTAGAAGGTCATCCCCACCAACTGATTGAAGCAATGATTATTGCTTCATACACCATTGAAGCAAATCGCTCATACATATTCATTCGTGGAGAATATCACTTGGCGGCAAAAAGATTGCAACAGGCTATTGATGAAGCATATAAAAATAATTGGTTAGGAAAAAATATTCAAGGAACCAGTTTTTGTCATGATTTATATGTACATAGCAGTGCAGGACGATATATTTGTGGTGAAGAAACCGCATTAATTAATGCCTTAGAAGGGAAAAGGGCTATTCCCAGAGCAAAACCACCTTTTCCACAATTTAGTGGTTTGTTTGGTAAACCTACCGTGGTTAATAATGTTGAAACCTTGAGTAACTTACCTCACCTTCTTAAAAACGGCGCTGATTGGTTTAAAGGGCTATCACCTAAGAGTGATCCCGGAACAAAACTTTACGCTGCTTGCGGTAGAGTCAAGTCAGCAGGTGTCTGGGAATTACCTATGGGGACAACTATTCGTGAAATTTTATATACTCATGCTGGCGGTATGCTCGATGGTTTAAACCTAAAAGGTTTGTTACCCGGTGGCGCTTCGACCGACTTTTTACTACCTGAACACTTAGATACACCGATGGATTTTGAGTCTATCGCTAAAGCTGGTAGTCGATTAGGGACTGGTGGTTTAATTGTGCTTGATGATCAAAATTGTCCTGTGGCAATGGTACTTAATATATTACGATTTTTTGCACAAGAGTCGTGTGGTTGGTGCACACCATGTCGTGATGGCACGCCTTGGGCTGTTGAAGTGTTAACACGCATTGAAATGGGGCAAGGTACAGTTGATGATCTAGATACCCTAGCCAATTTGTGTGACTTTATGTGGTTAGGTAAAACCCATTGTGCTCTCGCCCCCGGTGCGGTTGAGCCTTTAAAAAGTGCGCTAAGGTATTTTCACGATGAATTTGAACAGCACATAGACCACGGTTGTTGTCCTTATTCACATCATTATTCACATGTACGGTCGGTTAATTCAGCCAATTATACTAAGGCTGTTGTTAAGCAAAGGGGGCTTTAGTATGAATGATGATAATGCCAATAAAGACGACGTTACTATAATAAGTAAGCAAGTCACGATTTATATTGATGATGTTGCTCACCAAGTCAGTTCTGATAATAACTTACTTGCTGGTGTGCTATCAGAAAAACTCAACTTACCCTATTTTTGCTGGCACCCATCCATGGGGTCTGTTGGGGCTTGCCGCCAATGTGCAGTGACACAATTTCAAGATAAAGGCGATACACACGGCCGTATGGTCATGTCGTGTATGACACAAGTAACTGAAGGCATGCGTATTGGTTTAAAAGACAAAAGCTCAGAAAAATTTAGAGAACAAGTCATTGGTGCTATGATGACTAATCATCCTCATGATTGTCCAGTATGCGCAGAAGGGGGCGAATGTCACT
>Ga0307488_10005460_pt1 | contig 10501 bp, 11 predicted proteins | sample SB02metaG_FD_202248 | JGI IMG/M metagenome (GOLD analysis project Ga0307488, IMG submission 202248) | Sea-ice brine microbial communities from Beaufort Sea near Barrow, Alaska, United States - SB 0.2 | ecosystem: Environmental > Aquatic > Marine > Coastal | place: USA: Alaska | collected...
TCTATTTCAACTCCTTCAACAAGTTGCTTAATGTCAATTTCATAAGCAGCAGCAGTTTGACCACATAAAATGACTCGCACGTTATTATTCATTAGTGCTTGCAGTAATGCTTTGTTCGGATTATCTAATTTATGTTGCTTTTGATAAGTTGTGTGATCCAGTAAATCGAAGCTAGCTTTGCCATGAACTACAAGGGCAAGTTGAATGTTTTTTTTATCCACACCTGCGCCAACATGCATATTAATAAAACGCGCTAGACTATCAAATTTTCGGTTTACTTCGCCAGCATCCGCTGGACTTCCTACATCAAATGCAATCATAAATTTTGCTGATTTCGATACCGTATGAGTCGATACTGTGGCACTTTTACCAAAATCAGTTATGACAGGCCCTTCTTTAAAAGATGATAGTTGTGCACTAGCTGTTGCCGATACCATCAATATAAATAGCGCGAGTAAGGTCGTTTTTAGGCGGATAAATTTTTGCACAATAGGATCCTCAAATAGGGTTAGTTGTCCGTTTTTTAACAGTCAAAAATAGACTCGTCGAGTATTTTGCGTTGACTAAATATGAAAACGTCTTTCGTATCATAATACTTTTATCGAATATGTCGAGAAACCCCATATTCGGCTGCGGAGCCATGTCTGTGGGTAGTTCACCACATGTTACCCTATACTTATATACGACACTCAATAATATTCAACTACCAATTGCAATTACAATATCGATACAAAGTGACGGCATATGTGTGATGTAAGTTTTACAAATTAACCGCTAAGGTTTCTAATAATTGCAATACATTAAACAATCACATCCTTAAATTAGTACTGATCAAATAAATGCTAAGAGCTCGTCAAGTTGATGAATTTCAACGTTAGGCAGAACTTGAACGGACTCTTTCTCAATTTGCATTGGCCTATCACAAGCATGCCAAGCGCTAGAAAAACCAGCATTAGTTGCTCCCCAAACATCCTTTTCCAAATTGTCGCCAACGTGCAAGATGCTGCCACGGCTTACGTTGAGATAAGCGGCTGCTTGATCGAACATATGAGCATGCGGCTTCATTGGGTTTTTACGACTGGCTTTGAATGTATGTTGAAAATAGTCATCTATCCCAATTTGTTGGGTATTTACATTACCGTTAGTAATAGCAACTAACGGTAGGCGTTCAGCTAGTTTTGCCAGCAATTGGCATTGGGCTTCACCTACTTTAAAATTGCTGCGCTCAAAATAAAACCAATCAAAGCAAGTTTGCACTGCGTCGGCCAATACTTTACCGCGGTAACCAGACCCCTCGAGTCCCTTTGTTAAGATGATCCGGCGCAAGTCGCCCATATCTGAGAACAACTCAGGATCGTTATACAATGCTTGTTGTTTATACTGTTGCCAATCGTCTCTACTGAGGTGAGACGAATCAGGATATTCTTTGGCAATAAAATTCAATAAGCCTTTTTCAGCTTCAATAATATAGGGCCAATTATCGTATAAGGTGTCATCCAAATCGAAGGTCATAGCGCTAATTTTAGGAGTGGGTTTATAAATAATCACTTCTTCTTCGCCCTTGGGTGTGCTTTGTCATAAATTTGAGAAAGATGCTGAAAGTTAAGGTGAGTATAGATTTGAGTCGTGGATAAGTTCGCGTGCCCTAATAATTCTTGAACACCTCGTAAATCATTACTAGACTCTAGTACGTGAGTTGCGAACGAATGGCGCAATGTGTGCGGACTGATTTGTTGATAAAGGGTTTGTTTTTTAGCCCAATGGTCAAGCCTATTTTGTACTTGTCGGTTGGAAATTCGGGTTTTACGTTTGGATAAAAATAGGGCTTGTTGGTCTGCTGAAGGTAATAGTTTATTGCGTTCAGCAATCCACAGGTTAACCGCAATCTTAGCCTGACGACCTAAGGGTAAACGTCGCTCCTTATTGCCTTTACCAATAACTCTCACTTCATCACCGGCTAAAATATCTCTCAGTTCAAGCCCTGTCAATTCTGATAAACGCATACCACAGCCGTATAGCAATTCAAACATCGCTTTGTCTCGAATATCCAAAAATCCCGTCGCATCAAAGTTCAGTAAACTGCCCATTTCATCGACATTCAATTGTTTGGGCAATGGCTTTGATTGTTTTAAGGACTGAATTCCGGCAACCGGATTGTTGCTTAGATATTCTTTTGTGACCATAAATTCGCAGAAGTTTCGCAACACACTGAGCCGCAAATTGATGGTGCGAGTAGACAGTTTTGCTTTACTGCAGTGCATCAACATCATTTTTATATGATCAGGAGAAAGCTCTGTCCAATTACTGATGTTAAGATCGTTGAGGGCACTGAGTATTTGACGTTGATAGTTTTTACAAGTAAGTTCAGAAAGTTGGCGCTCAACACGAATGTGGTGAATAAAATCGATAACCCAAGACGCTAATTGAGGTGGAACTTTTTGCGATTCGGCCAATTCATTGAACAAAATTAGCCTTTACTAATAATGAAGTAAACCGGGCATTGATACATTCAGGAACTCCTGAAGTTGCTTTATTAACAACGTGTCCATGTCGGGATCAAAATGAATGGGGTCGGCACTACCAATAGCTAATATGCCTAGGTCGCGTTTATCGCCTAGTAGCACTAGAGCGACTGATTCAGCAATGCCATCGCCGAATAAAAGTTGCTTTTCATGCTGATTCAAACGACCAAAAAAGAAATCGGTATCTTTAAAGCGTTTTTCCAGAAATAAACGTTGTTGAATTTCAGGTAAGGCAAAAAGACCTTTAAAAGGTTTAATTGTAGCAGCCGACATATCGAGTTCATCTTGCAAGGTTTCTTCAATAGTATATTGCATTTCAGCAAAATCAGTACAGCGTAACAGGCGCATATTTAGGTCGGCATACACACGATAAATTCGTTCATTTTGCTTAGCAATTGAAATGAGTTGGCTGAGTTTAAAGCTGAGTTGGCGAACTTTTTTGCGAAGCTGACTACCCTGAAGCTCAACAAGCGAGACCGTTCCCTTTTGCTTATGTGGTACTTGGACTCTTTCAGCAACATCCGGGTTTTTAACAAAGAAATCTTTGTTATTCAGAATGTACTCTCGTACTTCTGCTTCCGTGACTGCCTCTGAAGCATAGTCATGTGCTAGCGCTTGAGCAGTAATTTCCTTAACACTTGATTTGTTCATAGCGTTATCTGTCCATCATAAATGTGTTCTGCGGGGCCCGTCATTTTTAATAGACTGTCTTCCCCTTGCCATTTTATAGTTAGTCTACCACCAGGGAGCGAGACATTCACTTCTTTATCTAGTTTGTCTTGCATAATACCTATTGCAACGGCTGCACAAGCACCGCTACCGCAGGCTAAAGTCTCTCCACTGCCGCGCTCGAACACACGTAGTTTTATCTCGCTGCGACTAATAATTTGCATAAACCCAACATTTACGCCTTCTGGAAAACGCTCGTTATGACCAATTATGTTGCCAATGCCAGGGACATCATAATTATCTACATCGTCGACTTCGAGCACGCAGTGTGGGTTACCCATTGATACAACACCGCAGAAAAAGGTATGCTCCTGCTCGCGGATAATATAGATATTTTCCTGTTTGTTGGCTTTAAAGGGAATGCGCTCAGGAGTGAATACTGGACACCCCATATTGACTGTCACATTGCCGTCTTTTTCAAGGTACAGCACCATACGACCAGCTTTGGTACTGACGATAATTTTATTGCGGTTAATTAAGCCTTTTTGTTTCACAAACTTAGCGAAACAGCGTGCGCCATTGCCACATTGAGATACTTCTGAACCGTCTGCATTATAAATGCGATAATGGAAGTCTTGGTCTGGATCGTAAGGGGGCTCTACGATGAGAAGTTGATCGAAGCCAATGCCAAAATTACGATCAGCAAGTTGTTGGATCTTCTCTTTTGAGAAAAACACATTTTGGGTAACGTTATCGACAACTACAAAGTCGTTGCCAAGTCCGTGCATTTTAGAAAAATTTAACAGCATTTTCTTCTTATAATTATTATTATGAGTGTAAGACCTAATCTAGGGTCCTAGTTTACGTAATTTTATGCTCACCTTTCCAGAGATCTTTTAGCTTTTCTCTTTCGCGAACCACAATGGTCTCGGTTTTATCGACCATGATCTCAGCAGGTCTGCAACGACTATTATAATTGCTGGCCATTACAAAACCATAAGCACCTGCACTTCTCACTGCGAGGAAATCACCAGGGACAATCGCTAAGTCGCGATCCTTACCTAAAAAGTCACCGGTTTCACAAACGGGACCAACAACATCATATTTTTGTGCGGCAATATCAAGTCGCGGTTGTACCGGAATAATAGCTTGCCAAGCGCTGTATAATGCAGGACGTAATAAATCATTCATGGCGGCATCGACAATAGCAAAATTTTTCTCTTCACCCTGCTTGAGAAACTCAACTTCGGTAACGAGAATACCGGCATTCGCCGCAATGGCTCTGCCAGGTTCTAAAATAAGCTTGAGATGATCACGACCTTGCATTTTGGCACTCATTGCCGCTGCATATTCATCCGGATGAGGAGGCGTTTCGTCGTTATAAGGCACGCCTAAACCACCGCCAACATCAAGGTGCGAGATCATAATATTATGTTCAGCTAGCTCATCAATTAACACTAGTAAACGTTCTAGTGCGTCAACAAATGGGGTGATGTCAGTTAATTGAGACCCAATATGACAATCCATTCCTTTTACATCTAAATGGGGCATTGCAGCTGCACGTTTATATACACGCAGTGCATCATCGCGTGCAATTCCGAATTTATTTGCTTTTAAACCAGTAGAGATATATGGGTGAGTTTTTGCGTCGACATCAGGATTGATACGAATTGAAATAGGCGCTTTAACACCAAGCTCACCCGCCACATAGTTAATACGGTCGAGCTCTGCATCAGATTCCACATTAAAACACATGATGTTTTGCTGAAGGGCGAAACGAATTTCATGTGATGTTTTACCTACGCCTGAGAACACGACTTTGGTTGTGTCTCCGCCAGCTTCAATAACACGTGAAAGCTCACCTTTGCTAACAATGTCAAAGCCTGAGCCTAATGTAGCCAAAACAGACAAAACACCTAAATTAGAGTTCGCTTTAACCGCATAGCAAATAAGATGGTCATGATTAGCAACGGCATTATTAAAGGCATGCCAATGGCGTTCAATTGTCGCTCTTGAGTAAATATATACGGGTGTGCCGTGTGCTTTTGCAATATCAGCAACAGCAACGTCTTCAGCAAAAAGTTGATTGTCTTTGTAAGAGAAAAAATCCATTTTATCGACCTTCTCTACTGTTCAATTGTTCAGGATTTTCGGCTACGACCTGAGGCGTTTTCTCATTACTGGGTGCTTGCTCAGGAATGAACAACGGGCCGGTTTGACCACAGGCACATAAAAATAGAGTCAGCGCTACACAAAGCACCAATTTTGACATTCGATTCATGGACATAATATAACTGGCTTAATATGCGCTTAACATTGCACTGCAATCACTAAAAATGCAATCTCTTTCTAGGCCTCGAGCTAAATACTTATGCGACTTACCTTACTGAGTTTTTTGCCTACTTCGTCTGGAAATTCAACTTGTTGCCACAGCTGTTGACATATTGTCTCGGTGTCAGACCACTTGCCAGCGATAATCCAGTCGATGAAGCAGTCAACGTTGCTTGGGAAGTTAATTTTTGTTGATAGACTAGTGTTCAGCCACTCTTCAATATCGTCAGTATTTAAGTGGAATAGCGTATCTGAAATACCTAGTTGACGAAGCATAAGTGCGTTTGAGTATTGTTCATATTGCCCTGTTAACGGCTTCATCAGAATTGCTTTACCTATACTTAAGCACTCTGTTGCCAATTCAAACCCTCCATTAGCAATCACTTTTTTGCAGGCAGATAGTGCTTCGTGAAAGCCATTTTTCGATGGTGGGAACCAGTGAATGTTGTGTTGAATATATGGGCGTTGAACTTGAGGATGATAGCAATGAAAACGATTTTCACTAAGCGGCTGTAATACTTGCTGAATTTGTTGTTGGTCTTCGAACGGCAGATAGACTAGCGTGAAATCTGTATTTTTTTCTTTTTTAGAATAGGGCACGCTTGTCTTAGATAGCCCTTTGGGTACAAAGGGAGGAATAATGGCGTGATTAAAATGATACCAATGCACACCTAATGCATATTGGGTTGGGGCGAAATAGCGAGTAAGCCATTTATCGACCAGACTTTGGGCCTCGATTGGCACTGCATAGGTGAATGCTGCCTGATGGCTAATTGAAAGTGAGGGGATATTTTGATTCTTTGCAGCCCATGCTGATATCGGTTCAAAATCATTTAGCACGAGGTCATAAGCACTGAGGTCTAATTGTCTTACGTCGCGCATAAATTCAACTAGCTTTACACTCCTAATAGTTTTAAACCGACGCACAGCACCGCTTTGGGTGACAAATGACAAGCCACGTTTGGTTTGATATTGAGCAAATATATGCATATCAAAATAGGCATCGACATCCCGCCCTGAAAAGAAGTAATCAACTTGCACATCAGCACGTTGACTAAACCCCTCAGCCATAATCCTAGCCCTCGAAATGTGACCATTTCCGGTTCCTTGCACACCATAAAGAATTTTCATAAATAGACCTTACGTGAATATAAGCATGCTGATACTCGCAATGCCGGCACCTAAAATTGCTCCAATAACAACGTCTGAAGGAAAGTGCACACCAAGTAAAATACGAGACAGTCCAACTAAACTTGCCCAACTAAAAGCGATTACACTAAACGTTGGATAAAAACTACTGACAATAGTCGCCATTAAAAACGCGGCAGCCGTGTGCCCTGAGGGCAAACTAAATTTGTCAGAAGGCGTAATGTGAGCATTAAAATTTAGCAGTCTTGCGCTAGGTCGTTTGCGCTTAAAACACTGTTTCAAAATTAAATACATCGGAATTTCTAGCGCGTAAGCCATTAAAGCGGTGTAAAAGAAAAGTACGCCATGGCTGTTGTCTAACCAAAATAGTAATGCACCAAAAAAAATATATAAATGACCGTCACCGGTTTTTGAAATGGCGCGAACACCTTGTATAACTATGCTATTACCTGAAGCTGAATATCGATTGAACCAATAAAAAAGAGCTGTATCTAACTTTGTAATTCGCTGTAGTGTCATACTTTTCTCAAGTTAGTCAAAGACACCATTAACGATACGTTTCAAATATGAATAAATAGTGACAGAACAAAGAAACCTATATGACAAAGATCATTCAACTTTTTTTTGGGTTTCATCTATGTTCAGAAGTGCTAATATAAAAAAATCTTGTTTAAAAATGCCCGAACAAACACGGTATAAAAAACTATTTAAGGAATATTATGGAATACAATACTTCTGACTTATGTGATTTATTCGCTGATAGTGTTGATGTACTTGACCCTATCTTTACCAGTTTTGGTGGTCGATATTCTTATGGTGGAGAAGTCACTACTATCAAATGTTTTGAAGACAAAGGATTGGTTGACCGAGTTTTAGCCACAAGAGGCGAAGGTAAAGTACTTTTGATTGATGGCGGTGGCTCTACCCGGCGCGCTCTGATTGACGCATATAATGCACAGATGGCAGCTGAAAATGGCTGGGAAGGGATTGTTTGTTACGGCAGTGTGCGTGAAATTGATGTGCTCGAAGATTGCGATATAGGTATTCATGCGTTAACGGCCATTCCAGTGAATTCAGCAAGCCGAGAAGTTGGCGACTTGGATATTGCAGTCAATTTTGCGGGGGTTACTTTTCTGCCAGAGGATCATCTTTACGCTGACGGTACAGGCATTATTCTTTCTCCTGAAGCCTTAGACATAGATTGAATTAGAAAAGGGAGCACTTAATCGACAGTTGCTCCCTTTTTATTGTCCAAATTGGTGAGTCTACTGCTTAAATAAGTCGTTCAAATGCGCAGCAATACGCACGCCACCTTCTTGCAATCTTTCAGTCGCTGTTGGTAAATGTTGGTACAAATAATCCCAACTTAAGCGTTCTGTCTCAGGATAAATCGTATCACGAATGGCAACACTTTCTGCGATATAAACCAGCGGATCGATTGTGTTCCAAGCCGCTGATTGCTCTGGTGTAATCTTTTCGCTCAACCAATTAGTCCATTCTGTATATGACAACTGGCGTCTATCAATCAATCCTGAATCCCAAACGCGATGCAAGTTAGAGTCATCCCAGAAAAATTCAACATTTACATCGTTACCGCCCTTGTCAGTGCCATTTCCAGCGTGCAATGGTTGATGTAAATCACCAATGATATGCACAATGAATCGCAGAGCTCGTTGGCGTTCTTTGAGCGGAGCAGTTGCATCTTTCACAATTTTTGAGAATTTTTGCAAGGCAGTGAAAGCGTCACCTTCTTCAGGCGCGCCGACTTCATGATAATGTTTACCTTGTGGCACGGTTACATAATGATATGGTCGAGCTTCTTTTTGCCAAAATTCGTCAGGATTCGAACGCATCTCATCCGCATATGTTGATGCCTCAGCAAGACTTTCGTTTGGCAGTAATTGGTTAATTGCCGCCTTCGCGTCATCCGTTAAATATTGCTCAGCTATTGATCCGGTAATGCGATGGCCAGTTTGTCCCCAAGCATGCACTTGTTGTATTGAACTAACTGCGAGTAGGGCAGAAGCAATCAATAATTTTTTCATAGTTCGTCTCTTGTCTTGATTTTAAAAAGGTTATTTATTCTTAACTGTGAGCGAATAGCCGTTATTATTTGCTATCGTACTCAACGGTCTACTTGTTTTTAATCAACTCCAATCCTTAAATTTCTTCGTCAGTGCGGTTAACAAACTTTGATGAATGCCATTGAAACCACCATTACTCATTACCAAAATTTGATCGCCTGGTTGCGCCTGATTAACGACGGCTTCTACAATATCAATGGTATATTTGTAAAGATATACGGGGGTGTTGCTATTTATGACCAATTCTTGCATCGACCAATCGACATTTTCAGGTTCAAACAAAAATACCTCGTCGGCTTGCTGCCAAGAGTTAGCTAGCGTTTCTTTATGCACCCCCATTTTCATGGTGTTTGAACGTGGTTCAAGTATGGCAATAATTTTGGCATCGCCAACCTTATTTCTAAGCCCCGCTAATGTTGTCTGAATTGCAGTTGGATGATGAGCGAAGTCGTCATAAACCGTAATGTCGGCTACTTGCCCCTTCACTTCCATCCGTTTTTTTACATTCTTGAAGCGTGCTAATGCATCAATGGCATCTATTGTTTGTACGCCAGCATGATGCGCTGCTGCAATCGCCATGATTGCATTACTAACATTGTGGTCGCCTATGAGGCCCCAACTTACGCAACCAACTATTTCATTATTCTGCAATATATTGAATTTACTACCATCTGAATTTATTAATTGGGCACGCCAATCGCAAACCTCGGTATCGCCCACTTTTTGCGTATCACTCCAACAACCTTTATGTATTACGTCCTCTAAATTAGCATCATTAATAGGAGAAATAATGAGTCCATTGGACGGAACACAGCGCACTAAATGGTGGAATTGCTTTTTAATCGCATCCAAGTTTTCAAAGATATCAGCATGATCAAATTCAAGATTGTTCATAACTAATGTTCTAGGGCGATAATGCACAAATTTAGAACGCTTATCGAAAAAAGCAGAATCGTATTCGTCTGCTTCAATCACGAAGAACGGGGATTGCCCAATACGGGCTGAAACACCAAAATTCTCTGGTACGCCACCAATTAAAAAACCGGGACTAAGGCCAATATCCTCCAGTATCCAAGCTATCATACTGGATGTTGTGGTTTTACCATGCGTACCTGAAGCCGCAATAACCCAACGCTTAGTTAGTAGGTTTTCTAATAACCATTGGGGCCCGCTTGTGTAAGGAAGATTGCGATCAAGCACGTATTCAACGGCCGGATTACCTCGCGACATCGCATTGCCAATAATAACTATGTCTGGAATAGGATCGAATTGCTGAGTGTCAAAACCAGCCGTTAATTGAATACCTAGTTGTTCTAGCTGAGTGCTCATGGGAGGATAAACATTCGTGTCTGACCCAGTCACTTTGTGTCCGAGTGACTTTGCAATTGCTGCTATACCACCCATAAAACTACCGCATATGCCCAATATATGTACGTGCATGTTTTTATTAATTTGTATTATATTATTTCACTAACTGTATCAAAACATGGCGAAATGCAACAGCAAGAAATGCAAAAACTAGATACCTAACAACCTGCTATGCAACAACAAGGTCGCAATTTAAACACTTCCCAGTTATAATTTTTAACCAAGCAATACACGGATGAGCATTCTGCATGAATTGTTAGTGCAATATGCGCGTCATAACCGTTTTGGTCTTATATTTAAGGAACACTTGGTAACATGAAACGCTTAAACTCCCAACTTCAACAGGATGGTGCACCACTCGAACTTATCCTTTTAATT
>Ga0307488_10005461_pt1 | contig 10501 bp, 7 predicted proteins | sample SB02metaG_FD_202248 | JGI IMG/M metagenome (GOLD analysis project Ga0307488, IMG submission 202248) | Sea-ice brine microbial communities from Beaufort Sea near Barrow, Alaska, United States - SB 0.2 | ecosystem: Environmental > Aquatic > Marine > Coastal | place: USA: Alaska | collected 2017-05-06
GATTTGGAAATGGCGAGAGCCGATGGCTTTCGATGAACTTCGGATTGTCGAGATGCGACTCGAGCTGGGCCATCACGGGGTTGAATCGCTCGATGTGACCGACTTGTAAAACGAGCCCTTTTTCATGCGCGAGATCAATCAGCGCCGTGGCGTCATCGACAGAATCAGAAATCGGTTTTTCCATCAGCACGTGCTTCCCGGCATACAGCAACGCGCAGCCGATTTCGCGATGAGTGACAGTTGGAGTCGCGATGGTAGCCGCATCGACGAGCGAAATAAATTCCTCCATCGAATCGACCACTTTTCCGCCGTATTGGCTGGTGAGTTCGTTGGCGAGATCTTTGTTCAGGTCAAAAATCGCGGTCAATTCCGACGATTCGAGTTCGGAATAAATCCGGGCGTGATTTTTTCCCATCGCCCCGATTCCAGCGACTCCGGCACGGACTTTGTTTGTGCTGCTCATGTGAGGTCAGCTATCGACGAATCAGCGGCGTTTTCAAGACTGGAAAATCAAAGTCTTACCACCAGCCAAGCAGCTTCCACCACGGCAGACCGATCCCCAACCAGACGACGATGTGAAACAAGCCAACGAGCGCACCGGTCTTCAGCCATCGCGGTGCCTCGGCGTAACCGAGGCCAAAATAAATCACGACGGGGCCGGTGGAATAATGGGTCAACGAGCCACACAAATTTGAAAAATACGCGAGCATCGGAATGATGAGTAGCGCCGGCGCATCCACTCCGATGGCGACGGCAATAAACGCGGCAACCATCGCGGTGATGTGCCCGGTGAGCATCGAAAACGCATACATCGAGAGGAAATAAATCAGCGCCAAAAGAATAGCTGCGTAAAAAGGGGTGAAACCCGTGACCCAGCCTTTGGCATTTCCGGCGAACCAATCGATGACTCCAAAATCTTTGAGCGCTCCGGCCATCATGATCAAACCGCCGAGCCACACCATCGCATCCCATGCTCCATAATTTTTTGCCATATCGGACCATTTTTGAGCCCCTGTGACGAGGCAAATGACGACTCCAAGCATGGCGACAACCGCGGTGTGAATGTGATGAAATTTTGCTGTAGTCCACAGGCCCAGCATCAAAACAAAAACAAACAACATGACCCATTCGTTGCGGGACATCGGCCCCATCGCTTTCAGGTCGCTGCCCGCTTTGGCGCGAGCAGCAGCAACATCGACGCCAGTGGGTTTTAGTAGGAGTTTCAAAAAGAGCGGGAGCAAAATCAGCCCTGCGAGCCCGGGAACGATGGCGCCTTTTGCCCACATCCCCCAACCGAATTCAACCCCGGCGACATCATCAGCCGCCGCTGTCACGAGGCCATTCGCAGCCATTCCCGTAAGAAACATCGCTGCGGTAATCAGATTTGCGTGGGCGCCGACCTGGATCAAATAGGCGCTGACGTGATTGCGACGTTTGTGCTCATCGTCCCCGACAAGCGTTCGGCAAAGCGAATCAACAATCGGCGCAAGAATACCTCCCCCACGTGCTGTATTCGATGGGACAAAGGGTCCGAGAACGAGCTCGGCGGCTCCAATTCCATAGGCCAAACCGAGTGGAGTTTTCCCCAGGGCTGAAATCAAAAGCAACGCGATTCGTTTTCCCAATCCCGTCGCAATGACAACGCCGGATATCAAAAATGCCGCCACAACTAGCCAGACCGTGGTATTTCCGTAGGCAGACAATGCGTAGGCCAATGATTCCTTCGACGCCTTTTTCGGGTCTGTCGCGGGATCGGCAAAGGTGTTCGCTAAAACGAGAATGGTGATGCCCACGAGGACCATCGTTCCCATGGGCAGCGGGCGAAGAACGAAGCTGAGAATCGTCGCGACAAAGACCGCTAACACTTGCCAGCCACGTGGATCAACGCCCTCAGGTACAGGCAAAACCCACAATACCGCGCCAAGCCCGACGCAAATGGTCAATGAAGTCCAGCGCCGTAGCTCGGACTGCTTTGGGATCGGTGGGTTTTGAGGTGCTACTTCGGGAACTGACATTTCCGAAAGAAGACACCAAATAATCCAGTCTTCGGCAAGCTATTAGGTTCAAACAAACTCACTCCGGCCAAGCACCTTTTGACAACACAGCTCCCACTTTCAGTTTTGAGGGATCGATTGCGACATGTTTCACCCGCTGACGCATCCATGTGTAGCTCATGTGAACGAGGCCGTCTTTGGACTGAATCATCGCCGGGTAAGAAAATTCTCCTTTTTCTTCGAATTCGACAATGGCTGCCGCTTTCCAGATTTTGCCGTCATCGCTGATCGCAAGATTGAGCGTATTTCGCTTACCCCATCCGTCTTTTCTGGCGCCGCCGGTGTGATTGTAAAGTAGCAGGTGCCGACCATCAGCAAGGGTCAGGGCTTCAATTCCGGAATTGTTATTCGGCAAATCCATCGCTTCCAGCGAAGTCCACGTTTCGCCATTGTCCTTTGAAGAACTCTCGACAATCACTTCGTTTTTCGAGCGGCTAAGCGCCTGAATGGTGCCATCAGCATGCGTCAACAAACTTGGCTGAATGACTTGAAATGGCTGGTCTTTTTGCTCAATTCGCTTCCATGAATCTCCAATTTCCATTTTGTCGAAGTCGGAGAGAATTTCAAAATGATCACGCCAATCGCCGCCGTGTTCAGTCGACGATGGGCACAGCAGCTTTCCATTTGGAAGCATCAGCGGTTTCGAGCGAACAGGGCCGTGGATGGATTCCGGTAAACGGCGACGATCACGAAACGAACGGCCGCGATCATAACTGAGCATCACCTCGCCCCACCAATCGGCTGGGTTTGGGCCGACTTTAAAAAACAACATCGTCGGAGCATCGCCAGGAGGTTGAAAAAGAACCGGGTTCCAGCAGGGATAGCGCAATCCTTCGTGCTGAACGCCATTGGCGGCTTCCTGCGGAGAAGACCAACCGCCGCCGTCGTTGTAGCTCACCCAAATACCGACATCCTTGTCTTTCTCTCGCGTTCCGCCAAAAAATGCAGCGACGAGCCCGCGCGGGGTTTCGCAAATCGTCGAGGCATGGCACTGCGGAAATTTTGCTTTTGTGAAAACGAAGTCCTCTTTCACGAGTCCCGGGAAACGCGGCGCTTCCGGTTTCTTGGGCTCGCGAGCCTTCAATTTATCGGCGTCGAACTGGACGGTACCTTCGTGTTTGATAAAATAAATTCTGCCATTTTCTGATCCAACAAGCAAATCGGGTTTTCCGTTTTTATCGAAATCACACACCGCTGGGCTGCTTGTGTGTCCCGCCACATTTCTCTTCGCAAGGTTGCCTATCTTTTTCAAAACGACTGTTCCAGGCTTGTCGCCATCCTTGCAATTCCGCCACCATGTTGCGTTTTCGGAGTTGGTCAGGACGTCGAGTCGTCCATCGCCATCCCAATCTACAACCGCCAATTTGTAACGTCCAGAGCGCCCTGCAGATTGCTTATTGATCCGCAGCGGCTGCAAATCTTCATCGAGAAAAATACGATCCGGCCCATCGCCTTTTTGTTCACGAAGCGTGAGATAACCCTCGCGATCCAGCCCCACGATATCCATCGATTTGTCGCCATTCCAATCAATCGCGATCGGTGTCGTCCGCCACTGAGTCGTGGGTTCGGAATCCGTTTTGTTCCACCAATACCAGTTGGGGTTGGTTTGTGGTTCGATGTTGAGAGGTTGTTCGATCAATTGCAAAGCATCTGACATACTTTTCCCGTGCCCGATATTCGGAGATGTCTTTTCAAGTCGAACCAGCTTTCCCCATATACCATTTACTAAAAGATCAGGTTCTCTGTTAGAATCCCAATCAACTACACTCAGCGTCGTATATCCCCACTTAGCCTCAGCCGGTCCTTGAATTGAACCATTCGTTCCCGCCAAAATCCGAAATGGAGCATCACCAGTTTTAATCAACTTCACGTCTGACCACTTTGGACCGGAGTCGGTATTTCCCAGGTTTTCGAAAACTCCGATGTTTCCTGCAGTATTGCCTGAAACGATATCCTCATCGCCGTCACCATCCCAATCATAAGCAAACGGTGTCGCGAGCGCTCCAAATTTCAGCGTATCGGCCTCTTCTTTAAAATAGGCTGGCTGTGCAAATTCCGGCGTTCCCGCGTTCTTTTTACCGCCCACATTTTCCACCAAAGCAACGCGCCCATCCTCATCACCGACGATCAAATCCATGTCGCCATCCTGATCCCAATCGAACGCAGTCGGTGTGATCATTTGCAAATCCATCACCAGCGGCTTGCCGTCGCTCGCGTTTAACTTTTCACCAGCCCCATAATTCGGCAACTTGCGCGTTCCGATGTTTTCAAAATAGGTGAAGCCGTCCATGAATTCACCGCAGAGCAGGTCCAAATCGCCGTCGTCATCAAAGTCGGCAAAGTTCGGGCTCGGCCAGCCGTAAACGTCGATATCGCCGCCGCCGGCTTTGATTTTTTCCGCGTTTTTAGAATATTTTGGCTTCGCGTCGGTGCCTTCGTTTTCGACAAAATAAACGTAACCGTGAAGCGGACCATTGCGCCAGCGCCCGCTCGAGTCGTAGGCGTGATCCCACACGTAATCGGTCCAATCACCCACGCCGATGCACAAATCGTGATCACCATCGCCGTCGTAATCCACGTAGCGCCACATGTTTCCGCGCACTCCATTTTTGTGAACATTAGTTGTGGAATGAATCTTGGTCGGCTTTGAGAAATTGAATTTCCCGTCTTCGCCGCGCACCATCTCGTAGCCAGGCTTTAAAATGCGTGGTTTTCCATCGACGTAGCTGACTTGAAAGTTATGGCTCGTTTTTCCAAGGTGAACCCCAGCTTTAAAAACCGGCATTTTCACCTTCGGATCATCACTCGTGTTTTCGAAATAATAGACGCCGTTGGTCGGTTTATCCGGACATGCCACGAGCAAATCAAAATCGCCGTCACCGTCATAATCCATTGGCATTGGCCATGCCCACAGGCCAACTCCGAGATCAACTTTGAGGCCGGGGTTGTTGTATTTCAGCGGTTGCAGCTTCCACTCGTCATCCGCCGAAAAAGCGGAGATCGCGAGTGCAGAAAATAGGCAAAAAAGCGGGGTTTTCATAATGTGATTCGTTTTTAAAATTTACTCAGCCCACCAGCGATCAGTGGATTCATCGTCGGCTTCGGTAAGCGTCAGATCGAGGCTGTTTCTGATGTGACGCAGCATTGCGTCATGTGCGGCACTCGTTTCTCCAGATTGAATGGCCGAAGTAATTGCTTCGTGTTCGGTCTGGGTTTGCTCAAGAATCTCGAGCTGAAACTGATGCCGATCGGCTTGAAAAATTCGGGTCAGAATGTGGGAATCCCCCACGACTTTTACCATGCGGCGATTTCGCGAGGCTTCGATAATCGTCATGTGAAATCCCAAATCAAGCGCGTGAAATTGTTTCGCGATTTCCTGACTCGCCGTCGCATTTCCCGATTTGCGCACGTCTTCAACCAGGGCGGCTGATGCTTTCAAATTTTCGGTTAATTCCGCGATTTGCCGTTCGCTGATTCGTTCAGCAGCACGCGCCGCCGCATACGATTCCAACGCCTCCCGAAGCTCATACAACTCAATGGCCTCATCTCGCGTCAGCTCGCGAACGACTGCTCCCAGTTGAGGAACCAATTCGACAAATCCTTCACTGGCAAGTTGCCCCACCGCCTCACGAACCGGTGTCGCACTGATCCCGATTTCTTTTCCAATCGTCCCATAAGAAAGCCGGGATCCAGGCGGAACCGTGCCATCCAGCAGTTTTTTGCGAATGTGGCGATAGGCCCGTTGTGAGTGATTTGCCGACATGGATATAGAAGTCTATAGAGTTCATTAAAAATTCATGCAAGCAAAATGCAGCCGTCCTACGCGATCACGCACATCACGATCCAATAGGGTTCGACCAATGAACCAATAGGGTATGTTCGAAAAGGCATTTCGAACCAATACGGTAAGTTCGACGAACAGACCCTGTTGCTTCGTACGAGAGATGCAGGTTCAACACTCGGCCCCGTTTTGACAAAAAAAAGACATGCCAAGCCACAAAAACCGGCCGAAAAATGAGTCTTTTTATGAAGTCAGAATTGTAGTATATTTATTTCCCAGCAAATTAGAGGTTGCGGCTTGGGATTGAACATTTTCTAAACAACAACGGGTTATGAGTGAAGGATCAACAGCTCCGGTAGCTGCAAAAAACAACACAGGCACGATCGCATTGGTCGTTGCTGGAATCTTACTGTTTGTCGTTTGCGCGATGATCTACAAAGACGTCGTCGACTCAAAACTGGAGAAAGAACGAGCCAGTTGGGGAGACCGCCCACAGCAGCCTTACGCGCAAAATCAGCAAAACGGTTATGCCCAGCAGGGGCAACAAGGGCAACAGTTTGCACCCCAAAATCCAAATGGACAGTTTACGCAAGGGCAGCAACAGCCTTACCAAAACCCCAGCCAGCAGCAACCTTATCAAAATCAGGGCAACCATAATTATCAGCCTCCGGGGGTAAATAACAGTCAGAATCCGGCAGCTGCACCAGCAGCCGTAACTCCACCACCGGTTGATGTTTTTGCCGGTGGCACCACACCAGCGGCTCCCGCACCTCCAAGTCCAGAGCTTGAGCGCCGCAAACGGGAACTTGAGCAACGCCGACAGGAACAAATGATCGCGGATCAGCAAATCGCAGCGCTTCGCAATGGAGGATCCCCACCGATCCCGTCGGTCGAGGCAGGTGTTACCCCACCGCCCAGCTTTCCATTGGCAAGTAATCCAGGGTCAGCAGTGGTGTCCGCTGGGGGAAGACCGGGAACTATTGTTCCCAGTGGTTCGGAAGCAACCGGCGGAGTCGCTTACGGCGAAGAGCTTCTGAAATCGATTGACCCGACCACTATGTCTCCGGAAAAGTATCTGGAGTATAAAACGAAGGTCGCAGCCGATGCCGCGAAAATCCGTAAAGAAATCCAAAAGCAGGACGCCGCGATTGCCCGCGTTCAGAATTCACCCGCGATCGCTCAGGTGAAATTGTATGACTCCCAGTGGAACTTCGTAGAGATCAACGGTGGAAAAGATCGCAACCTTCAGATGAAGCAGCGGCTCACAATTCGCCGCGGAACGAAAATTCTTGGCGTGATCGAAATCACTGAACTGGGTGATGATTACGCCGTTGGAGAGCTCAAAACCGCCAACAGCCGCCGCGACGACAAATTGAAGCCACAAGCCGGGGATGATTTGATTCCCGCAGAGCTTTTTTGACAAACGGGCTCCCCTTCCCTATCGGTGTCGAAGAAAACGAAATTCATGATTCTTTCCGACGCCGAAATTCTCGAAGCCATCAAAGATGGAAATATTGTGGTCGATCCTTACGACCGCGAATGTCTGGGCACGAACAGCTACGATGTCCACCTTTCCAAGCACCTCGCCACGTATTCGAATCGCGTGCTGGATGCCAAGAAGCACAACAAGATCGAGCATTTTGAAATCCCGCCCGAAGGCTTTGTTTTGGAGCCGCAAATCAATTATCTCGGTTCGACCGTCGAATACACCGAGACGCATAACACGGTGCCTTTCCTCGAAGGAAAAAGCAGCGTTGGCCGCCTCGGGATGGACATTCACGCGACGGCGGGAAAAGGCGACGTTGGGTTTTGCAATCACTGGACACTTGAGATTTCCGTGAAACAACCCGTTCGCGTTTACGAAGGCATGCCGGTTGGGCAGCTGATTTATTTCAAGGTTTCCGGAGAAGTCCTGACGCCTTACAGCTCGAAAAAATCCGCAAAATACAACGAACGCACTCCACTTCCGGTTGAGTCGATGATGTGGAAGAATAAGTTCTGAGAAGTCGTAGCGTCGACCTCAGGCAGCACTCACAACCTCAAGCTCGGCCCGTTCTTCCGGCGGCTCTTCTTCGATCACATCGGATTCCACCTTCAGGTTTTTGATGATGAATTCCTGACGTTGTGGCGTGTTTTTGCCCATGTAAAACGTTAGCAATTCTTCGACCGAACGATTTCGAGTCGGCATCTCGACCTGGTCGAGACGAATATCTTCGTCGATGAACAACGCAAATTCGTCGGGTGAAATTTCTCCAAGTCCCTTAAATCGAGTGATTTCAGGATTTGGCTTCAGCGCTTCAATCGCATTGACGCGTTCTTCATCGGTGTAGCAGTAACGGGTCTCTTTCTTATTTCGAACGCGGAAAAGCGGCGTTTCGAGAATGTAGAGATGGCCCTCGCGAATGAGATCCGGGAAAAATTGCAGGAAAAATGTCAGCGCCAGCAGGCGAATGTGCATGCCATCGACATCCGCATCGGTCGCGAGAATAACTTTCTTATAACGAAGGCTTTCAAGGCCGTTTTCGATATCCAACGCGGACTGAAGCAAGTGAAATTCCTCGTTCTGATAGACCACCGAACGCGACATGCCGTAGGTGTTGAGCGGCTTTCCACGAAGCGAAAATACGGCCTGGGTTTCCACATTTCGCGATTTCGTGATCGAACCGGAAGCGGAATCACCCTCGGTAATGAAAATCATCGTGTCATTCGCTCGCTTGTGGGACGAATTAAAATGCGCTTTGCAATCGCGCAGCTTTTTGTTGTGAACGCGCGCCGTTTTCGAACGCTCGCGGGCCATTTTCTTAATGCCCTTCAGCTCTTTGCGCTCATGCTCAGAGCGCTGAATTTTATCGAGCATTTGCTCCGCCGTCTCCTTGCGGCGATGCATCAAGTTATCCAAATGCTGGCCGACAAAGTTACCAATAAATGACCGAATCGACTCACCATCAGGAGCCATATGGGTTGATCCCAGCTTCGTTTTTGTCTGCGATTCGAAAACAGGATCTTCAATTTTCACGGCAATCGCCGCGACGATTCCCGAACGAATATCGACCGCATCGTACTGCTTTTTAAAGTGAGTCCGCACCGTGGAAACAATCGCCTCGCGAAAAGACGCGAGATGCGTTCCACCCATGGTGGTGTGCTGGCCATTCACGAAAGAGTAATATTCCTCGCCGTTTTGCTCGGTGTGGGAAAATGCGATTTCGATGTCGGGCCCGGAAAGATGAACCGTCGGATAAATCGTCTCCGCTTTGCTTTCCTCAAGGTTTTCAGTCAGCAAATCGAGCAATCCGTTCTGCGATTTAAACTTCTTACCGTTCAACGTCAGGGTCAGGCCCGTATTCAGATACGAGTAGTTTCGCAACATCGTTTCGACCGTCGCCATTTCCCAGTTGAACGTATCGAAAATTTCCTCATCTGGCTGAAAAACGACCAGTGTCCCGTTTTTATCCGTCGTTTTTCGGGAACGTTTCATTTCCTCAACGACCAGCCCTTTGGCGAATTCCATCGCGCGGGTCTCGCCTTCGCGGAAACTCTGGATTTCAAAAAATCCGGACAAGAAGTTAACAGCTTTGATACCGACGCCATTCAGGCCGACCGATTTCTTAAACGCCTCCGAATCGTATTTTGCGCCCGTATTGATGATCGATGCACAATCCATCAACTTTCCCAATGGAATGCCGCGGCCGTAGTCTCGAACGCGCATACATTTATCTTCCAGCTCAATTTCAATGACCTTGCCGTGGCCCATCACGAACTCATCAATGCAGTTATCGATCGTCTCTTTCAGCAAAACATAAATACCATCGTCCGACGAAGTTCCGTCTCCCAGCTTTCCGATGTACATCCCCGGTCGCAGGCGAATGTGTTCACGCGGCTCCAACGTGCGGATTTGGTCTTCAGTGTATTTTGGCTCGTTCGCAGGCATATCCTTGGCAGAAAAGTTACCCAACAGTATTTAGGAAAAGTTAAACAAATGCAACCTTTCCCTTTATCCTACCAGAAATAAGCTGAGACGTAAAATCAGGACTCCTTCTCCGCCAGCATATCACGAGCCCAGTCGAGCGCTTTATCCAAGCTGCAACGCTCTAAAAAATGCTCCAGGCGAAAGGGGATCCGGCCTTTCAGTTGAACGTGAAGCTCGCCGATCGCCTCTGATACATTTTTCAACTGCTCCAACTGCGCATCCGGGTCATTTTCCCGCAATTCCGAATCCCCAATCACGGAAATCCGTTGTTCTAACAGCGCAACCAGTTCGGAAATTTCAGCAGGTGAAGCAGGATCAGACATTTCACGAATCAACAGGGTATGATCGACGAATCAACCCTATTTGATCGAAATGGCTTTTCGAATCAATAGGGTTCGATAATCGAACCGATACTGTTGGATCAAAAAATCGCAATTTCTCAACAATGAGAAGTTTAACTAATTCTAAGTCAGCGAATTCAGTGGTTCAACCGCGACCGGCACGCTGAATTCTCAACTCCAAAATTTGACCGGATTTCAAATTGATGACGCCCTGACATCCTTGGGGCCAAGCCGGACATTGGTTTTCAGCCCTGCAATTGTTGAAGCCCTCTCAGCAAAAAGCCTGCCAGCTCCGACAGCTCAACAAATTGGATCGTTTCAGGGCCTCACGGCAGCAACCCGTGACATTGGTGGCCGA
>Ga0307488_10005462_pt1 | contig 10500 bp, 10 predicted proteins | sample SB02metaG_FD_202248 | JGI IMG/M metagenome (GOLD analysis project Ga0307488, IMG submission 202248) | Sea-ice brine microbial communities from Beaufort Sea near Barrow, Alaska, United States - SB 0.2 | ecosystem: Environmental > Aquatic > Marine > Coastal | place: USA: Alaska | collected...
GTCGTCTCAGTGACATTAATTGTGATTCATTTAATCTTAAAAGGCGTTAACAGAGCAGCCATATTAACCTGTTAATATTATTGGACATTATGATGTAATCAAATACATCATGTTTCCAGGTGTGTTTTATGCCTCTCTATTTCAGTAGTAGATAAATACCTGTAACATCTTAATTTACAAAACATAAGGTACAACAATGACCAAAATTAACGGAAAAGTCGAAGAGTTACTTGCCAAACATCCTACTCTATCGCAAGAAGAGGCAATCAGGATCGTAACTGAAAAAAATGAGCGCAAGAAGAAAAAGAGAAGCGAAAAAGCAGGTAGAGGTAATGCCAAAAAACGTAGAAATGAGTCAGCAGCTCCGAACTCAGATGAGGCCTGAACATCAAATATAACAAAGTGAGACGATTTACTAAGATATAAAATAGGGTTCTAGGTAACATCTAACACTTTCAAACTAGGGACCTCAAAGGCCCTTTCATCCTATTGAGGATATGGCTCTTTTCACGTAAAATGTTGAATAGTTGGTTCTATATACCGATTTATATTTTTAATCTTATTAACAGGAAAACACCCTATGCCTAAAGCTAGTGCACGTCATATTTTGGTTGATACTGAAGAGCAATGTTCAGAGTTGAAACAAGAAATACTAAATGGTGCAAAATTCGAAGATGTTGCTAAACATTCTTCATGCCCTTCTGGTGCTCAAGGCGGAGCTTTAGGCAATTTCAGTCAAGGACAGATGGTGCCTGAATTTGATCAAGTTGTTTTTAACGATGCATTAAATGTTGTTCATGGTCCGATAAAAACACAATTTGGTTATCACTTACTAGAAATTACCGAACGCTCAGAGTAACCTCTAACTACCAGCGCTTAAGGATCAGGGTTAATTTAACTCTGATTTCTTCCCCCCTTTTATCACTACTATTCTGGTTACAAAAACTCTATCCATTAACCAGGCTGTCATGTTAATGACTCTGTAAATTGTTGATACAAACAAAAACTAATGTTTGGGGAAATATAGGCTTTTCACCTTTTACTTTATTGTTATCTAATAGGCCGCTAATGCAACGTTTAGAATATTGTAATGCTAATACTTGTGCTGCAGAGTTACTTGCTTTAGGACAGGTTAATATGAAAATGTGGTATCTATTCCAAAGATTAATGGAGCACGGTCAATTATGCTATGGAATACAGGCTGAAATGATCAAACTGTATGTTAATGAGGAGTTAGTTGCTTATAGTTTGTTGGAAAATTATGAAGTTCGTACAGATAAAATGAAGTTATATGAAGCAGAGTTATATCAAGATTTAGGTGTAGTACATTTTGTGACTATGCCAGTGCATCGCAAAAAAGGTTATGCAAGCTTAGTGGCTGATGTCATGTTTAAAGATGTTATTAGACCTTTATTAGCACGTCACAGCCATACTAATGCTTATGTTACGGCAACTGAAAAAGCGGTACCGTTAATGCAGCGCGCTGGGATAGAACCAGCAAACTTGGTGACTCAGTTCTATTCAGACTTAAGCTTTAAAGAGAAGGTAGTTGAGAGTATAAATCCAAGTTAGTTTACATACTGTATCTAAAGTGGTCCCCAGCAGACTTTGACTATACTTCTTTGATGAGCAGACACACATGCAAATATTGGAATGAATGGCTAGTTGTGTCCTAGTAACGTTGCTCTGTCACATTAAATTCGACCTGCTCAATTCAAGTTGTTCTTCGCTTTGCTATCAACAAGGCCACCACAATCAACAACGAACCGATGCTCAGCCGCACCAGTTCTTGTGAAGTGCCTCCGTTTGCTTCCCCAAAAACAAATAAGGAGGCAAACATCGCCAATGGCACAACAGCATTGTTAAATGCTGCAAGTACACCGACACTGGTTTGGGTTGCGCCTTTGTTCCAGAAGAAAAAGCCAAGTCCCGAAGCAACCACACCAAGATAAACCAAGACGAGCCACTGGGTAGGTGTTGCACTAATAGGGATCGGTGGCTGCTGAGAAATGAGTAGCGTAGCAAGGATGGTAAAAATGCTGGCACCTAGGTATAAAAATCCAAACACTGAGGCATCAGTAATGTGCGGCCGAGCTCGCTTCCAATCACGATAATAGACTTGCCCAAAAGCAAAAGCCATATTGGCTATTTGCATAAGGCCAAACCCTAGCCAAATCTCGCTTGAGTCTATATCGCCCATTTTTATAACCGCAGCACCAATAACAGAGAGTATTGTGGCCAACAAATACCAAGGGCTAAAACAACGCTGCCGAAGGTCGTTGATAATAACGATATAAAGTGGCGTAAGCACACTAAATAACGCGACTAGATGTGATGGCAGAAAACTAAAGGCTGAAATATAGCAGGTATACATAACGCCGAACTGAACAGCACCAATAAGCGTGAGCTGCCATTTTTCCTGCCAACTGGTTTGACACAGTTTCAGAAATGGAAGAAAAACCAACAGCGCAAGCAGCAGTCGAGTATCAGCGATCTGAAGAGGGTCGATACCTTTGAGCGTATTACCAATAAGTCCAAATGAAAAAGCCCAGATCAGCGTAGTGATCATTAAATAAACCATTAAAAAAAACCCCAATAATTGATTTCAATTTGTGTGTATTGCTCAGGGGTCACTTAGGCACTCGCAGTATGTATTGAGAATGACTAAACAACGAAGTGGGCACCTTGATTTGAAGAAAATGGCAGTATTACCAGTTGTAGGTAACAGTAATCGTGTACTGCTCTCCACGTCCGGGGGTACCGGGGATTTCTTCAAAGGATTCATCCCACAGATTGTCTGCAGCAAAAATGATATCTAGACCTTGAAAATACGAAGGAGAAACCTTTAACGTCAGGTGGGTGAAAAGCGCATCGTTGTCACTGTTGCGTAAAATATTTTTTTGCTGTTTACGCCACTCATTATCGACACGGATCTCAATAATATCGGTAGGGTTCCAGATGACACCTAGCGTTAGACGATGGCCTGGGTAATTTAATGCGTAAAAGCTGGCGTCGATATCCACGGCGCCATAGTCTTCAGATTTATCGAGAAAGGTGTAGCTAGTGATGATTTCTGCATTTGCTAGACGCTTGGTTGCAAGTAACTCCAAACCCAAGGTTTCGATATCCACCGAATTTGCAGAACGAGCCGATGTCGAATTTAAGTTATAGGTCCAGTCGGTTAAGTCATTATCCTTACGATAAAAAATAGCAGAATCAAGGCTCCAGTTTAATCCGTCTAATCCCAAGCCCAGTTCCAGATTTTTAGTCTTTTCTCGTTCAAGACTATCATTACTTCTGAACAGCCCACTGGTGTTACTGCCACCAATAGCGGTATAACCTGCCACTTGGCTCGCTTCTGCATAGGAGAGATAGAGAGTCTGAGAGGTGTCATCGCTGCTGAACGTGTTCCATGTTATGTCACCAATCAATGAAACGTCGGAATCATCTCGATTAGTATCGTCAAAAGCAGCCCCTAAGCGAAACGTTAACTGTTCCTCATTTTTTAAACTCATTTGGTATTCAGGCAACAAACTCGCCTTATAGTAACGACGAGACGTAAAGTTATTTTCAAGCGTAGTGGACTCGATGGAGTCTTCGATAAACTGTGCCGAATAATTCAGTGCAAACGATTCTGTTTGCCCATGGCGCCCAGAAAACGCTACCGAGTTAACCTCGGTTTCGTGAAAGGCCTGAAATATCTGCGGGTTTTCACGGGAAAAAACATAATCGTCCTTATTACGACGGGTGTAAGCGGAAATTTCAAAAGTGCTATATGTTGCATAGTTCTGTTTATGATTTAGCATCAATAGTTGCGTTCTAAGGTCTTCTGTCTCATTGACATTAAAAGGGGTATACATATTGGGCCAGCCAAAAAACTTATCTTGAGAGCCAAAAAACAGATCAGTCTGCGATGATGGACCGACAAGTTGAACGCGGGCAGAGGTGCGTTTGAAATCGTGATCACCATTGTCGATAGTGCCGTCACTTTCAGAGAAAGAGTATTCACCTTCAAAACCGATGTTCCAATCCTTAGCATCATCTAGTGGCATACTGATACCACTGTGAATTCTGTGAAGATTAAAGTGGTTATTGCCTGCGCCAATCGAAACACTACCAGCAGTTTTAATCGGCTTCCAGCCGAAGGAAACAGTCCCCACAGAGCTATTTACACCGTAAAGGGCGTTATCTGCTCCCGTTAGTACATAAGCTTGACTCAACATTTCCGGAGCAATAGGGATCTCAGAAAAGTAATGCCCGGTCTGCGGATCGAGTAACGTTGCGCTGCCTACCCTAAACCCTGTATTTTCAAAAATGCCTCCACGGATCGTCACATCAGCTTGAGCCTCAGCCATGTTTCGCGACTGTAAATCAACGCGCGGGTCATATTCTAAGTTTGAAACTAACGAAACAAAGGTTCCCACAGGTTCTTTATTGGCAGTGGTAGAGCCTTCAACTGTAATATTTTCAATATCATTACTTGCTTCATTAGCATCACTAGATGCTGCTGAAAAAGTCACTATGCTGCATACCAAAGCAAGCAAAGTAGTGTGTATAACTCGGTTCATTTTAATGTTCTCATATGGGCAATTTGAGCTATCAGTAAGGAAAGTGCGATTATTTTGCACTCAACACCGATTCTAGCTAACTGAGGAGTAATTCCTTTGACTGCGCCCTAGAGGCGATTTTAAAAGGCTGGAACAACCAAACGCACTTATCGTAAGATAAAATTTTGGACGGTTGATATGTAATATTCGTCATTGTATATTAACGAATGATATATTTCACATCATAATCAATCGTTAGTAATTGTAGCTAATTTTAGGTTGTAAAATACGGCCCCTACTTTTTTAACGCCAAAAATATAAGCAGAGTGACAACGTATTAACTCTCACCATTGTAGGTATGCATTATAGATTGGCGTTTGCCAACAATTAATAGAACAGCCCTTCATCCTTAAACTCTTTTTGACACACTTAAACATGCAAACAAAACAACAAAATAAAAATCCAATCACCAACCTAGAAATCATATATTTTGCCGGTGGTTGCCTTTGGGGAGTCCAAGAATACATGAAACACCTACCCGGAGTAGCGGCAACTGAAGCTGGCCGGGCCAATGGCTTAAACACGACAACCGAAGGCAGTTATGATGGTTATGCAGAGTGCGTAAAAGTGACCTTCTGTCCAAGCGCGGTCAATGTGGTTGAACTTATAGGTTACTTTTTTGAAATCATTGACCCCTACAGCATCAACCAACAGGGCCAGGATGTTGGGGAAAAATATCGTACCGGCGTATACAGCAAACAGGATAGCCATCTAAAAATTGCCACTCAGTATATTGCAAGTCGAGACGACACTGACAAGGTTGTCGTAGAAATTTTACAGCTTCGTAACTACGTGAAAAGTGATGAGGAACATCAAGAAAGACTGACCCGCTTTCCAAATGATTATTGTCATATTCCCAAGAAGGTTCTGCATAAATACAAGTCCGATTGATTTTTTGTTGTTGTGACCAGAGGTATCAAAATTAAAATAATTGTCAGCTGCTAGAGCTTGGAAAAAGTGAAGGACTTCGAGCATCGCTCGGATTTTGGCTGCTAGCCCCTTGGGAACGAGGTAGGTATTCCCAACGCACAAAGCTGGCCATTAGGCGTTTAGCAAAAAATATATTCTAGGAGCAAGCTAATCATTGTTAACCCAAGTACATCGCTAATGAAAAGTCTTGTGATTTAAGGCTTAAACATAGATATCCAAATGTTTTGGCCCTTTAGGTTTTTTCTGTACGGAATCATCCCCCTGTTGTTTACCTTGGTCAGGTTCCGGCTCGGGATTTTTGTCTTTTTCATTTTGCTTTTGTTGTTTTTTCCTAGCCTCCTTCTCCTCACCTTTAAGTTCCTTTTCTTCATCACTTAAAGCGTGTAGGTCTTCTTGCCTATCAATTTTTACTACTTTTTGGCTATCATGGGCAATAGGCACTTTGCCCTCACGAGGCAGTATTGAGAATAGAAGATCAGTCGTCATAATTACTCATTGTTTAATAAAATAGAACCATAGTTGTTTCGACATCTATTTTAACAGTTTTGCTCACAAAACACCCAATATTGTGATTGCAAACTAACTTAGTTGATTTAATTGTAAGAAAGCAGCCACTTTCTCCTGAAATATTCTTGCATTAATCAGGTCGATTGCATACTGTATGCGCCATCAAAGCGCAGTGATTAAAAGAGTCAAAATTATGAGCAATATTACCTTGAAAGCAGTCACCCATCATCATATAGCTTAGCCTTTCAGGTATTTGCTGGGAGGTCTATTGAATCCTTCTAGCGGCGCAGACACACTCTAAACCCCCGGAAGGCATCTTTCGGGGGTTTTTCTTTTGGGTCGCTCTTTTAGACCGGAAGTGCCACTTATAAACTGCAAGTTAAGTTACAAATTTTTAAAATAGGATTAGAATAAATATGATTGATAACAATAGATTACGTATTGCTGTACAAAAATCAGGACGATTAAGTGATGACAGCATCTCTTTATTAAAAGCCATTGGCATTAAATTGCAAATTCGCGATCGGCTATTAATTGCTCATTCTACTAACCAACCTATTGATTTGTTATTAGTACGTGACGACGACATCCCGGGTTTAGTGATGGACGGTGTGGTTGACTTAGGCTTTATCGGCCAAAACGAACTAGAAGAAAAAATGCTTGAACGCAAGGCTGCAGGTAAAAAAGCGGAGTATGTTGAGCTTAGACGTTTAGATTATGGCGGTTGCCGGTTATCTATCGCCGTTCCTAATGAAATGGACTATCAAGGTTTACAATCGTTACAGGGTAAAAAAATAGCTACCACATACCCCTTCTTACTAGAGCGTTTTTTCAAAGAAAAGAACATAAACGCGAGTACAGTGATGCTAACTGGCTCGGTTGAAGTTGCCCCTCGCGCTGGTTTGGCAGATGCGATTTGTGACTTGGTATCTACTGGCGCCACGCTTGAAGCAAACGGTCTTCAAGAAGTCGATGAAATATTTAGATCTAAAGCGGTATTTATTCAGCGTGGTGGCGAAATGCCCGAGGCTAAACAAGCGCTCATCAGCAAAATGCTGCCACGTATGGACGGCATAACTCAGGCTAAAGAAAGTAAGTACATTATGCTACATGCGCCAAAGGCTTATTTAGAACAAGTAAAAAGTTTATTACCTGGTTCTGAAACCCCTACCGTTTTGCCACTTGCTGGCAGCGATGAAACAGTCGCTATACATGTAGTGAGCCCTGAAACACTTTTCTGGGAAACCATGGAAAAACTCAAAGCATTGGGTTGTAGTTCGATTTTGGTCATGCCAATTGAAAAGATGATGTATTAGGTGAAAATAAAAATTAGGTAAGAGGCTAAATAGTCATGCAAATATGGGCACAACTTAAACCAACTGAACAAACTAAATTACTTAGCAGACCAGCGCTTGTCGATAGCCAAGCTTTGAGCGATACGGTTGCTGACATTATTCAGCAAGTTAAACAGCAAGGTGATAAAGCCCTGCTGGCTTTTACTGAGCGTTTTGACGGTGCAAAATTAAAGAGTCTGTGTTTTCAAGACAGTTCGCTCAGCAGTTTCGCAGGTCAAATCAAACCCGAAGTTAAATGGGCTATTGATCAAGCTTATGCCAATATCAAAGCTTTCCATCAGGCTCAATATCCAGAAGATGTTGTAGTTGAAACGACGCCCGGCGTAGTGTGTGAACTTAAGCACGCCCCTTTGGCATCGGTTGGGTTGTATATTCCTGGAGGAACAGCTCCACTGCCCTCAACAGTCTTAATGCTGGGCGCTACAGCGCAAGTCGCAGGTTGTACGAGAAAAGTTTTATGCACACCGCCAAACAAAGACGGTAAAATTGCAGCCGAAATCCTATATGCAGCGAGCTTATGCGATATTGACGAAATTTATCTCGTTGGCGGTGCGCAAGCTATTGCTGCCTTAGCACTGGGCACTGAAAGTATTATCAAGGTCGATAAAATATTTGGCCCTGGCAATAGCTATGTCACTGAAGCTAAACAACAGGTGAGCCGCATTCCAGCAGGCCCTGCGATTGATATGCCAGCAGGGCCATCTGAAGTATTAGTGATTGCTGACGAACATGCTAACCCGGTGTTTGTAGCGGCTGATTTATTGTCACAAGCCGAACATGGTAGTGACTCTCAAGCTGTATTGGTGTCAAACAGCAGTGATTTGATTGAAGCGGTAAAACACCAAGTTAGCTTACAGTTAGCGACATTAAGTCGACAAACCATTGCCGAACAAGCAGTCAAACACAGCCGCTATATTTTAACGGATAGCTTAGAGCAAGCTTTTGAAGTCAGTAATGCTTATGCGCCAGAGCATTTAATTGTACAAATTGAAAATGCTCGCGACAGTTTAGATAAATTAACCAATGCCGGTTCGATATTTTTGGGTCAGTGGTCGCCTGAGTCTGCTGGAGATTATGCCAGTGGCACCAATCATGTATTGCCCACTTATGGTTACGCCAGAAATTATTCTAGCTTAGGCTTAGCCGACTTCATGCGTCGCTACACAATACAAGAGCTTAGCTACCAAGGCTTAAAGAATATTGGTAATGCGATTATGGACTTGGCTGATGCTGAGGGTTTGGATGCTCATAGGCAAGCTGTTGCACTGAGATTAAACCCTGAACAATTAAGTCAAAACTCATGAGTAATTTAGTCGACAAGCTTATCTGCGAAAATCTAAAAGCATTGCAGCCTTATGAGTCGGCTAGGCGTATTTTTGCTGGCGGTGATAGCGACAGCGAAACTTGGCTAAATGCAAACGAATCACCTTTTGCTAATGATTTTAATATCGACACTGGGCACTTTAACCGTTACCCAGATTGCCAACCAACAAGCGTATTATTGCCTTATGCAAAATATGCAGGTGTACAGGCTAACCAGTTATTGGTAAGCCGCGGTGCTGACGAAGGCATTGAGTTACTCATTCGCACATTTTGTACACCAGGCAAAGACAGCATTTTAATCTGCCCGCCCACTTATGGTATGTACGCCATCAGCGCTGAGACCTGCAATGTGGGTATCGAGAGAACGCCTTTACAAGCAGATTTTTCTTTAGACATGTCTGCCATTAGTGCTTACCAAGGTAAAGTAAACTTAGTGTTTATTTGTTCACCCAATAACCCAACCGGCACTACTGTAGGCAAAGCACAGCTTAAACAAGTACTAGAACTCTTTGCAGACTCTGCCTTAGTCGTGGTAGACGAGGCATACATTGAATTTGATGCAGCCAATACATGGTCAACTGAGCTGGCAGCATATCCTAATTTGGTGATATTACGTACGTTGTCTAAAGCCTTTGCCTTAGCAGGTTTGCGCTGTGGCTTTACCTTAGCCAACAGCGACGTTATCCAAAGCATTATGAAAGTGATTGCGCCCTACCCTGTGCCAGATCCTGTGGCTCAAATTGCTTCCCAAGCACTGAGTCACAATGGACTTAAGAAAATGGTCGAACAGGTAGAATTTTTGCAACAGCAAAAGCAATCAGTCAAACAACAGTTAAGCCAATTTCCTGAGCTAGAATTAGTCGGTGACGATAAAGCCAATTTCATATTGTTCCGACACCCACAAAAACAGGCGTTAATGGACTTTTTGGTGGCCAACTCAGTACTCATTCGTGACCAATCTAAACAAGTCAGTTTAGAAAATTGCCTGCGTATTACGCTTGGCACTCAACAACAAAACGAAAAATTGCTCGCGTTAATGGCAAGTTTTTTTAAACAGCAGGAAAAATCAGCATGAGCCAGCAACCACTTCTTTTTATTGATCGTGACGGTACCTTGGTTGAAGAGCCAGCCGTTGATAAACAACTTGATAGCTTAGAAAAGTTAGTATTCGAACCACAAGTACTGCCTGTGCTGTTGAAGCTTCAGCAAAATGGTTTTCGTTTGGTGATGGTGTCAAACCAAGATGGATTGGGGACAGATAGTTTTCCTCAAGCAGATTTTGACTTAGCCCACAACAAAATGATGGACCTTTTTGCAGGTCAAGGCGTGACCTTTGACGATGTTTTAATTTGCCCGCACTTTGAAAGCGACAACTGCTCCTGTCGTAAACCCAAACTAGGTTTAGTGAAAGATTATTTGCAGCAAGGCAAAATTGATTTCACTCGTTCGTTTGTAATAGGCGATCGTGATACCGATATTCAGCTAGCTGAAAACATGGGTATTGTAGGTATTAAGTACAATCGTGAAACTAACAATTGGCAAGCGATTGAAAAACAATTATTGGCTTCGACCCGTGTTGCTCATGTGGTACGAAAAACATCTGAAACCAATATCAATGTCACCGTAGACTTAGACTCTACTGCCAAATCTACCATTCAAACAGGTCTTGGTTTTTTTGACCATATGCTGGATCAAGTGGCCACTCACGCTGGTTTTGAACTAACACTTACCGTAGATGGTGATTTGCATATAGATGATCACCACAGTGTTGAAGACAC
>Ga0307488_10005463_pt1 | contig 10499 bp, 6 predicted proteins | sample SB02metaG_FD_202248 | JGI IMG/M metagenome (GOLD analysis project Ga0307488, IMG submission 202248) | Sea-ice brine microbial communities from Beaufort Sea near Barrow, Alaska, United States - SB 0.2 | ecosystem: Environmental > Aquatic > Marine > Coastal | place: USA: Alaska | collected 2017-05-06
GATGCTCACTGATTGGTACGAATTCGACGTGGCTGAAGTTCATTTCACAGAGATAAGGAATCAGATGGTCGGCCAGTTCGCGGTAAGTCATGGGGCGACCTTCTATATGGCGCCACGACCCAACATGCAGCTCATAGGTCGACATTGGTGCCTTGGTTGCCGCAACAATGTCGCGTGTTTGCCAGGCCTGGTCCTGCCACGGATACTGGCTGTGATCAAAGACAATGGAATTAAATTCCGGATATTGGGCGCAATAGAAGTTATAAGGATCGGACTTGTGCGGCAACTGGTGCTCGCGCATGTCCTTTAATTCGAATTTGTACTTGGCGCCAGCAGCGATTTCCGGCACAAACAGGCGCCAAATGCCGTCTTCACTGCTTTGCATCGGATGTATCCGACCATCCCAATGGTTGAAATCGCCGATCACACTGACCGAACGTGCATTGGGGGCATAGACAGCAAAGCGCACGCCTTGCATCGGTCCTTGGGTAGTTTGGGTGCCGCACAACTGAGCGCCCATCGTCTTATAGAGAGTGTCTGAACTGCATGGGAAGTCCTCGAGGGCTCGCTCGGTGAACTGGTAGGCGTCCACGACACGCCAAGCGTTCTTTCCCTTCTCTACCTGGAGGCTATACACCGGCTTCTCAGCGCCTTCAACGCGCAATTCGAACAGACCGAGTAGATCAACCTGATTCATCTCTCCGTAATCGACTGTGCCATCGATGGACAAGACCTTGACGCGAGCAGCACCCGGAAGGAAGACTCGTATTAACCATGCCTTATACTGCGGGAAAACACCCAAGGTATCGAATGGCCGAGCTTCGAGAACATTGTTTAGTCGCTGCGCAAGATGAGTCATTAGACGAGGAGTCTCCTTATAATTATTATTGGGCTTACGACTACCAATCCGTAATCACCACTTTAATTGTAGTATCGATATTAGCGGATTACGGATAATAAAGCAGGTGCAGACAGGACAGGGTGGAGTTTTTTGATGCTGCGGGCCCATATTTAACCCACTAATCTAGGCGCAATGACGCTGACCTATAATGCTAGGCGCCAAATGCAATAGCAGCTCAACCCTATAGGCCGTTACGCCCCTCCGAGAGCCAGGCGGTTAGATGGACGCGTCGGGTAATAGATTAAAATGCCGTTGAATATAACTAAATAGCTCGTGATAGATGGGTTGCCACTCATCGCCCAAAGGTTGGTCTATCCGCTGCCAGAAAAACTCCTTTGGCTCGCCGTCGTCGATGCCGTCGGGGATCTGCCATAGCTCCTCCTGGATGGGGTCGGTTTCCATCAAGTAAAAGCCATAGGTCGCGTCGACTGCCGCCATCAGTTCCTTGCCAATATAGCGCTTGGCTTTGCCTTTAAGACCCGAAGCTTGGCGCAGTGAGCGCACACAGGACGCCGCCAAGGTCTCTTTGGCACCGATGAGTCCGGTAACCAGCTGCTTTCCAGCGGTGGCTTGGGTAAACACCAGGATCTCAAGCCCCATAGCAGACTCTCGATAAACGATCGGACAGGCTCTTTTCATGGGGCTTTTACCTTATGATTTTTACAACCTAGCTGAATATTAACCACTAGGCGGAATAGGATTACGGTAGTTCAAACAACCTTAGACGTATGACTTTAACAGATAACAGCAAACAGGGGTTAGAGCACAATACTGAGGGGCCTTTGGACAGGTAAAGCTGGGGGGGGTATTTTAAATGTAGCGGGCTGCACCGTTTATAACCGGCAAAAAAAAAGAGCGCCGAAGCGCTCTTTTTTGTTATTACCGTATTATCGATTACTCGATGATTTTAGCAACAACACCGGCGCCAACAGTACGGCCGCCTTCACGAATGGCGAAGCGCAAGCCTTCATCCATCGCGATTGGAGAGATCAGAGTCACAACCATCTTAACGTTGTCACCTGGCATAACCATTTCTACGCCTTCTGGCAGTTCACACGCACCCGTTACATCGGTTGTACGGAAGTAGAACTGTGGACGGTAACCCTTGAAGAAAGGTGTATGACGTCCGCCTTCTTCTTTGCTCAACACATAGATTTCAGATTCGAAAACTGTGTGTGGAGTGATTGAACCTGGCTTCGCTAATACTTGGCCACGTTCAACGTCATCACGCTTAGTACCGCGCAATAACGCACCGATGTTCTCGCCTGCACGACCTTCGTCAAGCAGTTTACGGAACATTTCAACACCCGTTACAACAGAAGTTGTAGTGGCGCGAATACCGATGATCTGTACTTCGTTACCGGTGTTTACGATGCCGCGTTCAACACGACCTGTAACCACGGTGCCACGACCAGAGATTGAGAAGACATCTTCGATCGGCAACAGGAATGGCTGATCGATGGCGCGAACTGGCTCAGGGATATAAGCATCCAGGCATTCAACCAGTTTACGGACAGCGGTAGTACCCATTTCGTTGTCGTCTTTGCCTTCCAATGCCATCAGCGCGGAACCGGTGATGATAGGCGTGTCGTCACCTGGGAATTCATACTGTGACAACAGGTCACGAACTTCCATTTCGACCAGTTCCAATAACTCTTCGTCATCGACCATGTCAGCCTTGTTCAGGAACACGACGATGTACGGTACACCAACCTGACGAGACAGCAGGATGTGCTCACGCGTTTGTGGCATAGGGCCATCAGCAGCTGAACAAACCAGGATCGCACCGTCCATCTGAGCAGCACCGGTAATCATGTTTTTCACATAATCGGCGTGTCCAGGACAGTCAACGTGCGCATAGTGACGCGCCGGTGAGTTGTACTCAACGTGTGACGTAGAGATGGTGATACCACGCTCACGCTCTTCCGGTGCATTATCGATACCGTCGAAAGCAACAAAAGAGCCGCCCCAAGTCTCTGCACATACGCGAGTTAAAGCCGCAGTCAAAGTAGTTTTACCATGGTCAACGTGACCGATTGTGCCCACGTTTACGTGGGGCTTAACTCGTTCAAATGTAGCCTTACCCATTTCGTATTTCCTCTAAAGTTAGCGCTAGCTTAGCTAATTACATTTTTTTAATGATAGATTCAACAATGTTATTCGGAGCTTCTTTATAAGCGGCGAATTCCATTGTGTAGGATGCACGACCTTGAGACATAGAGCGCAAAGACGTTGCATAACCGAACATCTCGGAAAGCGGCACTTCTGCGTCAATGACCTTACCCGTTGGACCATCACCCATACCTTGCAGTGTGCCGCGGCGACGGTTTAAGTCACCCATGACATCACCCATATAGTCCTCAGGCGTAACAACTTCTACCTGCATGACGGGTTCCAACAGAGCCGGATTCGCTCGTTCTTTCAGCTTTTTGACGGCCATAGAGGCAGAGATCTTAAATGCCATCTCGTTTGAGTCGACATCGTGATAAGAACCATCAATCAATGTTGCTTTCAGACCAAGCAACGGATAACCAGCCAAAATACCATTCTTCATCTGCTCTTCAATACCTTTCTGAACAGCGGGAATGTATTCTTTCGGTACCGTACCACCAACCACTTCGTTCACAAAAACGAGGCCTTCAGCGTTTGGATCTTCAGCCGGTTCAAAGCGGATAACTACGTGACCGTACTGGCCACGACCGCCCGATTGACGCGCGAACTTGGAATCAATCTCGGCCGCTTCACGAATGCGCTCGCGATAGGCCACTTGTGGCGCACCGACATTACATTCGACTTTGAACTCACGCTTCATGCGGTCAACGATGATATCAAGGTGCAATTCACCCTGGCCACCGATGATCGTTTGTGCGGTTTCTTCGTCGGTATGGACTCGGAATGATGGATCTTCCTGAGCCAACTTACCCAAAGCAACGCCCATTTTTTCTTGGTCGGCCTTGGTTTTCGGTTCAACAGCTACCGAGATTACCGGCTCTGGGAAGTCCATGCGTTCCAGTGTAATGATATGCGTAGGGTCACAGAAGCTGTCCCCAGTGGTCACATCCTTTACACCGATAAGCGCACCGATATCACCTGCCCGCAACTCTTTGATCTCTTCACGGTTGTTGGCGTGCATCTGCACCATACGGCCAACACGGTCTTTCTTACCACGAACCGAGTTGAATACCGCATCACCGGACTTCAAGACCCCACCGTAAACTCGGACGAAGGTTAAAGTACCTACGAAAGGATCGGTCGCAATCTTAAAGGCCAGGGCTGCAAAAGGCACATCGTCGGAAGCGACAACTGATTCGTGGGTGACGCCATCGTCTAAAATACCTTCGATAGGCTTAACCTGGGTCGGAGACGGCATGTATTCGATAACGCTGTCGAGAACCGCTTGCACACCCTTGTTCTTGAATGCAGAACCACAGTGGGTCAAGACGATCTCACCGGCTATGGTACGCGCCCGTAAACCGGCCTTGAGGTCTTCAACCGACAGGGTTTCGGTTTCCATGTACTTTTCCATCAGCTCATCATTGGCTTCGGCAGCAGCTTCAACCAATTTCAGACGGTACTCAGCCGAGATTTCGACCATGTCCGAGGGGATCTCACCGTACTCGAACGTCATACCCTGGTCTTCCATGTTCCAGTGAATGGCTTTCATTAATACTAGGTCGATCACGCCGCTGAATTCATCCTCTGCACCAATAGGCAATTGCATTGCAACTGCGTTGGCACCCAGACGGTCTTTCATCTGCTCTAATACAAACAGGAAGTCGGCACCAGCACGGTCCATCTTATTGACGAACACCATACGCGGGACTTCGTATTTATTGGCTTGACGCCACACGGTCTCCGTTTGCGGTTGTACGCCAGAGGAAGCACAGAGCACCACAACTGCACCATCGAGTACACGGAGCGAACGTTCAACTTCAATGGTGAAGTCAACGTGGCCAGGCGTATCAATGATATTGATGCGATGTTCTTCAAATTGCTTACCCATACCACGCCAAAAACAGGTGGTAGCAGCAGAAGTAATGGTAATACCACGCTCCTGCTCTTGTTCCATCCAATCCATTGTTGCTGCACCATCGTGCACCTCACCGATTTTATGAGAAATACCGGTGTAGAAAAGGACGCGCTCAGTAGTCGTTGTTTTACCAGCATCTACGTGCGCTACAATACCGATATTTCGGTATCGTTCTAAAGGAGTTTTGCGAGCCACAACTCTATCTCCGTATCCAGTGAATTAGAAGCGATAATGAGAGAATGCTTTGTTGGCTTCAGCCATACGATGCACGTCTTCACGTTTTTTAACCGCGGAACCTTTGCCATCTGCTGAATCTAACAATTCACCGGCAAGACGTTGACGCATACTTTTTTCGCCACGACCACGTGAAGCATCGACCAACCAACGCATGGCAAGCGCTTCACGACGGGAAGGACGAACTTCGACAGGAACCTGGTAAGTAGCACCACCAACACGGCGAGATTTAACCTCAACCAGTGGCGCGATACTTTCGAGTGATTTGGCGAAAAGTTCGAGAGGGTTTTCATGACCCTTGTCTTTTACGATATCTAAAGCACCGTAAACGATTTTTTCCGCAATTGACTTCTTGCCATCAACCATCACGTGGTTCATGAACTTAGCCAACTGGGTGTTGCCAAATTTTGGATCTGGCAGGATTTCACGCTTCGCAGCGACGCGTCTTCTTGGCATTGATAAGCCCCTTAATTTAGGTCTTCAGGCAGATCTGAAATTCGGTTACGGACTTCCGTTAGGAACTGCGTACCGCACTCAGCCTTACTGCTTATTCTGAGACTGGATAGATAAAATATTAACCCTTAGGTCGTTTAGTACCGTACTTAGAGCGTGCTTTCTTACGATTGTTGACGCCGGACGTATCCAAAGCACCACGAACCGTATGATAACGAACACCAGGTAGGTCTTTTACTCGACCACCACGGATCAGCACAACACTGTGTTCCTGCAGGTTATGGCCTTCACCGCCGATATACGAAGATACTTCGTAACCGTTGGTTAACCGCACACGACATACTTTACGTAAAGCCGAGTTTGGTTTCTTAGGTGTAGTTGTGTATACGCGAGTACACACACCGCGGCGTTGGGGGCACGCTTCTAGAGCCCGTACGGCGCTTGCTTCTGTCACGCGCTTGCGCGGTTGACGAACGAGCTGGTTAATTGTAGCCATTTAAGCCTCTTCTCTGATTTCACTTCTCATGACATTGCCCAGAAACGATGGAAAATCCACCGAACCCGGGAAAGGTGCGCGATTCTACGTTATCGCACAATTAGTAGTCAACAGAAAGCGTTTAATCGGCTCTCGAACACCGATCAAACACCCCCCTGCTTTCTACTTATTTAACGCCTGACTGAGCGCAGCTTCCACTTCCGATGCACTGATCGTCGGTTTGGCCGTAGTTCGTTCAAGACGTCTTTTCTTACGTTCAGCGTGATACGCAAGACCGGTACCGGCAGGAATCAAACGACCTACCACTACGTTTTCTTTCAGACCGCGTAAATAATCGCGTTTGCCGGTTACCGCGCCCTCGGTCAATACGCGCGTCGTTTCCTGGAACGATGCGGCAGAGATAAAGGACTCGGTGGCCAATGATGCCTTGGTGATACCCAGCAACACACGCTCAAATTTAGCGATCTGCTTATCTTCAGTGACCGCTAAGTCATTACCTTCCAGCAGCTGCATAAATTCAACTTGGTCGCCCTTGATGAAATTGGTCTGCCCACTGTCGGTAATCAATGCTTTACGCAGCATTTGACGACAAATGACTTCAATGTGCTTGTCGTTAATGACAACACCCTGGAGTCGGTATACTTCCTGAATTTCCTTGACGACATACTTTGCCAAGGCTTCAACCCCGAGCACACGCAAGATATCATGCGGGTTCATAGGGCCGTCAGACAGTACTTCGCCTTTTTCGACGTTCTCACCTTCGAACACGTTCATCTGGCGCCATTTCGGAATCAATTCCTCATACGGCTCAGAACCATCGTGCGGGGTGATCATAATACGCTTCTTGCCCTTGGTCTCTTTACCGAAGGTAAAGGTACCGGACATTTCCGCCAATATGGCTGATTCTTTCGGCTTTCGAGCTTCGAAAAGATCCGCAACCCGTGGCAAACCACCGGTAATATCTTTGTTACCACTGCTGGCCTGAGGAATACGTGCCAACACGTCACCGACTTTAACCGCTGCTCGGTCATGCAGATTTAACAGCGCGTTGTCTGGCAGGAAGTACTGTACCGGCTGATTGGTGCTGCCGATCAATATGTCACGACCTTCATCGTCGACCAGCTTAATCATCGGACGAATTTCTTTACCGAGGGCATTACGCTGAGCCTGAGGGATGATCTCAACGGTGCTGACACCGGTTAGATCATCGACCTTGCGGTTAATCGTGCTGCCTTCGTCCATGCCAATAAATTGGATGGTACCGGCCACTTCCGACACGATGGGGTGAGTGTGCGGATCCCAACGGACCACAACCTCGCCTGAATCGACCTTGGCGCCGTCTTTAACGCTGACCACAGAGCCATAAGGCAGCTTATAACGCTCACGCTCACGACCATGCTCATCTGCAACAGCCAAGAGGCCTGAACGGCTTACCACAACCAGATGACCGTCTTCACGGACAACCGTCTTGACGTTGTGCAGATGCACGCTGCCGCCATGACTGATCTGGACGTTATCGATCGCAGAAGAACTGGATGCCGCGCCGCCGATGTGGAAGGTCCGCATCGTCAGCTGAGTTCCGGGCTCACCGATTGACTGAGCGGCAATAATACCGACCGCTTCGCCGATATTGATCCGATGGCCACGGGCCAGGTCACGTCCATAACACTGGGCACAGATACCAAAGCGTGTCTCACACGAGATGGATGAGCGTACCTTAATGATATCGACACCGAGCTGGTCAATGCGTTCAATCCATTTCTCATCGAGCATGGTGCCTGCAGGGATGACGATCTCGTCGGTCGTCGGATCGATAATATCGACCGCATTGACTCGACCCAATACCTGCTTACTCAATGGAAAGACGATATCGCCGCCGTCGATCACTGGCTCCAGGATAATACCTTCCTGGGTGCCACAATCTTCTTCGGTTACAACCACGTCTTGCGCTACATCTACTAAACGACGCGTCAGGTAACCCGACGATGCCGTTTTCAGTGCCGTATCGGCCAAACCTTTTCGCGCGCCGTGAGTGGAGATGAAGTATTCACCTACCGACAGGCCTTCGCGGAAGTTTGCCTTAATTGGGTTTTCGATGATCGAGCCATCTGGCTTAGCCATCAGGCCTCGCATGCCGGCGAGCTGACGAATCTGCGTCGCGCTGCCTCGAGCACCGGAATCGGCCATCATAAAGACAGCGTTAAACGAGTCCTGCTCAACTTCGTTACCGTGACGGTCGATGGTGAATTCCCGAGAGATTCCTTCCATCATCGCCTTGGCAATTTGGTCATTGGCACGTGACCAGAGATCGACCACCTTGTTGTATTTTTCACCCTGGGTGATGAGACCCTGAGCAAATTGTTCTTCAACTTCCTGAACTTCCGCTTCGGCTGCGCCGAGTATCACGTACTTGGCTTTTGGAATAACAAAGTCATTCACACCAATTGAAGAACCGGATTTAGTCGCGTAGTTGAAGCCCATGTACATAACCTGGTCGGCAAAGACCACCGTTTCCTTCAGTCCAACCGAGCGATAGCACTCGTTGAGCAAACCGGAAATGGCTTTCTTCTTCATCGGCTGGTTCACCATGTCAAATGGCATACCGTCGGGCGCGATAGAAAACAGGATTGCACGTCCGACTGTGGTGTCTTCAATCGCAATCTTCTCGACTCGAGCGCCATCATCACCGATCAAAACCTGGCGAATACGGACCTTAACGATGGCCTGCAGGGCGACCTGCTCGGCACCATAGGCGCGCTGGACTTCTTCGATGTTCGAAAACACCATGCCTTCGCCCTTGGCATTGATACGCGCACGAGTCATGTAGTACAGACCCAATACAACGTCCTGCGACGGAACGATAATAGGCTCACCGGAGGCCGGTGATAGGATGTTGTTCGTCGACATCATCAAGGCACGGGATTCCAATTGTGCTTCAATGGTCAACGGAATATGCACGGCCATCTGGTCACCGTCGAAGTCGGCGTTGTAGGCCGCACAAACGAGGGGATGCAGGTTGATCGCCTTGCCTTCAATCAACACCGGTTCAAACGCTTGGATACCCAAACGGTGAAGGGTCGGGGCACGGTTCAACAAGACCGGATGTTCACGAATTACGTCGTCAAGGATATCCCAAACGATCGGCTCTTCGCGCTCAACCATCTTTTTAGCAGCCTTGATCGTAGTTGCCAGACCGCGATGCTCCAACTTGCTAAAGATAAACGGCTTGAAAAGTTCCAAGGCCATTTTCTTCGGCAAACCACATTGATGCAAACGCAATGTTGGTCCTACCACGATAACCGAACGACCTGAATAATCGACTCGCTTACCCAAAAGGTTTTGTCGGAAACGACCCTGCTTACCCTTGATCATATCGGCAAGCGACTTCAACGGACGACGGTTAGAGCCGGTAATGGCTCGGCCGCGACGACCGTTATCGAGCAAAGCATCGACTGACTCTTGCAACATACGCTTTTCGTTGCGCACGATGATGTCCGGAGCAGACAACTCTAACAAGCGCTTTAAGCGGTTGTTACGGTTAATCACCCGGCGATACAGGTCGTTGAGATCGGAGGTTGCAAAACGGCCACCGTCAAGCGGTACCAGGGGACGTAAATCCGGTGGTAACACAGGTAGAACCGTCAACACCATCCACTGCGGCAAGTTGCCCGACTTATGGAAGGCTTCGAGCAGTTTCAGACGCTTGGACAGTTTCTTGATCTTGGTTTCGGAGTTGGTTGCGGGAATTTCTTCGCGCAAGGTAGAAATCTCACCTTCCAAATCCATGGCTTCCAGCAGACGCTGCACAGCCTCGGCACCCATGCGGGCATCGAAGTCATCGCCGAACTCTTCGATCGACTCATAGTATTCTTCATCGGTCAGCAATTGACCGCGCTCCAGGCTGGTCAAGCCCGGATCAATAACCACAAAGCTTTCGTAATAGAGTATCCGCTCGATATCACGCAGGGTCATATCCAACATCAAACCAATACGCGATGGCAGTGATTTCAAAAACCAGATGTGCGCAACCGGAGCCGCCAATTCAATATGGCCCATCCGCTCACGTCGCACCTTGGCCTGAGTGACTTCAACGCCACACTTCTCGCAAATCACACCACGATGCTTCAGACGCTTATATTTGCCACAGAGGCATTCGTAATCTTTGATTGGACCAAAGATACGCGCGCAGAACAAACCATCTCGCTCAGGTTTGAACGTACGGTAATTAATAGTTTCCGGCTTCTTCACTTCACCGAAAGACCATGAACGAATCATGTCCGGTGATGCCAGTCCGATTCGGATCGAATCGAATTCTTCGGCCTGGCCTTGTGTTTTCAGCAGGTTTAGTAAGTCTTTCATGTTTCCGCTCCGCAGGGAGTTGGCAA
>Ga0307488_10005464_pt1 | contig 10499 bp, 15 predicted proteins | sample SB02metaG_FD_202248 | JGI IMG/M metagenome (GOLD analysis project Ga0307488, IMG submission 202248) | Sea-ice brine microbial communities from Beaufort Sea near Barrow, Alaska, United States - SB 0.2 | ecosystem: Environmental > Aquatic > Marine > Coastal | place: USA: Alaska | collected...
TCCCCCCCCCCCCCCCCCCCCCCCCCCCCCCCCCCCCCCCCCCCCCCCCCCCCCCCCCCCCCCCCCCCCCCCCCCCCCCCCCCCCCCCCCCCCCCCCCCGAAGTGAATGATGCAATTTTCATTTTTTGGGCACTCCAGTCGTTTCGTCCTTTTCTCTTCCGTCCCTGTGAAGTTTAGAATTTTGGTACGTACCCCTCGCAAAGTTGCGTGCTGTCACAGTCCCCCGCGCGTCTCCCGTGTCCCATGCACTAGGGTCCGTTCGCACGGGTCCGACTGCTGCGAAAACGTCTGTCCCCATGTCCGCCGCTTTGCACGGTGTCCTGCCATCGCCCGAGTTGGGCGCGGAGGAATTCGCGGCCACGTACAACAACTCCAAGTCCAAGGACCTGCACCACACCCTGGTGGGGAACTGGGTCGAGGAACGACAGCTGGAGACAGACACGGGGTTGTGGCGGTACAAAAAGTGGGTGGAAGAGCCTTTTGTTGCGGGGAGTGTCGCGGGTGGTGCGAGTCTTGATGCGTTACGCACCGGGACCATCAGCAAGCCGTCCCCGACGAAAACCGACACGCGGATTATCACGCACACCGAGAGGATCGAGTCAAAGAATTGGCGCACGCGACAATCGGAGTCCCACCGCGACCCGGGGTCGGTGCGGTTCAGCGCACCGGTTGACTTGGCGAGTCAATTGGGCCCACGGCAACAAAAGGCACTGCAGGAGATGCTTTTAGAAGCGTCCATCGTACCGGGGGTTCCCCAAAACGACCACGCCATGGGGACGTACGATGAAGCCGGCGTGTCCAGCGAAATGCGCGGAAGTTTCAAGGGGCAAGCCCCGAGCGAAAAACAAGTCGTCCCAATAGGCGCCCGGGTGATGTACACGCAGGACGGCAAGCCAATCGACGCATCAAGAAAAGACACAACCTTCGCGGTTGAAGTACTCAGGAAACGTAAAGGGCTTGTTGACGCGCGACGCATTGGCGACGATGAGACCATTTCTGCTCCGCTCGGGAGCGGTAGTACGGTGTACTCGCAGCTTTACGACCGCGGGCACTACCCGAGCGCGGATGTTTTTGGCACCACAGTGATGTCAAGCAACCCGTTCGGGAAAAACTCAGCCTTTTCCATGCCCGTTTCGGACCCGAGGAAACGGGAAGAGGAGTGGTGAAATTGTAATTTACACTCCAAAAATCCTTTTGGGGACAGACACAGAAGTGATAACGTCTCGGAAGCTCCAATGTCGTCGCCGCCTCGTGTCCCGTCTACACCCGTCCGGCGCGTGCCACGATGCCGCACGCCTCGTTCGCCTACGCGCCTTGTGTCGTGTCGCCACTCAATAGGCTCCGCGCGGTGAATTCAAAGCCGGTTTCCAAAAGAATCGTCGTCACCCCAAGAGCGGTCGCGACCACCTCGGGAGGCACGTCGTCGTTGACGGCGCTTGATGACGCCATCGCGAAAGTCGCGTCTATTGATGACGCAGGCGACCGCCTCAAGGCTTTGATTGCGCACAGCAAGTCCCTCCCGCCGCTACCCGACAACGACAAGGCAATTCAAAACCGAGTCATGGGATGCGCGGCTGAAGCTTGGATCGACCTGACCTTAGCGCCCGACGGAACCGTGGTGGTGCGAGGCGCCGCCGAGGCGCTGATCACCAAAGGCTTTTGCGGACTTTTGGCGCTCGGGTTGACCGGGTTGACCCCTGCCGAGGTGACCCAAGTGCCCGTCGAGATAGTATCAAACCTAAACATAGGCGCGTCGAACCTACCCACTTCACGCGCGAACGGGTTCCGGAACATGCTGGAAACGGCGCGGAAACAGGCGAGAAGGTTGTTGGATGAAGCAGATGATGCTAATGGCAAGCAAAAAGCAAACGCGGACGGAAACGAATCCAAATCCCCGTTCCCGTCGCTGGTCGTCACCGCGGACGACGTCACCGCGAACGGGGTGTTCGCGGAGACGCAGAGAGTATTTTTAGAACCCGACGAAGCGGTCGTGGATAAACTGGTTGAACAACTACGAAAAAAGAAAGTCGGCATAGTGGCGCACTTCTACATGGACGCGCAGGTGCAAGGCGTGTTGATGGCGGCGCAGAAGAAGTACGAACACGTCTTCATCAGCGACTCCCTGGTCATGGCGGACGCCGCGGTTGCGATGGTCAAGAGCGGGTGCGAATCAATCGCGGTGCTTGGTGTGGATTTCATGAGCGAAAACGTTCGCGCAATTCTGGACGACGCCGGGCTCACGGAACCGAAGGTGTACCGAATGGCCGCCGAGGAAATCGGGTGTTCCCTCGCGGAAGCGGCGCAGACGGATTCGTACTACTCGTATTTAGCGGAAGGTACGTAAATACCAACCCAAATCAGGAGGCTCTGCGTTTGCTCATACTCGTCCTGCGAAGGAAGCATTACCTCTGCCCATACTCGTACCACAAGGGACGGTTACCCCTGACTGTTTACTCATACCAATCCCTCATACCCATTACCCATTACGACCGACTGACACTTTCTTTCATGAATATCAGCCAACGCGGTGATCCAAAACGGCACCCCCGCCGCGCACGTGATCTACATCAACACCGCGCTTGACACCAAAGCCAACGCGAACGCGGTGGTGCCCACGGTCACGTGCACGTCCTCCAACGTGGTGCAAACGGTGCTGCAACTCGCGTTTCAGGTGCCGAACATCGAAATCTTCTACGGCCCGGACACGTACATGGGCGGGAACCTGGCGCACCTGTTTTCCATGATGGCCGGGTGGAGCGATGCCGAGGTAGCTGAGGTGCACCCACAGCACACCGCGGCTACCATACAATCGTTACTCCCGCGGCTGAAGTACTACCAGGACGGAACCTGCATGGTGCACCACATGTTCGGGAAGGTAAGTATTTCCCATTTACCACGTTCCGCCTCCCTGATTGCCCGTACGAGACTGACACTTTTCTTTTTTCTCAAAGGACGTGTGCGACGCGGTGACGAAACACTACGGCGACGCGTACCAAACCGCGCACTTCGAGGTGCCGGGTGAGATGTTCGCGCTGGCGATGGCGGCGAAAAGGGAGCGGAACATGGGGGTGGTTGGTTCGACAAAGAACATTTTGGATTTCGTGGTTGAAAAGACCGAGGCGGCGCTCGCGAGGAACCTGCCGTCGGGCGAACGCTTGAGTTTCGTGTTGGGCACGGGTACGTGTTGCGCGTTTCCCAAATCCAGGCACACTGTTTGCCCATACAATGCTGACACTTTCTTTTTTTTTGTCGTAAGAAACCGGGATGGTCACCGCGATCGTCAGGGCGGTGAAGGAGAAGCTCATCGCGGCAAAGGCGAACGGGGTGGTTGGCGTGGAGTGCGAGATCGTGTTCCCCGTGTCCGTAGATGCGATCACGCAGGTTGCCGAAGACGAGTCATCCGGCGAATTAGGCGGCGCCCTCGGTGCGCTCCGAATAATACCAGGCCCCGCGGCGGGGGAAGGGTGTTCCACGGACGGCGGGTGCGCGTCGTGTCCGTACATGAAGATGAACTCCCTGGACGCGCTGATGTCCGTGCTGGACAAGATAGGCACCGAAACGGGCGCCGCGCTGTTGACGCCGTTCGAGCCGAAGAAATACTCCGCCGCCGCGGACGATGCCAAATCAATCGCCGCGCTCGGTAAGTATTTCCCAATCACCACATTCAGCCGACTGATTGCCCATACAAGACTGACACTTTCTTTATTTATCTCAGGGTGCGTGCCCATTCTGCACATGCGGGATTTCACGCGGGACAAAGCGTTCTCGGACGCGTTCGTGGCTGACATCACGGAAAGAGCCGCCAGGCGGTGACGGATGAGTATAGGGAGCACGCGGAGTGATGTGATCGGACACAGAGTATTTCTTTTTCAACCTTCCTTCCATGTTCATTACACAACGTTTCTTTTTTCAGTTCTTTTCTTATGAACATCGAGCTAACTAGACGCGTAGTAATAACTCTAATAGCATATGTCTCCATACTTGTACAATGTACAGTCATGAACAATGTACAGTCAAGCCAGTGTATCGCGCAAATACCTCACCCTCCTTAATCAAGCCCTCGACGCGATGCTCAGTAATTGAATATCCACGGTGAGCGTGGCGTTTGGCGGAATCTCCTGCACTTATAAAAGAAAAGTGTCAGTCTTGTATAATGTATGGGCAAACAGTCAGACAGTCTGTGTCGGGATTTGGGAAATACAATACGCACCTGCACTTGGTTTTTCCCGTAGGCGTACTCGGGGGGAACGATGAGCCGGCGGAACTGCCCGGGTGACATGCCTTTGATTCCCTCGTTTAAGCACTTTATGAACGGGCCTCCTGGTGTGCCGGCGGGGACCCCCACGGTGAAGCCGTAGGGGGTGCCGCCCGTGACGCCCGCGCCCTGTCGCGATGTCGCGATCGTTATCCTGCGGAACTTAACGTCGAAGTGGATCGCGACGCGGGTCCCGTCTTTCGCGCCGCCCTCCGTACCGCCGCCGCCCTGGATATCCGCAAACATAATAGGAGGGTTCGTACCAGGTAACGGCCGGAACTGGTCCTCCGAGACTTGGAACGTGGCCCTTGGGGGGGTGGCGTTCGCGGATTTTGGGGACAGCAAGGTGGTCGCCATCGCCGCCGTGAAAGCTGTGACGCCGACTCCCACGGCGCGCCTCCCGGTCGTGTTTTTTTTGTCCACCACATCGCTGTCCATCGATTCGTCAGCCCCCGTGATTTCAAGCGAATCGTCCCTAACCCTTGCCGCGCGGGTGACCACCAAGGAGGCTCGCCGCGAACACGGTTTCGATTCTCGAACGGAACGACGGACGGATTGCAGACGTGTCATCGCACATTTCGATCCCGCCGAAACACGCGCGTCCGCGGCGCGTGCCACCAGGTTCGCGGCGATACTCGAGATGGCCGTCATTTGCGTGATTGGTGGCGACGAGAGTTTTCAAGTCACGACACGCGAACGCGGGCGCTCGAGACGAGCGGGGGCCGCTCCCGATTCTGCTGTGCTGAGTCACTATTTGAGGTTTTTCTTGTCTGAAAGTGGATCACCTTCTTTTTTAACGAACCCTGGAAAAGCGTCAAGCATCGCCCCTTCCGCCGCCTGGTCACAACGCGTCCGCGCCAAAGAGAGACAGTGTGTGCGACACGACAACTCCCGCGATGGCACACAGCGCCATCGCGTGCGCGGCGACGCGTGCGGTTGTGTGCTCGTTCGGGGCGCACAGCGGACCAGCACGCGGAGGGTCGTCGATGAAATCGATTCGATGTAAAGGGATCACAAATCCTCGATTCCTTTTTTTCACCACCACTACAGGGCGAGGACGTGTCGGGAGTTGGCCGTGCGCTTCAAGCGGTGACGCACCTGACACGAACAGTAGTAACAACCCCCCAGGGAAAACAAAAGCATCCCTGAAAGCCACGCTCGTGGAGTTGGAAGCCGCCATGGCACACGCGGTGGCGAACGAGGATTTCGGAAAAGCCGCGCAACTCAGAGACGAGCTGAAAACTTTGCGGGCGAGTGATTCGCTGCACGTCGCGCAGCAAGCGCTTGATGACGCAATCGCGGAAGAGCGATACGAAGACTGCGCCAGGTTACGAGACGAAGTACACGAGCTAACTCCGAAAAGAACAAAAAGCTCTTCCACAAAAGTCACGCAAGGCGTCCGGGTGGATATCAGGAGCCGGTACGTCCGCGAACGGTCGGACGTCGCGAAGGACGAATACTTGTTCTCGTACAAAGTTACCTTCACGAACGAAAGCAGTACCGTAGTGCAGCTTATTAACCGCAAATGGGTGATTGAAGATGACAACGAGCACGTGGAGACCGTGGAAGGCCCGGGGGTTATTGGCCAGCAACCTGGTGCGGGGCTTTCCCAATCACCACGCACCGCCTCTGCGATTGCCACGCGACACTGACACTTTCTTTTATCGTATCAGTTTTACTACCGGGGCAAAAGTTCGAGTACCAGTCCGCGTGTCCGTTGCGAACGCCGCACGGGAAAATGTTCGGCCATTTCGGGTTCGTCAAGCTCATCACGCAAACCGCGGAGGAGTACGCGGATGCGAACGCTGAAGGGGGGGAAACCCCGGACGAGGTTTTGAACGTCAACGAACGCGACGTCGAGTCTTCGTCGGGGGTTACGTTTCTGAAACAGCCCAGCGATGCGGAGTTTACGGTTTTAGTCGGGGTTTTCGGGCTGAACTCCGAGGAGTGATGAAAAAAGACTCGTGGACGAAGCGAGACTGGTCGGCGCGTGAAAATATGTAGAAAAGCTTTTGTACTATTAAAGCGAGGGCGTCCGCAAACCCTCCCGTCCGGGTTTTACCGAACACTCCCGTCCTTTGTTTACAAACCCTGCAAGTAAACCCTAAACATCCTTTGTTTCCAAACTCGGACCGTAAACCCTTACGCAAACCCTACCCTGACCCGCCCTAATCCACCGCCAGTTTCGCCCTCAGTCCTTTGTGCCCCGCCACGTTCCCGGCCCTGGCCGACTGTTTCGGGGCGACCGTTGAGAGCGCCAGAAACCGCTGACTAACAAGTGATAGGTAGGCCAAGCCAAGCAAAGCGGCTGACTGCAGCACCGCGAGGCCCCCGGTGACGTACCGGTGTCGAACGTGTGGGGGGGCGCACCAGGCTGTGGCGACTAACGCCGGAAAAGCAGCCAGCCACGCGCCGCCGACCTGTGATTGTAAAAGAAAAGTGTCAGTCTTTAGTCTTGAGTTTGGGTGTACTGTATGGGCAAACAGTCTAGTTGTGATGTATGTAGTTGTAACAGTTGTTACTAGTAGTGCACCCAAACAGTCACGTAGGGGCGGTAAACAGTCGTTGGATTTGGGAAACGCAACACGTACGTCTCGTAGTTTTTTCAAAAACTTAGCCGCATCCGGATCTCTCAACTCCGCCGCAGAAATCGTAATTCTCCCCCCCACAAGAAACAGCACAAGCAAACAAACACGAAGCAGCACCAACCCGTAACCAGGCCAGTGCTCGTGGTCGTGGAACGCGCTGAAGTCGTCGGAGTACTGCCTGGATTGAATTTCCAACCACATCGTCACTGCGAAAAAGGAAATCAGAAAAAAACCGCCTCCGTCGATTTTCGCCGTCGTTTCAGAACCGAACGACGACGCGACCGCGGATTTTAAAGACTGCGATCCACTGGACGCGACCCCCACTAACCGCGCGGGTTGCTGGAGATTGTTAACGAAAAGTGTCAGTGCTGTATATCGCGATGTATGGACAAACAGTCACCAGCTGAGAGATAAAACAGTCGTCCGGGATCTGGGAAATGCGGGGACGTACCTGTAACGCCCGCGTGACACTCGCCACCCGTCTCTTCACCTCCGGGTTGTCCTCGTCGAAGCGCATGGCGGTTTTCACCACCGCGACGACGCCGTCTCTTAAATCCTTGGCGCCCTTCGCCAAGCGCGCGCCTTTGTTTGCGTCCCGCGCCGCGACGCTCGGCGCGTCTGACGCCTCGACGCCTCCGGATTCCAGCGAGTGTAACAGCCGGCTTCCCACACTGCCTACACTCGACGTGGTCCAGCCGCACGCCAGAAAAAGGCACAAACTCGAGACTAAAAACTCGGCACATCCCTGGCAAACCTCCGCGAGGAAGTCGGCGGCGAAAAACGTGTATCGCCACTGCAAGCCTTTCCCGTCCTTCGCGAACACGTTTAGATGCGCCAGTTCAAGGAAAAAGGAAACCGTTTGTAAAACGTACGCCACGCCTAGCAACGCGACTAACACGTGTACTCGTCCTAGCCTTTTGTACTGCTGTTTTGCGAGCGCAAAGCCCGGCACGAGGAATAGCGCCAGGGTTAAAAACAGCAAGCCGTACAAAAAACCCATGCCGTTCAAATCGCTGGGCAAGTGACTTCCTCCGTTGAACATGGTCAACACAAAGTGCATCGGCGGCGGGTGCGCTTGCGACGAGCAAAGAAAGGGTCAGTCTTGAGTCTTACGGTATTCCGCAAACAGTGCACTCGTGATGTATTTGTAAGAGCCGCGAGTACTGGTAAACGTTACTAGTGTGAAGTACTTCCGTTGAATGAAACTAGTGGACGTCAAGGCGGGGCTTGAAACGTAGGTGCCTGGATTTGGGAAACGCGCAAGGCCGTACCTTCGTAGAACTCCAGGGCGCAGTCGCTTAGGACTATGTACCAGTGCGCGGCTTTGGTCGTTTTCGTTTCACTTGTTCGCCCCCGGCGCGGGTAGTGGTGTTCCAACTTCGTGGTGAACACCGTTTCGCGGTGATGCACGCTGTGTTTGGTACCGAAAAGCGTCAGTCCTTGTAAATGGCAAACAGCGCACTTGTGATGTATGTAGGTTTGTTTGTACAGTCGCCGCCAGTACGCAGTAAATGTCACGGAACGTAGTGCACTCAAAGAGGGCCATCAAACGCTGTGCCGCCTGATTTGGGAAAGCCCGAACACGCACCGATTCACGGGGCCCTCTTCTCTCATCCTTGTTGAATTGTGCGGGCTGTTCCATTCGCTCTCCCCCGTTTCCAGACTCACCCGGTACGCCTTCCCAGTTTCCGGATCCACGAAGTACTCCCACCCGTGCCCGTGGTGCGTCGCGAGCTCGTGCGGAAGGTCCACCTTGTGTTGAATGATCGCCAGCTTGGATCGGTCCCGGCACAAACTTCCTTTTTGTATCGCCTTTTCCCACTTCCTGTATTGCTCATCATGGAACAGCAACACAGTGAGTTCGTGTTTCCCGCGTTCCCACCCGTCTCTTGACGTCGTGAGCTTCAACGTCAAATCGCCGCTCTCCGTCACCCCGAACTTCCCAATCAGCTGCTCCGTGGTCACGCTGTCGATCTTCAGCGTGCCTTGCTCGACCTTGGCGGTGACCAAGGGGAGGGAAAGCGCGATGGCGAGCAGCAGCAGACACGGGAAAAAGAGCCGAGCCGCGGGGGCGCGTTTCCGATTTTTGGCCGTGCGTCCCATCGCGTGTCCAAGCGTCCCGTGTGTGTTTCGGGTTCTGAAGGTGACAATCCAATCACAGTGCGTACGTGTGTCGTATCGCACGCCTAAGTGTAATCGTCTACTTCCCGACCTCGGGTGCGACCACCGGGCACCGCGCGGTGTGCTGTGGCGACTGCGGATCGGATTCACCAGTCGCGTCCCTTCGGCCGGTTTTGAGGCGCGAGGGAGGACGAGGTTTTCTCCCGGGTTGAGTTGCAAAAATCTTGGCCCCACCAAGGCAACCAACGCCATGCGTCTCATCAAATCGTGCCGCACTCCGCACTCCGGTGTCGTTTCGGTGGTCCCATCACACCCCGGTGGTCCTGCTGCCCACGCCGAGTGTGATGTCCACCGCCGCCTCGCTCGCCTCGAGGGTTTCCACGCATGTTCGCGGGTCTGAGCGCTTTGCGAACTCGTCTCAATCGAGGCTGTCGCTCACGCGATCGGCTTTCACGCGAAAGATTGTAGTTCCCCACCCTTGCGTCGCGATGTCCCCGTTCCGCAACCCGTTCGCGAAGAAACCCGAACCTGAAGGAGGCAAACCCTTAAGCGGCGCGGAGGCACTGGCGTTGCGGATCAAAAAAGGCAAAGAAAAAGCAACCAAGGAAGGGTTTCAAGCCGTGTTGGCGGACGTGCGGGACTCCGTGAACGAGAGAAACTTCGGCAACGGGGGGAGCTGGCCGGACGCGGCGGCGGCGCGAAGGAAAGGGACGTGTCCTTTGTGTGGCAGTGATGCGCCTGCGGATTTGGCGAAAAAGGCAGAAGAGAACGGGGAAAAGGTAGACGCCTTCGCGGTGGACACAATACGACAAGCCAAGCTGGGGCAACACCCGCTGGGATGGTGCGTCGCTTGCGCGGAGAACAACCGCCTCATCGACACTAGCGGGGGATTTTAAACAAACGCCCGTACGCGAGATGAACCGTTTGTTGTGTACTGTAGTAGGGTATATAAAGTATTTTACCCACCCTAACCGTGCTTGTGAGTGTCGTGTACTCACGCGCACCCTTTTCTTTGTTGGTTTGTATCACATCTTCCGTCTTTTCACGCATGTGCACTCCGCGCAGTTGCGTTTCAGCCCGCCGTGGGGGCATGGGGTGCACGCCACACAGCTATATTTCAGCTTGCCGTGCGGACAGGGGTTGCAGTCCGCACAGTGGTATTTCTGCTTGCCGTGAGGGCACCCCTTGCACTCCGCGCAGTTACCTTTCACCTCGCCATGAGGGCAGGGGATGCACGCCACGCAGCTGTCTTTCAGCTTGCCGTGCGGACAGGGGTTGCACTCCGCGCAGTTGCGTTTCAGCTTGCCGTGAGGACAGGGGTTGCACTCCGCGCAGTTCTTTTTTACCTTACCATGAGGGCAGGCGTTGCACTTCGCGCAGTCGTTTTCAGCTTGCCGTGAGGACAGGGTTTGCACTCCGCGCAGTGCTTTTTCAGCTTCCCGTGAGGGCAAGGGTTGCACTCCACACAGCTATATTTCACCTTGCCGTGAGGGCAAGGGCTGCACTCCGCGCAGTTGCTTTTCATTTTGCCGTGA
>Ga0307488_10005465_pt1 | contig 10498 bp, 9 predicted proteins | sample SB02metaG_FD_202248 | JGI IMG/M metagenome (GOLD analysis project Ga0307488, IMG submission 202248) | Sea-ice brine microbial communities from Beaufort Sea near Barrow, Alaska, United States - SB 0.2 | ecosystem: Environmental > Aquatic > Marine > Coastal | place: USA: Alaska | collected 2017-05-06
CAAAACCAAAACCACAAATCACAAATCACTGTATGCTGACTGATATAAATGGGCGCAATCTTATTGGATTCAATAAATTCTCTGCCAAAATAAGAAGCAAGCGTATAAATATTATTCACCATGAAGGGGGGACTATCATGGATAACACAGTGACCAATATCAAAAAACCGCCTAATTCTGCCGACACCAGACCCTTGGTCAATGCCAAGGAGAATATGGCAAACGAGAATTCTCCTACTTGGCATAAGGCAATAGCGGATTTAACTGAATCATTTCTATTTGATTTTCAACGAATTAACACAAAAATAATGCAGGCTTTTAACAACATAGTGAGCGCTAATACGGCGACTACCTAAAAGAACTGCTGGTAAAAATAAACGATATCGATTTTAGTGCCAATGGAAAAAAAGAATGCGCCGAGAAGTACATCCTTATAGGACGCTATGTCTGACTCAACTTTCACATGGTAGTGGGTTTCGGCAATGATCATACCGGCAATGAATGCACCTAATTAACAGGTGAACCCCATTTCGTGAGCCAGCAAAGAGGCGCCAATGACGATGCTTAATACTGAGCCTAAAAATAATTCTTCTAACTTGGCATTGGTGGAAAAATGCAACATCCACTCGATAAGCTTTTTACCTAGAGTGAACATGAACACAATCACCAAAGTAGCTGATAACAGCGTGTTCAGCAATACATCGCCTGTAGACAGTTGGTCATTGGCTAAAAAGCTGATCAGCAACAAAATAGGTATGACAGCCAAATCTTGAAAGATTAATATCGCCACCGATTTCTCGCCGTAAGGGGTGAGTACATCTTTTGATGTTTTAAGTAACTTAAAACAATGGCGGTAGAAGACAAACTGAAGGCTAAGGCAATAATCGCAGAAGCTGTCATGCCTTGTAAAAATACATAGTGCGCCACCAAAAAATAACTAATGCACTTCAAAGGACTTGTACTAAGCCGTTAAAAAATAGGATTTCTTTCATCTTTTTAAGTTTACTAAAAGACAATTCTAAACCAATAGTAAACATCAGAAAGACAATCCCGAATTCATCAATTAATTCTATCGAATTTAAATTTTCTCCACCATTAAAATCAAATCCATTAAACAGCCCAAAAAGGTAAATATAGAAAGTGAGTAAATCCTCGTCTATTCTGCCTATGATTAAGGCAACGCACATGTTCGAAGTGGGGCTATTAATAAAATATGCAGACGGTTCGAAGCTTTCAGGGCCATTGATAATTAAATTAATTATGATCTAGTATATTTAAGAACAGAGTTAATATGACTGGCCAGATTATGCCCTGCTATTAATTCCTGATTTACCCTCGTTAAATTTTGTCCATGATAGGTTTACCATTACGGAAGTGAATAAAAGGTCCCTGAGCATCGGGCGAGTAAGGGTTAACTAAGCGCTGTTCAACTTCTTTGAGTATCATTCGCGTGATAATTGGCAATTCGAGTTTTTCGGCTTCTTTGACCGAGACCCAATGCAGTTCTAATAATTCACCGGACCCCACTGGTGCAGCGTGAACACCTCCTTGAATCAGATCTGCTTCAACCATAAAAAATCGCGTGTCGAAGCGGCGGTTTCGATATGGTGGGGTAATGGCTCTGGCGATGACATTAAGTGTATCCAGACGAGGATTAATACCGTGCTGTAAAAACGCGTCCCACTGCGGTGAACGGGACTTTATCGTGACGCTACCGGACTCACCGAGGACCAATCCAGTTTCTTCGAACGTTTCACGAATGACGGCCATTGCAAGAGATCTGGCGCGAGCCTCTGAACATCCCTTCATCAGGCGTTTTAGCACGCTAGGATGCAGATCTTTAGGTGGCCGAATACGACTATCTCCTGCGTCAACTTTGCCTCCTGGGAAAACAAACTTGTTTGGCATAAACTTATGACTGGCAGCGCGTTTACCCATAAGAATTTTGGGATGTTTGTTGTCGCGTCGAACAATAATAAGCGTTGCTGCGTCTTTGGGTTTTACCGCACGCCCTTTCGAACGTAGTTCAGTGGCTGGAGTCTTGTTATGTTCACTTTGTTCAATTATAGACATTTAATCCCTCTGCTAATCAGGTTTATCGGCGCTTCTGTTAGCGCCAGACTATTCATTGCTTTACAGCGCTTGCCGAATTTAGATTAGATTAGCAAACAATCTTTTAAGGTTCTCCTGCTTAACTATTTTTGTTGTTTATGTTGATTTATATGTTAGGAAGAGTCGAACCTGTACGGCAGATTCCTAAATATAGTAAGCCAAAAATCACCCAACAAAATTGTCTATAGTCTGGACTTTATCCTTCATTACCCCACAAAAAGGATTTTTAAATCCTTTGTTCAATTAATCGTTGAAGATTTTCTAAGTCAGAGAAGTTGATTTATGTATTATAGGTATATGATTCCAATCTTTATTATGATGAGTTTTTTGATAAAACTGTTTTTTTATTGCTGCTTTTATGTGAGATATTATGAACAAAGTCTTCATTATTGGTCTACCAAGAACAGGCACTACTAGCATCAGTGTTGCTTTGCTTGAACACTTTAGGGTTTCGCATACAGGTTATACAAAGCGTGCATTTGAGTTGGCCGACGTAGTCTCTGATTGCCCCTGTTTTAGTGACTACCAGCAGCTTGATGAGCTATTTCCAAATTCTAAATTTGTCTACTTACAACGTCACCTTGAGCTGTGGTTACCCTCAATACAAATGTTGCTGAATAAGATGTTACCCAGTTTCAATAGCCACACTTACGTCAACCCGATATTAAAGCGAAGTTTTAGCCAGACTTTTGACTTTAAAAGTGTTCAGAGCCCTCTAGGAAAAACGCATCTCACAATGTGTTATCAGCGCCACGAACAAGGTGTGATTGATTATTTTAATGGGCGGGATTGCTTACTGAATATTGAGATTAATCAACCGGAGAGTTTGTCTCAGTTATTGGATTTCTTGAATTTAGCGCATTCAGGTGAAGAGTATTTCCCCCACTTAAATGTAGGGAAGTTGGTTGATAATTGGAAAGATATCAAACATATACATAAGATTAATCCAAATATTGCGGGTAGGGAAGGTCGCAAATTTTTCGATTATTGCAGATAAGTCATTTATGCTTACAAGTTAGACATATTACTAAAATGCCCCTTAGAATAAATATACTTAGAGTCACTTTACGTTGGTTGGTATAGTCGTAAGTGGTCTATTAATGATATCTAAATTCATTCAGACCTAACCTAAAACATTCTAAAATTTGGGACGGGTTTGCCAAGATTGCCGTGCTGATATTTAAAAGACCAGACACGGCTGTTAGTGTTAGAAGTCTATAGTAATTCGTTCATCATCAAATAGGTTAGCATCAGGATCGAGTATTTGAATGTAGCGGTCGAAATATAAAAACTGTTTTAATAATAAGGTGAACGAACGGGGAAACCGAATACCGTGGTTTCTCGCTACTTCGCCCAATGTGTTGATGACATCATTAACTGCGGGGGTTACGTTTAAGCCATCGTTAGCCATTAAGTCTTCATTGCTAATATTGTTCATTGAGAGAAAAACGTGTTCTATATCACGAGATAATTGCTGTTTATCTATGTTTTTGCGGGTCATTCCCACCGCTAACATGGCATCAGCAACTAGTGCATAGTCTTGTTCACTCAAGCCTTTAAACAAACTGAACATGGCTTGCCAAGTTTCTGGACTTACACGGCCCACCATACCAAAATCAATAAACCCGACTCGACCATCTTCAAACAACATCATGTTGCCACTGTGTAGATCAGCATGAAAAATCTCACACTTCATCAAACTGGCAAACCAAACATTCAGAGCTTCGAACAACGCTTTGGCGGGATCACCTTGAGATTTTTCGCTAGCGTCTTTGTCAGTTAATGCACATCCATAAAAACGCTCCATGGTTAATACACGAAGACCCGATGCTTTCTCATAGACCTTGGGTGCCACCACGGTGTTAATGTTTGAAGTATCGAGAAAGTTTCTAAAGACTTTAATATGCTGTGCTTCTTTAATGAAATCACACTCGTCTATCATTGCTTGATACATCTCGGACACAATGCCTGCTAATGCATCGCGATCTGTGTTTGGCAGCATAAATTCTAATAAACGAACTAACACGTAAACCGTATTTAAATCAGCAGTAATAATTGCCTGCACGCCAGGCTTTTGAACTTTTAGTACCACTTTTTCTCCGGTCACCAAGGTCGCTGCATGGACTTGTGCGATAGAAGCTGAAGCCAAAGGTTGTTGCTCTATATGACTAAAAATCCGGTTTATGGGTTGCTTTAAATCTTCGGAAATAATTTTTTTGATAGTACCAAAGGGGATAGGCGTTGTTTGATCTAGCAGCTGTTCAAATTCCTCTACATATTCCTTTGGAAAGATAGAGGGTGAGCTAGCAATGAATTGACCAAACTTAATATACGTTGTTCCGAGCGCCTCAAACAACTCTCTTACTTCATTTGCAGGAGGAAGTTTACGTTTTAGGCCCCAACGGATGGCATAAGGTGTCACTTTTGCCATCGTTTGTGTAAGGCGCAGACTGCTTCTTAGGCCCATTTCTGTGAGGCTAATATTGCGTTTAACAATAGAATGAATATTAGGAAGAAATCCCATTTTTATGACATCCAGTAGTAAGATTAAATATTTATCCTTGCTTAAACAGCATTTCAGGATATTAAATCGCTATTTAAACAAGATGGAATTATTTAGTCTGGCTATAGAAACATAAGAAATTAGAGCGCTCAACCTAAATAAGCCACCCAAAAAATCAGTGTGCATTTATAAAATACTTGTCATTGTAATTGTTCTTCGTTGGTCACAAAAAACTTATCTGTGAGATACTTTTGGCTATAACATCGAACGTCCATATGGATCCATGTTGGTGCTATACTAGCTGGTTCGAGAGCTTTTTTGTTGTTTCCATGCCAGCCGATTTGAAATCCCGCTTTATCAACGAGTAAACTTCTTGCCTTGTCACAGCGTTCACCGTCATCTCGTTTGTCTTCTTTGGGTTGTGCCGGAAAATCTATATCGATTGCTTTGCCCATATGGTTGGTTGAACGTCGGCCTTTTATTTCATTATGTATCCAGCAACGATAGCCGCTAGTGATTATGGGTAGAGGGAAGTCATGGTTTTTCAGGTGAAAGCATGCTGCCCGAAATGTGTAGAGTATGGCTTTGTGTACTCCAGGATACTCACGGCGATGATAGGCTTCAATTTTTGGTTTGCCGGTTCTATATTTATTTTTAAATCGGCCCTGTCCAAATCCATCGCATTGTCCGCAGGGACATCGAATAGAGGCGAAATCTACAGGATTGTTTATTTCAAATTCATTCAATGCATCGAAACTGTTTGCATCAAAAACACCTGAAGGTGTGGTTATTTTCATGACATCTCGTTGAAAGGCCATCACTTGAAGCTCACTGCCGGGTCCAAAATTACCATCCCAGACTGTTCCACGAAATCCGCTTAACTTAAGTTGCAGCTCTGTTACATCCGCACCTTTATCTCCTCGTTGTATGTCTTTTTCACCAAACGCCATGATATCTCCCCGTTTTGAATGTTCAGGTCTTGTGTTGAAACTCAATCATCATTGCTGATGACTAATATAACAGGCGACTTCAAAAGTATTTGGTTGTGTGGATAGCTTTGTATACGCTAAAACAAGATAAGTATTACAGGCATGCCTTGTTCACTAAACTTCACTGTCTGTGTCAGAATATTTAAGGATGGACCACATTTATTATCTTCGCAACAGGCTTTTTTTATTGGCTTTAGGGCAATTTAATGGGCTGCTTAGTGAAATTACACGATGTAAACACACAAATTTACGCTGAAGGCTAGTTGATCCAGGGGATTTGAATCAAGGTGAGAAGAGTCACTTTATGTGGATTATATGAGGAAAAATTAGAGTCAATAAACGTTAAATTAACTCTATATACAATAACTACTCAAAGCCGACAAATAAGCTGCCTAAACTTGCACATCGGATTCCGGATACGTTTATATAAGTAAAAATGGCCGGGTTGACTCTGGTATTATAAGCATTACCTTCTTTTTTTAGGTGACTTGTGGCCAAGTGCTTTGTTTCTAGCGTGTTGTTTTTGTTTACCTTTATTGCTTCTTTGGGCTGGTTGGTTTTCTTTAGTCAAGTCAGGTTCATAACCTGGTAGCCATTGTTGTAACAACACACTGTCGAGTACTTTCTCAACGGCCTCAAGTAGCCATTCTTCATTTGGGCTCATCAGTGAAATGGCTAATCCGGCATTTCCAGCTCGACCGGTTCTGCCAATGCGGTGAATATAATCTTCGGCAACATAGGGTAACTCGTAATTGATCACGTATTTCAAATCAATGATGTCAATTCCTCGTGCTGCTACATCTGTTGCTACTAAGGCTCTGGTCTTGCCCTGTTTAAATTCTGCTAATACTCTTTCTCTGGCTCCTTGTGATTTATCACCGTGAATAGATTGGGTTTGAATACCGTCTTTACACATTTCTTTGGCTAGGTCATCCGCCATTTGTTTGGTACGAGTAAAAATTAAGACTTGATGCCAGTTTTTTGAGCCTATAAGAAAAGATGTGAGCTCTCGTTTGCGATCATTGTCAACTGTATATACCAGTTGTTCTACTTTTGCGGCAGCGGCATTGCGCTCACTGACTTCGATGAGTAAAGGGTTATTAAGTAAGGTTTTACTTAATTTAAAAATAGCGTCATCAAAAGTTGCAGAAAACAATAATGTCTGTCGTTTGTTTGGTAGTTGACTTAGGATTTGGTCAATTTCATCTTTAAACCCCATGTCTAACATTCGATCGGCTTCATCAAATACAATAGTCTGAAGCTGGCTTAAATCGACATTTCCCTTCGCAATAAGATCCAACAATCGTCCAGGTGTCGCGATCAATATATCTACGCCTTTATCAAGTGCAGATATTTGTGGATTAATACTGACACCGCCATACGCTACTGCAACCTTCAGTTGAGTATTTTCGGCATAACCCACAAAATTTTTATACACCTGCTGCGCAAGTTCTCGAGTGGGTGTTAGCACTAATGCACGGATTGGCCTCAGAGCATCAGCGTATTTAATAAGTTGTTGCAGGATGGGTAAAGCAAAAGCAGCCGTTTTTCCGGTACCTGTTTGGGCGCCTGCCATAATATCTTTACCATCCAGGATGGCGGGAATAGCTTGTTGTTGTATCGGTGTTGGGCTCTCGTATCCTAATGCCTTGATTGCATCAGTTAGGGACTTATCTAATGCTAACGAAGAAAAACTCATATATGACTATCGCTTTTTGATGACTTGTTATCTTTATAACATTGTTGCTGTAACACATCAGAATAAAATACCCACAACTGATAAATCATTTTGATCAGGTTAATTAAAAGGCATTATCAAAGGTACTAACGAGGTATGCATTGTAAATATTGTCAATGGTTTCTAAATATTTGATTAAGTTACAATGGCAGTCTTATGTGAAAAATAGTCTTTGTAAGTCGCCAAAAATAGAAATTTTAGATGCAGCTAATTAAAACACTTGTGAGGCAAGTTCGTTATTTTATTTTATTTTTTGCGTGTTGATATCCAAGGAGACGGCCGGCTCAATTTCTGTATGAATTTAACGAAATGAAACAACATCGAAGTCTCATTTTTTGCAATATAAAAAATTTGACGATTGTCAGCATAAACAGTTTATCGTTTCTGCACCTTATCTATATTTGTAACAAAATTACAAAAGCGCTATTATTGACATTAAATTTAAACCAAGGAAGCTGCTGTTGACAGTTTTACCGCCTTAGGCAACGCCATCATTAGATGCACCATTTAACGCATTACTCGCGTAATTTGCTACTTTGAAATTTTCATATTCTTTTGTCTTAAACAGAATTCTAAAATTAGGTTATAAACATGCTCGAACACATGAAAAGAGACTGGCTCTCTAATATTCGTGGTGATGTGCTTGCTGGTACTGTTGTGGCGTTAGCCCTGATACCTGAAGCCATTGCTTTTTCCATTATTGCAGGTGTTGATCCTAAAGTGGGTCTGTACTCTTCATTTTGTATTGCGGTGATTATTGCCTTTGTTGGCGGTCGTCCGGGGATGATTTCTGCGGCAACCGGAGCCATGGCCTTATTAATGGTAACGCTGGTCAAAGATCACGGGCTGGAATATTTGCTAGCTGCAACCTTACTGACAGGTGTATTACAAATTTGTGCGGGGTACCTTAAACTGGGAAGCCTGATGCGTTTTGTTTCGCGCTCTGTGGTAACAGGGTTTGTTAATGCGCTGGCCATTTTGATTTTTATGGCACAGTTACCTGAATTAACCGATGTTACTTGGCACGTTTACGCGATGACTGCTGCAGGTCTTGGTATTATTTATCTTTTTCCGTATATCCCTACTATTGGAAAAGTGATCCCCTCACCACTTCTATGCATTGTTGCTTTAACCATTGTTGCAATCTCTCTAGACCTGAACATTAGAACCGTAGGAGATATGGGTGAATTACCCGATACCCTGCCGATATTTTTGTGGCCAGATGTTCCACTGAACCTGGAAACGCTATTGATTATTTTGCCTTACTCCGCAGGACTTGCGGTGGTGGGTTTGCTTGAATCTATGATGACAGCGACCATAGTTGATGAACTAACAGATACTACCAGTGACGGTAACAAAGAATGTAAAGGACAAGGAATTGCTAATATTGGTGCTGGACTGTTTGGTGGTATGGCTGGCTGCGCGATGATTGGACAGTCAATTATCAACGTCAAATCTGGTGGTAGAGGCAGGCTGTCTTCCTTTGTTGCTGGTACAGTGCTGATCATTATGGTGGTATTTCTCGACGATTGGGTAAGCCAAATACCGATGGCCGCATTAGTTGCAGTGATGATAATGGTCTCTATAGGTACGTTTTCTTGGTCTTCTATTACAGACTTACGTAGCAACCCCTTGTCATCAAGTATTGTCATGGTGAGTACAGTTGTGGTGGTTGTGGCAACTCATAATTTGGCATTCGGTGTGCTGATTGGAGTACTGTTAGCCACATTGTTCTTCTCCAATAAAATTGGCCGACTCATGATGGTGAAACCTCACTTCAATGAGGTTGATAATGTGCGAACTTACGAGGTTATCGGACAGGTGTTTTTTGCTTCAGCAGAGCAATTCACCAAAGGATTTGATTTCAAAGAAGCGATAGAAACCGTCGTCATTGATCTTACCCATGCTCATTTTTGGGATATCACCGCCGTATCTTCACTAGACAAGGTTGTGATCAAATTCCGACGTGAGGGGGCAACTGTCACAATCGTAGGTATGAACGAGGCAACAGCAACGGTGGTAGATAAATTTGGGGTGCACAATGACCCTCAAGAAGTTGAAAAACTGTTGGACGGACATTAAGGAGATAATGATGAAGACAAAAATAATTACTTGCGTAGACGGCTCTGCCATGACTTCCGCTGTCACCGAAGCTGCGGTCTGGGCTTCAAACAAACTCAATAAGCCGATTCTTTTTTTACATACATTAGAGAAAGAACAGCAGCATGGTGCGGATGACTACACTGGGGCTATTGGTTTAGGTGCACGTTCGGCCTTGCTAGAAGAAATGACCAAGTTAGATGAACAGCGAAGTAAAGTTGCACTGCAGTTAGGCAAAAAGTTACTCGAATATGTTACTCACCAAGCAGAAGAAGCAGGTGTTGCGGAGATTGAATCATTACAAAGGCATGGCGACTTGGTAGATTCGATAGATGATATTGAAGGTCAAACCCGACTGATTGTTATTGGCCGCAGTGGCAAGGGACATGATGGTAACTTCAATGCGTTGGGCTCTAATATAGAGACATTATTACGCAAGGCTGCTCATCCCGTGATGGTTATTCCAGATACATTTAAAACACCTGTCTCGTTTATGATTGCCTATGATGGAAGAGCAACCGCCGAAAAAGCGTTGCAACGGGTTATCGACGGTGGATTATTGCATGGTCTACACTGTCATCTTGTTTCTGTGAAAAATAACGAATCAAATCAAAAAGATAAGTTAGCAACAGCCCAACAAAAACTAGAAGAGAAAGGCTTCAATGTCACTGTATCTTTTATTGAAGGCAATATACATGAGTCGCTAATGGAATATAAAGAGACACATAACATAGGGCTTATTGTGATGGGTGCTTTTGGACACTCCAAACTGAGGCAATTCTTTTTAGGCAGTAACACCTTGAAAATGCTTGAGCGAAGCAAAGTACCGATGGTTGTATTGAGGTAAATGTACTTAAATGAAGTGTCATTGGCTTTAGACTAACTCACCAGGGGCAGGAACAACGTTCAGTCAATACATGTTGTTCTCTGCCCCTCTTAAATTTAACTACTCTTGAAGTGCCATTGCTGCCATTTTCATGGTGCTTTCAAATGATTCTGCACCGGCGATAAATAAGCCATTATGACAAAACATTGCGTCATCAATCCCCGTCACAT
>Ga0307488_10005466_pt1 | contig 10498 bp, 9 predicted proteins | sample SB02metaG_FD_202248 | JGI IMG/M metagenome (GOLD analysis project Ga0307488, IMG submission 202248) | Sea-ice brine microbial communities from Beaufort Sea near Barrow, Alaska, United States - SB 0.2 | ecosystem: Environmental > Aquatic > Marine > Coastal | place: USA: Alaska | collected 2017-05-06
CGCAGCCTAAGGACTTATTTGCTAACGAAGGTGGCAGCTATAGAAAGAACGCCAAGGGCTGGGATATTACTGATGCACCTACAGTTGAAGCTATGGAAATAGAGCGAACTCACTTAGCTCAAGAATGCTGGCAGGCTATGCCTATTGTGGCTAACGGCTCAGGTGTAGCAGATGCGCCTCAATGGGTGATCAACCCAGCCACAGATGATGAGCAGGTGGGTCAAGTTTGTATGACCTCTAAAGAACAGCTTGAAGCTGCAATTGTAGCCGCGCCCCAGGGGCAGACTCAGTGGCTTGCAATGCCTATTGCACAGCGAGTGGCTTGTTTTGAGAAGGTAGCAGATTTGTATGAAGCTAATGCAACCGAACTGTTTGCAATCTTAGCTAGGGAAGCCGGAAAAACTTGGTTAGATGCCGTAGGTGAGCTACGTGAAGCGGTGGATTTCGCCCGCTTTTACGCACAAGAAATGGCAGCGGTGCCTTATAACCAAGGCCGTGGTGTAGTGAGCTGTATTTCACCGTGGAACTTTCCCTTGGCTATTTTTAGTGGCCAAATATTTGCCGCCTTAGCAGCGGGTAATGCTGTACTCGCTAAACCTGCAGGCCAAACTAATTTAGTGGCCTACAGAGCAGTACAGCTAATGCACGAAGCGGGCATTCCTTTAGCAGCCGTTCAGTTTGTACCCGGTGGTCCTCAGGAAGTTGGCGTGCCTATTACCAGTGACGTACGGGTGAGTGGTGTGTGTTTTACGGGTTCTACCTCCACGGCACAACACATCAATCGTGTGATGGCTACTAACTTGTCTGCAGATGCCGTTATGATTGCCGAAACGGGTGGCATTAACGCCATGATCGTAGATTCTACGGCGCTTCCTGAGCAAGTAGTACGCGACGTATTGGCCTCGGCTTTCCAGAGTGCTGGCCAGCGTTGTTCAGCCTTGCGTATATTATATGTTCAAGAAGATATTGCCGACAAGGTACTGAACATGCTGTACGGCGCGATGGATGAACTCACACTAGGCAACCCGTGGCATTTAAACACCGATGTAGGCCCAGTGATTGATGCAATCGCCAAAGCTAAAATCGAAAAGCACATTGCTGAGCATGCGGTCAAAGGCAATGTACTTAAGCACCTTGCAGCACCAACAGCAGGTTTGTTTGTGGGCCCTACGGTGATTAAACTGAATGGTATTGAAGACCTTGGCGAAGAGATTTTCGGCCCCGTGTTACACGTGGCCACTTTTGCAGCAAAAGACCTAGGTAAGTTAATTGATACCATTAATGCACAAGGGTATGGCTTAACCTTTGGTGTGCACACCCGTGTAGATGCGCGTGTTGAACAATTGGTTAAAGGCGTGCACGCGGGTAATACCTACGTAAACCGTAACCAAATTGGTGCTGTTGTGGGTAGCCAGCCGTTTGGTGGCGAAGGCTTATCGGGTACTGGCCCTAAGGCTGGTGGCCCACAGTATGTGCAGCGTTTGCGTCAACCACTAGCGGTGCAGTCATCGAGCCCAGCAGGCAGGGTAGTAAGCCTAGACAAGGTGCAGCAAGCCATAGATTCTCTATCTGCCAAAGCGCTAAATCAGTGGCAGCAAACGAGTGATCGTTTGTCTCAATTAACTCAGGTGTTTGGTTCTCAAGCCAGCCGGTTACAAGATTTGTGTCGCGATGCGGTACTGTTGCCTGGGCCAACTGGCGAGTTAAATCAGCTTAGCACCGTTGCCCGTGGTGTGGCGTTGTGTCTTGGGCCAGGCCGACATGCTGCTTTGCTACAAGCGCAAACAGCTTTGGCTCAAGGTAATGGTGTGGTGTTGATTGCCAATGACCTTAACTTACCAAAGAGTGATTTGCCCTTAATTGTACTTAAAGGGCAGCTTGCAGCTACAGACATCACCGTATTGTCGGGCTATGATGCTGTAGCTGCAAATGCTGATGTGCCTTATCAGCAACAACTAAGGCAGGCGCTAGCTAATAAAGCGGGTCCATTGCTGCCCTTGATTAGTGAAAGCGCAGACCCACAGCGATACACTATGGAACGCCATTTGTGTATCGACACGACTGCTGCAGGAGGCAATGCCAGCCTGATTGCCGCAGGGGAATAATACTATTTAGTTTACCCATGTAAGTTGGCCCGCTAGAGATTTTTAAGCATGATATTAGGCGCATACGGATTATTATTGAAAAACCATACGCGCTTTATATTGTTTGGTTTGATAACAGCTTTTGCATCTTCTTTTGGGCAGACTTATTTCATAGGCATTTTTGGCCACGCCATTCAACAAGATTTTGCCATGAGCCACACCCAATGGGGTGGTATTTATATGGCGGGTACCTTATTGAGTGCTTTGTTACTGCCCGTTACAGGTAAGTTAATTGATCAAGTGCCATTACAGCGGTACACGTTTTTTGTGGTTTTATTTTTAGCATTTGCGTGTTGGTTTATTACCCAAGTGCATAGCATTGGTTGGCTAGTGGTAGCGGTGTTTTTATTACGTCAATCTGGCCAAGGGTTAATGAGTCATGTGGCCTATACTTCTATGGGCCGTTATTTCGACCAACAACGGGGTAAAGCCACAGCGATGGTGGCGATGGGTTTTGCTGCGGGGGAGGCCATATTACCGCTGATAGCCGTTATGGCTATCGCTGCCGTGGGCTGGCGTTGGAGCTATACGGGCGTTGCTGTCATTGTGCTGTTGCTGATACTACCGGCTACTACGTGGTTGCTCCGGGGCCACAATTCCCGTCACCAAGACTACGAACAAAAGCTCACAGCCCGTGAAGCTTCCTCAGTTGCTAACAAAGAGGTTTCTTCAGTTATTGAAGATGCAACCAGTGCAATGTCATGGCGCCGCCGAGATGTACTCAAAGACTATCGCTTTTATTTAATTTTACCAGGCGTATCAGCCACTTCTTTGGTGAGTACAGCACTATTTTTTCATCACCTTAATCTGGCCGATGAAAAGGGCTGGTCTCATACCTTTATCACTGGTAACTACTTACTCTATTCATTCGTAGCCACGGTTATGGCCGTTATTGCCGGCCAACTTATTGATCGCTTTAGTGCACTCTCACTCATGCCATTTACTCTGTTGCCCTTAGTCGCAGCTCTGCTAATGATTAACCTAGTGGATAGTTATTGGGTTATTTGGCCTTATATGGTGTTCCTAGGAATAGGTTCAGGATTAGCGCAAACAGCCCAAGCTGCACTTTGGCCAGAATGCTATGGGGTACGTTACTTAGGATCTATTAAGAGTTTGTATTGGACCTTTGTGGTATTCGCCTCAGCCCTAGGCCCTGTGTGGCTGGGGTATTTGGTTGATCAAGGTTATAGTTTTCAGCAAGCGGTATTAACTATGGTGGTGTATCTACTATTGGCTACTGGCTTAATGATGATAGGCTTAAGAAAATTTCGTGTAGCTTAGGGTAAAGCATGGGTAGGTTTGCTGGTTGCCAGCGAGTATAATACTGGTCAGTTCAACCGGTTAAACCGTTTGTTATATATCTCCCAATGGAGCTTTTCTGTGCTGTTAATGCTCGATAACTACGATTCGTTCACCTATAACCTAGTGCGCTATTTTCGCGAACTGGGTGCCGAAGTTATGGTTTACCGTAATGATGAAATCAGTCTGGCAGAAATTGAACAATTAGCACCTAGCCATTTAGTGATTTCTCCAGGGCCTCGTACGCCTAACGAAGCGGGCATATCTATGGCTGCTATAGCTCACTTTGCCGGTAAAATTCCGGTATTAGGTGTGTGTTTAGGCCACCAGAGTATTGGTCAGGTATTTGGCGGGAAGGTGGTTCGTGCAGAAAAAGTGATGCATGGAAAAACCTCTATGGTGTCCCACAGTCAAGGCGGTGTGTTTGCTGGCTTAGATCAGCCTGTAGAAGCCACTCGATACCATTCCTTAGTGGTAGATGCGGCTTCTTTACCCGAATGTTTAGAAGCCACAGCATGGAGTTTAAATGCTGCAGGTGAAAAACAGGTGATTATGGGAATTCGCCATAAAACCCTCGATGTAGAAGGCGTTCAGTTCCATCCAGAATCTGTATTAACCCATCAAGGCCATGCACTTTTGGCCAATTTCCTCAAACGCTAATCTCTAACGCAAAAAAGCCCTAATTATTTGCTAAATGCTGGCTATAAAGCCTAATTATTGACGGCGTTATTTGCTAGAGTAGAGCATCTTCAAAATTTGCTTAGTTGAATAAGGGTTCTCCATGAATATGCAGCAGGCGATTGCCGCCGTTACCGACCGACAAGACTTAAGCCAAGCCCAAATGCAGGCCGTAATGAACCTTATTATGACTGGCGAAGCAACACAGGCTCAAGTGGGCGGGTTTTTGGTTGGTTTGCGCATGAAAGGTGAAACTGTAGACGAAATTACCGGTGCGGTGATTGCCATGCGCGCCTTAGCCTCTGGGGTGGTAGTAACAGGTGATCATGTCATCGACACCTGTGGCACTGGTGGTGACAGTTCGGGCATATTCAACGTATCTACAGGCTGTGCTTTTATTGCATCAGCAGCTGGTGCCCAAGTAGCCAAACACGGTAACCGATCCATTTCTTCTAAAAGTGGCAGTTCCGATCTACTGGAAGCCGCTGGTGTAGATATTATGCTCAAGCCCTTTCAGGTAGAACAGTGCATTGCAAGGTTAGGTGTGGGCTTTATGTTTGCTCCTGCCCACCATAGCGCAATGAAACATGCCATTGGCCCGCGTCGTGAAATGGCTATACGAACCCTATTTAATATTTTAGGCCCACTCACCAACCCAGCTGGCGCGCCACATCAGGTGCTAGGTGTCTTTAGCCCCCAATGGCAACTGCCTATGGCGCAAGTGTTACAGCGGTTAGGCAGTAAGCACGTTATGGTGGTTCACTCTGAAGACGGCTTAGATGAAATTAGTATTGCCGCGCCTACTCATGTGGTGGAGCTTAAGCACGGCGAAATTACTGAATACACCATTGATCCTGCTGATTACAACGTATCTCATGCAAACTTAGACGCCTTAGTAGTAGACGATGCCATAGGCAGCCTAAAATTGATTAAGCAAGCCTTTGCTGGCGAATCAGGTGCACCCTTGGATATGTTGCTTCTTAATGCGGGTGCGGCTATTTATAGTGCAGATTTAGCGGTAGACCTGGCAGCAGGTATAGAGCAGGCTAGAATTGCTATCAGCAGTGGCGGAGCCCGACAAAAGCTTGATGACCTTATCCAATATACACAAGGGTTAAATGCATAATGAACACCCCAACGGTCCTTAAACGCATCGTAGCCCGCAAGCTTGAAGAGATAGCCGAGCGTCAGCAACAGACCACTATTGATGACTTAAAATTAAGGATAGAAGCCAACCGCAGTGGGCCTATGGCCCCACGTGGTTTTGCCAAAGCTATGCAAGCCAAGTTAGACCTAGGCTTGCCGGCGGTGATTGCCGAAGCTAAAAAAGCCTCTCCTAGTAAGGGCGTTATTCGTGAAAGTTTTAATCCGGCAGCAATAGCAGCCAGCTACCAAGCCGGTGGCGCAGCGTGTATGTCGGTATTAACAGACGCCGATTTCTTTCAAGGCCACGAAGACTATTTACAGCAAGCGCGTGCAGCTTGTGAGCTGCCTGTTATTCGTAAAGATTTTATTGTAGACCCATATCAAGTGTATGAATCTAGAGCCATTGGTGCCGATTGTATTTTGCTGATTGTGGCCTGCTTGGAAGATCAACAAATGCAGCAGTTGGCTCAGTTAGCTGAAGACTTAGGTATGGATGTATTGGTAGAGTCGCACGATGCACATGAGTTGGCCCGTGCCTTACAGTTAAGCACTCCTTTGGTGGGTATTAATAATCGAAATTTACACACTTTCGAGCTGACTCTGCAGACAACCTTTGATTTATTGGCCATGATGCCAGAAGATCGAATGGTGATTACCGAAAGTGGTATTCATACTCCTGCTGATGTAGTGTTGATGCAAGACCAAAATGTGAATGCTTTTTTGGTAGGAGAATCCTTTATGCGCACCAGTGACCCTGGTGCAAAATTAGCCGAGCTGTTCGGTTAATCATAATTAACAACAATAAGAGATCATTTGTTATGAAAAATTCCTTTCCTCCCCAAACCCGCGCCATTGCAACGCCGGTTGTTAACCCAGTCCTTCGTATCATAAAAGCCGTGTTGCTTACCGCACTAGTTGCTTTGGTTTGGCTACTAAGCACCACTTCTGTATGGGCTAATGGCGATCAAATTGTTGGTTCGTGGATTACTCCAGACGACAAGGCAGTGGTTGAAATTTATCAACAAGATGGTCAGTATTTCGGTAAATTTGTCTCTTTAAAAGAGCCAACCTATGCCGTAGGTCATGCCGATGGATTAGATGGCCAAATAAAAGTAGACCGTAATAATCCAGACGCTACACAACATAGCCAACCGATTATTGGTTTAGTGATGCTTAATGATATGGCCTACATTGGTGAAAAGAAAGGCAAGCATAACTGGAAGGGCGGCACTATTTACGATCCAGGTAACGGTAAAGCTTATAAGTGCACTATTAAACTTAATGCCGATGGCACCTTAGATCTGCGTGGCTATATTGGTATTTCTTTGTTTGGTCGTACTCAAACTTGGCGCCCACAGCAGTAACAGTCATAGATCAACATGTATTAGGTAGTAGAACATTATGGAAGCAAAAATTAGTTGGGCCGGTGGCGTTAGTTTTAACGCTGAATCGGGCACAGGCCATACAGTGACGTTAGATGGCCCACCTAATTTGGGTGGTGAAAACCTTGGTGCTAGGCCAATGGAATTATTACTGATGGGGCTAGGTGGTTGCACAGCTTTTGACGTGATGACTATTCTTAAAAAAGCCCGTCAAGACGTAACAGATTGTGTTGCAGAGTTGAGCGCAGAACGTGCCGACGCTGTACCTTCTGTATTCACCAAGATCCACATTCACTTTGTAGTCACGGGCCGAAACTTGAAAGAAAAACATATAGCCCGGGCTATTCAATTATCTGCTGAAGAGTATTGCTCTGCTTCTATCATGTTGGAGAAAGGTGGAGTGGTAATGACTCACGATTACGAAATTGTAGAGTTGGATACCTAACTTGAGTTCATCGAACACAGATCTAAGTCGTTTTTGGTCACCTAAAGTGCATGAGTTATCGCCATATGTGCCAGGAGAGCAGCCTAAGCCAAGTAACTTATTTAGTAACTTAGTGAAGCTTAATACCAATGAAAACCCATTTCCGCCTTCGCTTAAAGTGCTGGCAGCAATGCAGGATCAATTGGGCGATTCACTCCGGTTGTACCCAGACCCTAACGCCACCGAATTACGCAAGTGTTTGGCCTCTTATGCAGGTTTAACGGCGGATCAGGTGTTTGTAGGTAACGGGTCTGATGAAGTGTTAGCCCATGCTTTTCAGGCATTATTGCAACATGGCCAACCTTTGTTGATGCCCGACATTAGCTACAGTTTCTACCCAGTGTATTGTAGTTTATACGGTATAGAGAAGTGCGAAGTGCCTCTGTCGGAAGACCTCACTATTAATGTGGCAGACTATCAGAAGCCCAATGGTGGTGTGATTTTACCCAACCCCAATGCGCCTACTGGCGAGTTACTCAGCCTAGACGCTATCCGTGAATTACTTACAGCTAACCCTAACAGGGTGGTAGTGATAGACGAGGCCTATATTGATTTTGGTGGCCAGTCGGCTACGCAGTTAGTGCCAGAGTTTGACAATATTTTGGTGGTACAAACTTTGTCAAAGTCGCGTTCGTTAGCGGGATTAAGGGTGGGTTTTTCGTTTGGCCAAAATCATCTTATAGAAGCTTTGGAACGCGTGAAGAATAGCTTTAATTCATACCCTTTGAGCCGTGAAGCTCAAGCGGGGGCCATTGCGGCAATAGAAGATGAAGACTACTTCCAACACACTTGCCAGGCCAACATAGCGCAACGGGAAGAACTTGCGCAGCAGTTACAGGAATTGGGCTTTAGCATGACAAACTCCCATGCGAACTTCTTGTTTGTAACCCATGAAACTATGGATGCCGTAGCTATTGCAGCCGCATTAAGGCAACAAGATATTATTGTGCGACACCTCACCAGTAGCCCACGTATCACCAACTACTTGCGTATTAGTATAGGCAGTGCCAGTGAATGTGAGATGTTAGTGCAGGCCCTTAAAGATCTGCTTTAACGGTATTTTCAAACACGCTCAGCTCTACTAAGTACTCTACTTAGGCACTCTACTAGGCGCTAAACGCTCTACCACCCATCACATGTAAATGAATGTGATACACCACTTGGCCGCCGTCTGGATTGCAGTTCATCTGCACCCGGTAACCACCTTCCGCAACACCCGCTTCTTTAGCTAGTTTAGCCGCCGTAAGCATCATGTGGCCTAACAGTGCTTTATCCTCCGGATTGGCGTCATTAAGCGTGGCTATGGCCTGTTTGGGAATGATTAAGTAATGCACTGGCGCTTTAGGTGCGATGTCCTTAAAAGCCAAAACGTGTTCATCCTCATAAACGATATCAGCTGGAATTTCTCGGCTGATGATCTTGTCAAAAATAGTGCTCATATAGTACCCAATTAGTGTTCACTTAAAGTTGGCTTATTAATGAAGTAGCTCCCGGGCAATGGCCCGATAGGCAATATCACGACGGCAAAACATACCATCCCAGCTGATTTTGTCGGCAAGTTCATAGGCTTTATGTTGCGCTTCGCCCACTGTATCACCCAGTGCCACAGCGCAAAGAACCCGCCCGCCGTTAGTGACCACCATGCCGTCTTCATTAAGAGCGGTACCGGCATGGAAGACTTTACAGGTTCTATCGGTCTCTTCGGGTAGGTTGATAACATCACCTTTAGGGTAGTTATCTGGGTAGCCTTTAGCGGCTAGCACTACGCCCACGGCAGGTCGATCGTCCCAATAAGCCATGGTTTGATCTAGGACACCCATGGTGCCTGCGATACAAAGTTCTACAATGCTATTTTTAAGACGCATCATAATAGGTTGTGTTTCTGGGTCACCAAAACGGCAGTTGAATTCCAGCACCTTAGGCGTGCCGTCGGCAGCGACCATGATGCCTGCGTATAGAAAGCCGGTATACACATGACCATCGTCAGCCATACCGTTAACGGTTGGCATGATGACTTCATCCATAATGCGCTTATGCATCACTTCGTCAACTACAGGGGCGGGTGAGTATGCGCCCATACCGCCTGTGTTAGGGCCTTGATCACCTTCGTCCCGTGCTTTGTGGTCTTGGCTAGAAGCCAATGGCAACACATTTGTTCCGTCTGCCATTACAATAAAGCTAGCTTCTTCGCCGATTAAAAACTCTTCAATAACGACGCGGTTTCCGGCCTCACCAAAAGCGTTGCCCGCTAGCATGTCTTCAACTGCTGCACAGGCTTGCTGTACCGTGTCTGCTAAAATTACGCCCTTGCCTGCAGCTAAACCGTCTGCTTTAACAACAATGGGAGCGCCTTGGGCCTTGATGTATTCAACAGCAGGGGCAATCTCTGTAAAGGTTTCGTATGCTGCTGTAGGGATGTTATGGCGCTTGAGGAAGTCTTTAGCAAAGGCTTTAGAGCCTTCAAGCTGTGCAGCACCTTGTGTTGGACCAAAAATATCCATGCCTGCAGCCCGAAATAGATCCACCACGCCTGCTACTAGCGGTGCTTCAGGCCCTACGATGGTTAGGTCTATATTGTTTTTCTTGGCAAAGTCTAATAGACCTTCAATATCCATCACATCAATGGCAACGTTTTCGGTTTTGTTTTCTAAGGCCGTGCCAGCATTGCCTGGTGCTACGAATATTTTGTGTACACCGCGGTTTTTAGAGGCTTGCCATGCAAGGGCGTGTTCACGACCACCACCACCGATAATTAATACGTTCATGTTGTTTCCTGTTGCTTATGCGTCTACGTCTATTGCCATTACACATGTCCCTCGCGAAAAATAGCGAAAGTAGGACTAGCGATCGTCTTAATGACGGAAGTGGCGCATTCCAGTAAATATCATACTAATGTTGTGTTCATCGGCCGCAGCAATAATCTCATCATCCCGCATTGAGCCACCTGGTTGAATAATGGCACTAATGCCAGCTTCTGCAGCGGCATCAATGCCATCACGGAAGGGGAAAAAGGCATCGGATGCCATCACTGAGCCTTTAACTTCTAAGCCTTCATCACTGGCCTTAATGCCCGCTATTTTAGCGCTGTAAATACGGCTCATTTGACCAGCACCAACACCAATGGTCATGCCGCCTTTGCAATATACAATGGCATTGGATTTAACATATTTTGCTACTTTCCAAGCAAACTGTAGGTCGTGCATTTCAGATTCTGTGGGCATGCGGTGGCTAACGATTTTTAGGTCAGCTTCAAGTATGTGGCCTAAATCACGGTCTTGAACTAATAAGCCTCCAGTGACGCGCTTGTAATCTAACTCTGCTACATGTAAGTGAGGTAAGTCGCCACAGCTTAATACCCTAACATT
>Ga0307488_10005468_pt1 | contig 10497 bp, 10 predicted proteins | sample SB02metaG_FD_202248 | JGI IMG/M metagenome (GOLD analysis project Ga0307488, IMG submission 202248) | Sea-ice brine microbial communities from Beaufort Sea near Barrow, Alaska, United States - SB 0.2 | ecosystem: Environmental > Aquatic > Marine > Coastal | place: USA: Alaska | collected...
TTTTCTTTACTGAAGTCAATATAGTTTCATGATCCATAGGACGTACCGTTCTTAGATCAATAATTTCACATGAAATTCCATCTTTAGCTAATTCATCAGCGGCTTTATAAGCCTCCTTAATTATTTTTCCAAAAGAGACAATAGTTACATCTTCACCCTTTCTTTTAATATCTGCGACACCAATTGGCACTATATATTCCCCTTCTGGAACCTCTCCTTTATCACCATACATTTGTTCCGATTCCATAAAAATTACAGGGTCGTCATCACGAATTGCTGCTTTTAGCAACCCTTTCGCATCATAAGGATTAGAAGGAACAATTACTTTTAATCCAGGAGTATTGGCAAACCAGTTTTCAAATGCTTGTGAATGTGTTGCTCCTAATTGTCCTGCAGAACCAGTAGGTCCTCTAAAAACAATAGGACATGGAAATTGACCTCCACTCATCTGACGGATTTTAGCCGCATTATTGATAATCTGATCTATTCCTACTAATGAGAAATTAAATGTCATATATTCTACAATAGGTCTATTTCCACCCATTGTTGAACCTACAGCTATTCCAGCAAAACCCAATTCTGCAATTGGTGCATCAATAACTCTTTTCTCACCAAATTCATCCAACATCCCTTTTGAAGCCTTATACGCTCCATTATATTCCGCAACTTCTTCACCTATTAAAAAAATAGTTTCATCTCTGCGCATCTCTTCACTCATTGCCTCGCAAATTGCTTCTCTAAATTGTATTGTTTTCATTGGCTAAATATATTGAATGGCAAAAATAATTAATTATACAATGTAAATATTGATTCAGTGCAAATATTTTTACTATGCACGCATAGTAAATTTAAAAAAAAGTACTATCTTCGTACCGATATTAAAAACATCATTTTATTATTAAATAAAAACTTCTAAAAATAGAATTTAAATGAAAATTTTAGTTTGTATAAGTCATGTTCCTGACACGACTTCAAAAATAAATTTCACTGATAACGACACTAAATTTGATACGAATGGTGTTCAGTTTGTAATTAATCCTTACGACGAATTTGCATTGACACGCGCAATGTGGTTTAAAGAGAAACAGGGAGCGACTATAACGGTAGTAAATGTCGGTGAGGCAACTTCAGAACCTACGCTAAGAAAAGCACTAGCAATAGGTGCAGATGATGCAATCAGAGTAAACGCTGAACCTACTGATGGTTTTTTTGTTGCAAAACAGATTGCCGAAATTGCGAAAAAAGGTAGTTATGATCTAGTATTAGCTGGAAAAGAGTCGATAGATTATAATGGTGAAATGGTTCCTGGAATGATTGCAACAATCTTAGATTATAATTTTGTAAACGCTTGTATCGGATTAGAAATTGAAGGTGATAATGCAACTATCAGTAGAGAAATTGATGGAGGAAAAGAAGTGTTATCTTCAAGTTTACCTTTAGTAATTGGCGGACAAAAAGGATTGGTTGAAGAAAAAGATTTACGTATTCCAAATATGAGAGGAATCATGATGGCTCGTAAAAAACCTTTAGCAGTTGTTGAAGCAATAGAATTTGAGTCTACAACATCATCTTCTAGTTTTGAAAAACCAGCAGCGAAAGGCGCTTGTAAATTAGTAAGTCCAGATAATCTTGACGAACTGATCTCATTACTTCATAACGAAGCAAAAGTTATTTAATAATTATTACTCACAATCTAACATCTATAATAAAATGTCAGTTTTAGTATACGCCGAATCATCGGAAGGAAAATTTAAAAAAGTTGCTTTAGAAGTAACATCATACGGGAAAAATATTGCTGAACAACTTGGAACAAACTTAGTTGTTTTAACTATAAACGTTGATAACTCATCTGAGTTAAACACGTATGGAGCAGAAAAAGTATTAGCTGTAAAAAATGACACATTACAATCTTTAAATTCTAAAGTTGTTGCAGATGTCATTAAACAATCTGCAGAAAAAGAAAGTGCAACGGTTGTAATTATTGATTCTAGTGCCAATGGAATTGCATTAGCGCCGATAGTAGCTGTGAACTTAAACGCAGGTTACGCGTCGAATACTGTTGCCTTACCATCTAGCACAAGTCCATTTACAGTAAAAAGAAAAGCATTCTCTAGTAAAGGTTTTAATTTTACAGAAATAAAAACTGATGTAAAAGTTATTGGATTAGCTAAAAACTCATTTGGATTGGTAGAGAATTCCGTGAGTTCTTCGACGGAAGATTTTTCACCATCACTTATTGAAAGTGGTGTAAAATCTACATCCATTGATAGAACAACTGGAACTGTAACCATTGCAGATGCTGAAATAGTTGTTTCTGCTGGACGTGGATTAAAAGGTCCAGAAAATTGGGGGATGATAGAAGAGCTTGCAAGTGTTTTAGGTGCTGCAACTGCTTGTTCAAAACCAGTTTCTGATATGGATTGGAGACCTCATGGTGAACACGTAGGACAAACAGGAAAACCTGTATCGTCTAACTTATATATTGCGATTGGGATTTCAGGTGCGATCCAACATTTAGCAGGAATTAACGCTTCTAAAGTAAAAGTAGTTATCAACACTGATGCTGAGGCTCCTTTCTTTAAGGCAGCTGACTATGGTGTTGTAGGTGATGCATTTGAAGTTGTTCCGGCATTAATTGAAAAGTTGAAAAGTTTTAAAGCCAATAACGCATAATTTTTATTAAATTGTGCCTCTAAAGGCTGTCTAATTTTAGATTCTCTAAAGGTCTTGAATTAGACAGCCTTTTTTTATTAAAAAAAACTGGTTCAATTGAGTTTAGTAAAATTAAATATTAAAGGAATTTCATATAGTCAGACACAAAGTGGAGCTTACGCTTTGGTTTTAAGCGAAGAAGACGGGACCCGCACTCTGCCTATTGTGATTGGTGCATTTGAAGCTCAGTCAATTGCTATTGCTTTAGAAAAAGAGATCAAACCACCAAGACCTCTTACCCACGATTTATTTAAAAGTTTTGCTGATAGATTTAACATCAATATCAATCAAGTTATTATCCATAAACTGGTCGATGGTGTATTTTATTCAAGTCTGATATGCGAACGAGATGGTATTGAAGAAATCATTGACACACGAACTTCAGATGCAATAGCACTTGCAACGCGATTCAATGCGCCGATTTTTACCTATGAAAATATTCTTGATAAAGCTGGAATATATTTAAAGATGAAATCTGAAGATGAACTAGAAAATGAAGAAGTCCTTTTAGACGATTTAATTTCTGAAGCTGTTGAAGAAGTCTCTTACAAAACTGAAAACCTTGAAGATCTTAACAAGCAATTGGATGATGCTGTGACAAATGAAGACTATGAATTGGCTGCAAGATTAAGAGACGAAATAAACAAACGAAATAAATAAATTATGAATAAGAAACTGATTTTGACATTAGGCTTGCTTTTAAGTTTCGTCTATAGTAATGCTCAAGAAGTTGTAGGTGCTGGAATAATTCCTAGTCAAGGGTTTTCACTTGATTCATTGTGGAGAGGAGTCTTAGGGATGATTTCTTTAATCTTTATTGCATATTTATTTAGTAATAATAAAAAAGCAATTGATTGGAAAATTGTAGGATTGGGATTGAGTTTTCAACTATTAATTGCCATTGGAGTTTTAAAAGTTCCTTTTATCAAAAAAATATTTGAATTTATAGGAAGCGTTTTTATAGAAATTTTAGACTATACAAGAGCAGGAAGTAAGTTCTTATTTGAAGGTTTAGTGATGGATATGGATACATTTGGGTTCATATTTGCCTTTCAAGTTTTACCAACAATCATTTTCTTTTCTGCCTTAACTTCTGTATTATTTTATTTAGGAATTATTCAAAAAGTTGTTAGAGCATTAGCATGGTTATTATCTAAATCCTTGAAAATTTCAGGAGCAGAAAGTTTAAGTGTTGCTGGAAATATTTTCCTAGGACAGACAGAAGCACCATTGCTTATTAAGGCGTATTTAGAAAAAATGAATAAGTCGGAAATGTTATTGGTTATGATTGGTGGAATGGCAACAGTTGCTGGTGCTGTATTGGCAGCTTATATTGGCTTTCTAGGAGGCGATGATCCTGCCCTTCGATTAATTTATGCGAAACATTTACTAGCAGCTTCTGTTATGGCGGCTCCTGGAGCAATTGTAATTTCTAAAATTTTATATCCACAGACTGAGAAAGTCAATGCTGAAGTACAAGTATCTTCGGAAAAAATTGGTTCTAATATTCTTGATGCTATTTCTAATGGAACTACTGAAGGATTAAAACTTGCCGTTAACGTTGGTGCGATGCTATTGGTGTTTGTGGCTTTTATTGCTATGATCAATGGAATCTTAGGCTGGGTTGGAGATGTAACCAATATTAATGATTGGATGGCTGCAAATACGTCTTATCCTAAATTTTCTCTTGAAGCTGTTTTAGGAACGATCTTCGCTCCATTAATGTGGTTAATTGGAATTGCAAAACAAGATATGATGATGATGGGACAGTTGCTTGGTATTAAATTAGCTGCCAGTGAGTTTGTTGGTTATATTCAATTAGCAGATTTAAAAGATGTATCAAACGCAACACATCTTACCTATAACAAATCTATAATAATGGCAACATACATGTTATGTGGATTTGCCAATTTTGCCTCTATAGGAATTCAAATAGGTGGAATAGGTTCCTTAGCTCCAGGACAACGAAAAATTTTATCACAATTTGGAATGAAAGCATTACTCGGTGGAACGATTGCTTCTTTAATCTCGGCTACTATTGCTGGAATGATTATTGGTTAGAAAATATTAAAAAATGAAACAATACCTAGATTTAATAAAACATGTTCGTGCAAATGGCATAGAAAAAACCGACAGAACTGGAACTGGAACTAAAAGTGTTTTTGGATACCAAATGCGATTTGACCTAGCAGAAGGTTTTCCAATGGTCACTACCAAAAAATTACATTTAAAATCTATTATCCACGAATTACTATGGTTTCTTAAAGGCGATACAAATATTGCCTATTTAAAAGACAATGGTGTGAAAATATGGGATGCTTGGGCTGATGAAAATGGAGATTTAGGACCTGTTTATGGGCATCAATGGAGAAACTGGAATAGCGATGGAATCGATCAGATTGTAGATGTTGTAAATACAATAAAAAATAATCCTGACAGTAGAAGAATGATTGTTTCGGCTTGGAATCCTAGTGTTTTACCAGACACTTCTGTTTCTTTTTCAGAAAATGTTTCTAATAACAAAGCAGCATTACCTCCTTGCCACGCATTTTTTCAATTTTATGTAGCGAATGGCAAGCTATCATGTCAATTATACCAACGTAGTGCTGATATTTTTCTTGGAGTTCCCTTTAATATCAGTTCTTATGCATTATTGGTGATGATGATTGCACAAGTATGTGATTTAGAATATGGTGAATTCGTTCATACATTTGGAGATGCACATATCTATAACAATCATAATGAACAAATTGACTTACAATTATCACGTGACACTCGACCATTACCAACAATGAAATTAAATCCATCTATTAGAAATATTTTCGATTTTACATTTGAAGATTTTGAATTGATAGATTACAATCCACATCCATTAATTAGAGGAAAAGTATCAGTATAGAGTTATGCAAGAACAACACGAACTTTACGAAAACGCACGCAAGCGTACAAAACAAAAAAAACGATTGTATTTACACTTCGTTGTATTTGTTGTTGGCTCTGTGTTTTTATTTATAATGGATAGAGTTCTAGGGATTGGAGAAGGGTATCTAAAAGATTGGTTTGTCTGGGCAATATTATTATGGTCGTTTTTTTTGGTACTACATTTTATCAATGTTTTTATTACCAAGCGATTTATGGGAAAAGAATGGGAACGAAAACAAACTGAAAAATTGGTTGCAAAACAAGAAAAAAGAATAGAAAAAATTAAAAAGAAGTTAGAAATAGAATCGCAATTTATAGCAGAAAGTGAATTCTATTCTGAGCAAAAAAAAATTGAGCCTAAAAAAAGTAATGTTGTTAAAAAACAGACTATCACATTGATTGCTGCAATTGCTCATGACAACGCATTAGGAAAAGACAATGACTTGATATGGCATTTACCTGCTGATTTAAAACGATTTAAAAGTACAACTTCAGGGCATCATATTATCATGGGACGTAATACGTATGAATCAATAGGAAAACCTTTACCGAATAGAACTTCTGTAATTATCACACGAAATCCTGATTATACTGCTGAAGGTTGTATCGTGGTAAATTCTCTAGAAGAAGCAATTGAAGTTGCTAAGGATGACGCCTCTCCATTTATTATTGGTGGAGCTCAGATCTATACTGAAGCGATTGAAATTGCTGACAAACTTGACATTACTGAAGTTCACCAGAAGTTTGAAGCAGATGTATTCTTTCCAGAAATTGATGTAAAATTATGGCAAGAAACAAGTAGAGAAAAATTCTCGTCAGACGAAAAAAATAAATACGATTATAGTTTTATTACCTATAATAAAAGGTAATTATTCCTCTTCAGACTCGTAACAATTGAAGATCATTGAGAAACCATATTCAAGACATTCATCATACAATTCTTGTTCATCATCTTCAAGTTCGCTTTTTGAATTAATCGTATAATATTCATCTTCAACATCATCAAGAACCCAACCTTCTTCTTTAATATAATATTTTGCCAATTCAAAAGCACCATCGATATCAGTGTAATTTAAATAAATGCTAATATAGGCTCCAATTACTTTATCATATTGATCACTTTCTTTTGTAGGCTTGGCATGTGCGTTAATTAAAAACATAATTTTTGATTTTATTTATTTCTAATAAATTTTAAATTCGTCTTACTTAATATCAATCTCATATGGCAATAACATCTGAATACCTTCTAGTTGAGACATTGCTTGAACTTCCTTATAAATCTTATAATTCGCTTCTCCCATTTCTTTTTCCATCATATTTTCTTTAATACTCATAAAAGGAAACCCTTTAAATGAATCTTCAAAATCTTTCTTATATCTTGGATAATTGCTGGTTTTATAACTGTCAAGTTCAGCCAATTCAGCAGCAACAGCAATAGCATCATCAAGACTTCCTAATTCATCTACAAGACCAACTTCCAACGCCTCTTTTCCTGTCCATACTCTACCTTGAGCGACCTCATCTACCTGGTCATACGTCATATTTCTTCCTTCAGCCACTCTATTCAAAAACGTTGTATATACTCTTTCTATTCCTTCTTTGGTTACGTTGTAAAAATCTTTCGTCATTGGTTCGTATGGAGAATAACCCATAGAGTTTTTATTGGTAGAAACTTGTTCTGCATTTATCCCTATATTTTTTGCCAATCCGCTAAAATTTGGAATTGTTCCAAACACACCAATAGAACCTGTAATTGTAGTCGGTTCTGCAAAAATCTTATCAGCATTACAAGCGATATAATAACCTCCAGACGCTGCATAATTCCCCATAGAAACGACAAGTGTTTTTTCTTGCTTCAATAATTCCAACTCTCTCCATATTAAATCGGCTGTTAAAGCAACTCCTCCAGGAGAATTCACTCGTAATACAACGGCTTTAATTTTACTATCTTTTTTTATTTTTCTAATCGCTTTAATCATTGATTCTTGACCTATATACGACTCATCCCCTTTTCCGTATAAGATATTTCCTTGTGCATATAAAATTGCAATTTTATTAGAAGAAGTAGTTCTTATTCTCCCTTTTCCTGTACTTATGTAATCGGCTATATTTACACTCTTATATTCATCCCCTGCTAATTCTTCTAAAACTTCGTTATACTCATCTTTATAAATTGCTCCATCCAATAAATTACTAGCAACAGCAATATCAGAATCGCGTCCTTGTAATTCATCAGCTAGCACATTTAATTCTTCCACCGACATATTTCTACTCACCGCAATATCATCTACAAATTCACTCCATATAGAATTTAAAAAAGAAGAAATCTGTTCGCGATTGGCATCACTCATTTTATTATCAAGATATCCTTCAACGGCACTTTTATATTTTCCATGACGTATCACTTCCATTTTTACACCATATTTATCTTGAAAATCCTTATAAAAAAGGCGTTCGCTAGACAATCCTTTAAAATCTACCATTCCATAAGGTGTCACGTAAATTGAATCCGAAACCGAACTTAAGTAATAATTTTTCTGTGTATAAAAATCAGCATAGGAAGTAATAAACTTCCCTGTATCTTTAAACTCTAAAAGTTTATTGCGAATAGCTTGTGTCTGAGAAATTCCTGCATTGATGAATCCTCCTTCAATACTTATCCCTTGAATATTGTCATCATATTTAGCGTTTTCAATAGCATTTAATACTTCACTCAATTGAAAACTATCCTCTTCAAATAACATTGTAAAAGGATCGTCAGTTACTGGAACATAGTCTTTCACCGCATCTTCCAAATTGATCTTTAAAATTGAGTTGCTAGTCACTGTAACTTTATCAGTATTTCCAAAACTTGACGCAACGATTCCTACTAGGAAAAAGCCTAAAAACGTAATTAATATAATTGCCAAAGTTGTTCCTAAACAACTTGCTAATACTTTTCTAAAAAAATTCATAAAAATGTTTATAAAATGGTTTGCAAATATACATATTTCTCTTTTACATTTCTTTCCTTTGTAATCCTAAATGAAAATCGTTAGAACTACATATTTATCTCTTGGCAGCAATCAAGGGGACAAATTGCAAAACTTGCAAAAAGCCATTAATCTTATGGGCGATATTGTTGGTTCTATACTTAAAATATCTTCTGTTTATAAAACGAAATCTTGGGGATTCGAAAGTGACGATTTTTATAATATTTGTATTAAAGTTTCTACCAATTTAAATCCAGAAAATTTACTTCAGAAAATTCTTAAAATTGAACAAAAATTAGGTAGAGAACGTTCTGATGAAAAAAAATATACATCGAGAACAATTGATATTGATGTGCTACTATTTGACGATGAAATTATTTTTTCGCCCAATTTAATTGTACCGCATTCAAGAATGCTAGAACGTAAGTTTGTATTAGTACCATTGACGGAAATTGCTCCTGATTTTAAACATCCTATTGAGAAGCAGACCATTCTTATGTGTTTACAGAATTGTGATGATAAAAGTCCGATCGAAAAAACGGATGAGAATCTAATTCGGCCTGTTTCATTATTTGAGAAATACAATTACATCGCTATTGAAGGAAATATTGGTGCGGGAAAAACATCACTTGCTAAGATGATAGGCGATGATTATAATGCTAAATTAGTTTTGGAAAGATTTGCAGACAACCCATTTTTACCAAAGTATTATGAAGACATGGATCGCTACGCATTTCCACTGGAAATGAGTTTTCTTGCCGATCGTTATAACCAACTCTCAGAAGATTTAGCACAATTTGATTTATTTAAAAACTTTATTGTTTCCGATTATTATATTTTCAAGTCGTTGATTTTTGCACAAGTATCACTTCATAAAGATGAATATGCCCTGTACAGGAAGGTCTTCGATGTGATGTATAAAGAAATCTCCAAGCCTGATCTTTACGTGTATTTATATCAAAACACAGATAGATTATTGGAAAATATTAAAAAACGAGGAAGAGATTACGAGCAGAATATTGAAGCAGACTATCTTGATAAGATCCATTCAGGATATGCTACTTTTATCAAATCAGAAGAAAGTTTGAATACACTAATTATCGATGTTTCTGAAATGGACTTTGTCAATAGCCAAGAAGACTACAGAAAGATTATCAATAAAATTTCTGAGTTTAAGAGTTAATTAATCTTTACTTTCTATTTCCAATTTCTCAGCAAAATAATCACAGAAATCACGCATCGTGGCGCTCATTTTCTCATCATTGGTTGCAGTTTCGAAAGTAGTTGCCATAGATACTAATGTCTGATGAAAAAACTGCTTCATCTCATCGACTGGCATATCCTTAGTCCATAGATCAACTTTCAAGGTATCCTTCTTTTTATTGTCCCATACCGATAGTAGCATTGCCTTTGCTTCCGCATTTCTCACATCACCATCATCTGCACTCCAATGTAATTTTTCTGGAATATTATTTTCATCAAGACCTATTGTGAACTCTATTTTTGATTTTTGTACTACTGCCATTTTATTATTTCTTGTCATTCCTGTGAAATCAGGAATCTATATTATTATCTATTTTCTCGGTTTGTACTTAGAATTTTTATAAATATCCTCTGATGGAACCGTAATTAATTGCTGCAAAGTTACGTCATTATTTCTCATATAAGAACGTACAATCTGCCAACCTATCCACACTCCTATTCTTCCTGGAGAATCCCCATCTGAAGCTTGATAAAATTTAGAAAAAGGTGCTATGCCGATAAATCTATCATCTAAATCAGAATCACTACTATACAATAATTCATTCTCTATAAAATATTTCCAAACATCTATTTCATTGGCTTCTGCCCATTTCATCTTATTTGACGAATAACCCATTTTTATGGAGTC
>Ga0307488_10005469_pt1 | contig 10494 bp, 11 predicted proteins | sample SB02metaG_FD_202248 | JGI IMG/M metagenome (GOLD analysis project Ga0307488, IMG submission 202248) | Sea-ice brine microbial communities from Beaufort Sea near Barrow, Alaska, United States - SB 0.2 | ecosystem: Environmental > Aquatic > Marine > Coastal | place: USA: Alaska | collected...
ACCCAGCGAGTAGACAGGAAATTCAAATGTCTTCTATGTACGAAAAATCAGGGACACAACATACAAGACATAACGGTAAAGTAGTACAAGACAAAACACATACCAACGCAAATACACATCAATACCCGCACGCATTTGGGCATGCAACTCCTTCAATACATATGAAGTGTTCACCACAACAGATGACGTCATCTTCTCCAGAAGTCACGAATACAAGCAAAAAACTGGCTGATACAAGCATTATTCCAAGCAATACAATAAGCCAAAGCCATATCAACACAAATCATACCGGTGTTATACTCCCTCCTATGAGACGCGTCGTGAAACATTCAATACAAGCTTCACACATGGCTCTTGCCATAGCCACATTGGCCGTACTCAACACTGTTGTATTCATGGTTGTACCAGCAGAAACCACCCCGCCAATGGCGACCCTCTGGGGTAGTTTTTTGCATATATGGTTATTGATCACGATAGTACAGCTAATATCTCATTCAGTATACCTGTGTACTCCTGTGGCAATCATTGGTTCACTCATACACCTGGCTGTGGTAATGATAAGTGCTGTTTTAATCCCTAGATCTTTGTTTACACACTGGATTTGGTTAGCACCGTTTCTGTGCACTGTAATCGTTGCACACCAAAGTCAACTTATCTGCCTGGTATACACACACGTCCATAAACAATGGATTTTTGTATTGATTGGATGCGTATTTGTGCTCGTCTCAATGATCCAACTCGTGCAAATAGATTATTCCAACGAAGATATGACGGTCGCTAGATGCATGTGGTCCGCCATATCTATTTACACTTTGTACGGGTTCGCGTTTGCTAACAGTAAGGGGGCTGTATTGGTAGACGTGTCGGTTGGAGCGAGTCCAACATGGCAATTACAGGACGAATGAAAGCAGTAAGTAAGTTTGAACAAATTTATGCGAAGTTTTTCAAAATAAAAATGTCATAAATTACTATCAACTATAAAAACAGGATTACATATTGTAGCAGCATAGAAAGGAACATATAATATGGATGTTGTAACTGGATTTATTATAGCCGGTGTGGTCGTCGGAATGGTGTTGATAGGGTTCTACTCGTTGAACATTTACAGAATAAAGGAGGGGAAGCATCCATGGCTGTGTTGCGGTCTATTTAACCCTCCTGGTGAGCAGCAGTACCATGCTCCGAGTCAACAGAACCAGACGCAACCACAGTGGCCTCAAACGTCTCCACCGCAACCACAGTGGCAACCACAGAGACAAAGTGCACCTCCTACAGCGCCTCCATGGCCCCAACAGCCACCGCCACCGGGCGCACCGCCCCAACAGCAGCCTCCACCGCCGCCTCAATGGCCCCAACAGCCACCGGGCGCACCGCCCCAACAGCCTCAACAGCGCAAGTGGTGGATACCGGGCAGAGCTACAGCGCCCCAACAGTCTCAACCGCCTCAGGGCCCACCGCCCCAGGGCCCACCGCCTCAACAGCAGCAACAATTACCGGGTCCACCACAGGGTCAATCGCAAATACCTTCTCCTTTCCCTGCCAATATAGCCCAACCAATTCATCAAGGGCATCGACCCCAACAATTTCAGCAACAATTTCAGCAACAATTTCACCATGGGTAAGCCTGGGTGAGAGTATCTACCCTGTCGTGATAGAAACATGAACACTACCTTCAATATTTAAATATAATATCGACATAACGCATACCAACATAACGAGTTACAAGGTAATATGGATCCAGTATTGAATCCTCCTGTGTTGAATCCTGATGCGTTGGGTGATGTCTTTGACAGTCTCCTCGAGTTATGCAGTAGCCGTGGAAATCTGACCCAAATCAAAAATATAATCAAAGAATACAATGAAGATCCCCTAGTTAGAAAAAAATTCGATATCAATATATGTGAACAAAATGCGGCAAATATAACTTTGTTTGGTATGGCGATAGCATATGGCCAGTTTGAATACCTACAATGGTTTATAGACAACGGGGCGTGGAAAGTAAGTTCAAATAACGAAACACCGCTTCACATGGCTATATCACGCAGCACTAAGTTCCGTATGGACTGGGGTCCCCGGGACAGAGACGAAAAACATTCGGCTTCGATGACCGTAGTGACCCTGTTGCACATTCTAGAGGCAAAGAATGGACTCGAACAATGCAATCTCGACCCCCCATGGGAGTATCTGAACGACTGGAAAAAAACACCGTTGGACTATTCAGCAAGAAAGGGTGGTTCTGATGTTCTCAGGTTATTTATTTCAAAAGGAGCTAAGGTAAACGGACCGCTTTACGACACACAATTCCATGATATAGGTATTGGACGCAGGTTTACCTACGACCCGCCACGTCGGAGTGGCTCCGACCTGGTCAATCTCTATAGTCAATTCGGTACAACGCTGCTACACCAGGCAATTGAACATTTCAATATGGACGCATTTAAGCTACTGCTATTCGAAGGTGCCAATACACATGTCTACGACGAACGCGGCGAGACGCCTCTTATGTGTGCGATCAGATGGACGAACCTTGAAGCGGTCCGCATGTTGACAGAGTTGCGCCCCAGCATCGACATATCACAGATCCATGGAAGAGCATTCGTTTATTTGTCAGATGTAGGGTATTGGCCTACCACAAGCTCTGCATCAGAACAAGAAAAACAGTATCCAGGCTGGACTGCACTACACAATGCAGCTGAATTGGCTGGAAAGCACGACTGGCGGCATATTTACAGGGCCGCGCAAGCCAGAGGAGACCCCGTGGAAATAATAAAAATACTTCTCAACGCCGGTGCTGACGTTTTTGCCCAAAACGATGAAGGAAAAACCCCTCGTCAAATCGCCGAATCAAGTTTCAAATCGCCCGATCAAGAAGAATTCGACCACATACAGATCAATGAGGTCATAGATATATTAAATAATGCAGAAGATATCAACACGTGGAGTGACACACACAAGACTAAGATGAGAAATATGTTCATGTTGGCACAGCATGACCGCGCTGGTCATAATTCATGGATCCATAATATGCCAGAAAATGTCATAAAGCCTATTTTTGATGGAATGACAGGACCCCCTAGACCCGATAATGGGGTATGATCCATATGTGAATACCACAATCGGTGGTGGTATCTGAAATAATGTTATATTAAACCAAAATTGTAATAATAATAGTATAAGTGAAGTGTTTTAGAATCGAGAATAGATCAGTGCATGGACACCAACCCAAGGCATATGGCTTATATCGTGATAGCAATGTCAGTTATTTTTATATCCGTTTGTATAATCCCATTTTTGAAATGCTATAGAGTTAAATGCTATAGGTTTGTCAAAAATGAAAATACAACACATATAGAAAAATACGCACCATCTGTAAACGATTTTCATGACATCAATACACCAGTAGAAGACCGAACCAAATGTGCAAGATCATACACTACAAGCAGTTTACCGAATGATTTTAGAATATTCGAAGAAGTTTGAAACTCGAAAAGATCATCGGTTATGAACCTGGGACGTGGGCAGTAAACTATATAAATAACCTGGGACGTGGGCAGTGAACCATATAAATCGTCTTGTAATCAGTTTAGGATTTTGGGTTTAGGATTTAGACTCCCAATATGAACAATGTCTCAGACCCGGGGGACATTGGCAAATCAGCTTGGTTCCTGGCATTGCCGTGGTTGTGTAGAAAAGTCGGCGCGCTGATAGTGGCAGTGCTCATGGTAACGTTGTGGACATTATTATTGTTTTTCAATGTGAGGTGGTGGATAATTCTTCTGACAATAATCATCCCAGCAATTCCGTTGGCAATTTGGTTGTGGTATTGGACTCACATACCAGAAATCATTCCATCTGCAGTAAATTCTACAGTAAATTCTGCAGTAAATTCTGCAGTAAATTCTGCAGCTGTGAAGATAGATCTGTGATGAAATCGACGGGGATAATTTCTCAAGCTTTGACGAAAGTGATGTGTGATTTTATTAAAACTGTAAAAACAAACACATCACACCACACACCACTACACACCACCACACACCACCACACACCACACCGTTTGGTGGTGCAGAACTACACAGGGCTCTACTCGCCATTGTCACTTCCGGCAATACCAGCTATAGAGCAAACAGAGACCACAGCAACCTGTAAAATAAGTGTTGTAAACTTCATCATATGAGCAAATACAAAACATATTAATTCGGGTATAAACAACAAAAAAACAGCCTCAAGCTCGTGTACCCGCAGGATTGGAAGTAGAATCCAACTGATAATTGGAATTGCGTAAGCCCCAACGGATTTTATTAGATGTCCATATGGTTGCACGAGTCTGTTTGGTTGCATAGGCTTAATAACCAAACACAGATGCGACGCAATTAAAACAGAGAGAAAACTTGCTGTGGTCACGTATGTACCCAATGTAACTACAACAATAAGTACAGAAATTGAGTGCAGCAGCAGCATATGGAGGATTTCACATGCAACCGGAACACGTCCACCACGTGTAGGTACAACGAAACCTGGACACATCAAAGTAGTATGAATAACAGCACTTGCAAGTAGTGGGAGTATGGCGATACTACGGAGATCCAAGCTTCGGACAAGTGTCGACTCGCTACGTAAAACACGTTGTGCACGATTAAAAAATATGAAAAGTGTACACACTAGCACTTTAAGAGAAACAGGACTTGATTGTGTACAATTGATAACAGTCTGAATGTATGGTTGTGCCATTTGGACAATTCAATGAATCCACTCCTTGAAGATACTGGTAAATGCATTTCAGTCCCACCTCTTTTCTACCAACCACCTTCATGAGGTGGCATCATGGAGTAGTTTTTTACATTCTAAAATACATGGGAGTCTTTTTTGGTTTTGGGGGGGGTTTGATTGTGAATGAGTTCTTTACGCATTCCCAAATGGTTGGTATACGACGATTCATATTTCCTTGATATCGAAAATCGCCGATGTTTGATTCCATATCGCGGTTGGGGTGATATCCCACATAAGAGAGTTCGTTTTCTATCAACCGCGTATCGGTATCGTCGATATATTCTTCATCATAGCAACTGGTGTGCGCAATTTCGTAAGCCAGTAACGGTGCTTGATTTGTTTCGACATCATGCATTGTTTCAAGGGGGATTGAAACTTGATTGCATGTGACAGTTTTTGAAAAAAGCTCAGAGAGTATACTGGCTTCGTCTTTTTCAGGTATCACCGGGGCTGACCATGGAAGCATTTAATTCAACTTGTTGAATAAATTTATTTTTTGAATAATTGACCTGGGTTCGAATAATATGTCCCGTAGTAAACAAATATGCTATCGCAGAAATATTATATATATACGAGGCATATCATGTATACATATTCATGGATTACAATGACACAGAACACGACGGGTCGACTCCTGTAGTGTTTGAATATAATCCAATAGACACACGATCGGCGAGTAGTGTAAATCGAACTTCAAATGCGATATTCGACTTCAAGGCGACTGACATGGGCCAACCCCATATCCACTCTGGCAACCTATCGATGCGCGGTGTGCACTTGGATGACCAAACCAGCCATATTACAGTAGCGTCTGAGAGGTTTGCACAACAACTCGATTTGAATTCTATTCAGGAACAGAATCGGTTCATGGACAATGGGTTTGACACAACTGCCGAGATGACAACGCTGTTCTTACAGTCAAAAAAGCATGTTGAAGAGCATAACTTCAATTCCATCATCAGCACATACCTGACATTCACGCATAATAGTAACCTTCTTGCTAGGGATGTGGTTAATAGTTTCAAGCGTAGCATCATATCAAGCATGAAACTGGCTGATATGAACGCAGTCTGTGAATCAATGAATTATGAACTACCACAGGAAGGCCTTATACAATTCGAAAATCGAACTGAAAATGTTTATGGTGACTATTCTGAATGGCAGAAAATACTACAAATCCTCTCATTTGACGACGAGCAGATAGATGAATACTTATCTGGTCCTGAAAGTAACTTTGGACACGATCTTCCCACAATAAAGGTGGTTCTGGACAACTTGAAGCAAATAGGGGCAGAGGAGTTGAGTATGACAGATTCACTCAAAATATACCTACTTACTAACATAAAATCGATCATAAGTCTTGTAGCGATCACAGCATTCCTACGAGAGGCAATGCCTTCTACCTTTAATGCCACAGAGGCCTCGTTAATATTCACGGCGACTATGGCAGACTGTCCTCGATTCTCACACGAGATATATTCACAGGACATTGCATGGTTCATGAAAAATATGATAGTGAGCCCGTCATTTGAGGAAAAAGTTTTTTTCTTCATGGAAACAAAAAAAACTATGTTGAAGTGGTCCCAAACCGAAGTCGCGAAGGCAAATGTAGGTCGTGTTCGGCTACGTTACCGTGTTGGTGTTCAATCCAATTTACCTCAAAACAACACAATACAAGATGGCAATGTCTCTACACCTCTATCAATGTTCGATTCACCTACTTACGGTGATAATATACAAAATGTCAACGCTGCACCAGCATCCCACCTTTCACAGATGGAGGAAGACAGTATCCAACAATGGTCACTAAGGGCACGTATCCCACCTGCCATCTCCCATAAAAGCAGGCTCATGAGCTACGTTCTAATGGGACAAACTGCATTCGCAGACCCCTCAGACGCGATACTCAAGCACTTTTCCAACGAAACGGACCTTGCATCTAATATCATTCAACAAAAAGTTTTCAAGCCACATACTGAAGTTATAATTGAATTCTTGCGTCTACTCACAGTAAAAGTCACAGAATTCGACGCACTCACAAGCTTTCGAGAAGAGTGCTTTACCGATTTCTCATATACAGATTCTAAGGACCTGTCATGGCTAAGATTTCTACAATTGTACATAGCGATACACCACCCACAGGATATATGGCCACATGTATGGAAGGCGTTCTGCGGTGTAATGAGCCATCAGGTGTTGATTGCGGTTGCCAACTTCAAGAAGACACATGAATATGATATGAATAACGTTGCAGAAATCTGCATGCGCGGAGACGAATCATCCAAAAGGACTGTATCTACAATTTCTTGAAATCGTTTTACTCAATTCACTCGACGCGAAACACCATGTATTTTAAATGTCATCACTTACTTCCATCTGAAAAAGAGCCACGCGGTCGAAGGAATCCGTCTCAGCTGGTTTGTCTATGTCGAATGAAAAATTGTTACAATACGGGGTAGAGATAAGCTGTTTCACAATCAGAGATATACGCGTGTCTACAACATCACATATATCATTCTTCTTCACGCTTTCATCTTTCCGGTTATATAAAATATCACGCTTCAGTTCAACCAGCATAGAGCAAAGGTTGGCCCGGGGAGGCATGATACACCCTACTCCTCTACAGGATTTAACAACAAGGGCAAAATAGTTATACAACGGGAAATGTTTAAGTGTATAGGAAAATATTTCTGTGTTTCTGTGTACAGTAAAATGTTTTTGTTTGGTTGTTTTATATCTTCACACACAAACCACTTCAGATAATTGATCACTTTCCTTATCGCTTTAATGGAACCATTCCATATTCTTTCATAATCATTTGATGTATCTCCGGATCTAGATGTAATAGGTTTGACCTGGAATTCTCTTCTTTGAATACACGGGATTCACTCCGGTACTCGCAGTCGGAGAATCTGAAGCACAAGTAATCAATGGCGGCCCTACGCCCAGGTTCTTCCTCGAGAATTTTTTTTCTTTCACTGATTTCCGATACATGATGTTCGTTTTCTCCGAATACCTGTCTCGTCCATACAAAAACTGCCTCTTGCAAGGGTGTTTTTCCTTGATGATTTATTATATCGAGTCTGGCGCCCATATGGCATAATTGAGTTAAACACTCTGTGGATCCATATCTTGCCGCAATATGCAAAACAGTTTCCCCCCAATTATTTAATGCATCTATATCACACCCCTCAACCACCAGGAAATGTCGTAGTTTGAAGAAATTGGTACCGTGTCCTCTTGCGCTGTGTAGTAGGGTTTCTCCATGAGGACCTGGCGATCTTGATCTGATATCAAATCCATTTTCAATAAACAACCTTGTCATCTCAACTGATTTGAAGTGGTAAAATCCAATTTTCGCATTGTTTGCAATCAAATAGCACGCAACTTCGACCAAATCAAAAATAACTGCATGGCTCATAGCGGTGTCCCCAAATTTCCCATCGAATAATTTGGTTGACACATTAGCGCCATGTTCCACCAGTAATTTTGTCCCAATGAGCGCCTTCTCTTTTTCATTCCTACAGGCTGTGAGGTATATTGTCAATGTTGTTGCAAAGGGGCGTCCAAAATTCCCACAGTGACAGTCTGCGACCCCGACAGTATCGTCTTGTAATAGCTTCCTCATTCGTGAAAGATTCCCGCGTTCAGCACAAAGGTACAATCTTTTTGAACGAAAACTTTCCTCTAGCGACAACGGCGGTTTATCTGGAGAATACAGCATATTGATTCTGTTGTTGTTTTTCCGTATCTTTAATATCAGACCGACACAATTTTCCTTATCGCTTTAAAGGAACCAATCCAATTTTTTCCATAACGAGTCGATGTATCTCCGGATCTAGATGTAATAGGTTTGATATGGATTCCTCTTCTTTGAATACACTGAATTCACCGCGGAACTCGCAGTCGGAAAATCTGAAGCACAGGTATTCAATAGTTTCTCGACGCTGAGGTTCTGCCTCGAGAATTTTTTTTCTTTCACGGATTCCCAATACACGATGTTGGTCTACATTGAGATCCAGTCTCGTCCATATAAAAACTGCCTCATCTAAGGGTGTTTTTCCTTTATTATTTCTTATATCGAGTGTCGCGCCCAAATAGCATAATTGAATCAAATATTCAGTGGATCCATTTCTGGCCGCAATGTGCAAAGCAGAGTCTCCCTGATCATCTAATTCATCTATATCACACCACCCCTCCACCACCAGGAAATTTCGTAGTTTGGAGAAATTGGTACCTGTTCCAGAGGCGCAGTGCAGCAGGGTTACTCCTCCAGAACCTCGTGATGTGATATCATACCCATTTTCAATAAATAGCTTTGTCATCTCAACGGATCTGAAGCTGTAAAATGGTAGAATTTCCCCTTTGTTTCCAATTAGATAGCGCGCAACATCGACCAAATCAAAAAATACTGCATGGCTCAAAGCGGTGTCCCCATATCTACCGTGTAATAATTCGGTCGAAACATCAGCACCGTGTTCAACCAGTAATTTTGTCCCAATGAGCGCCTTCTCTTTTTCCCTCCTACAGGCTGTAAGATATACTGTCAATGTTGTAGCTATTGGGTTCTCAAAATTCCCACAGTGATAGTCTGCGATTCCAACTTTATCTTTGTTTAATATTTTAATCATTTGTTCAAGGTATCCACTGTGAGCACATCTGTACAAATGTCTCGATTCGAATCTTTCCCATTCAGACAAGGGCGGTTTATGTTGAGAATACAGCATATTCTTTTATTATTATTTTCCGTATCTTAAATACCTGACGTAATTTTCATTTATTTATATATTTTCACAATAATTTTTATTCACAATAATTCTTTTAATTTTAGTCAACTGTATTTTAGTCAACTGTATTTAAATAAAAGTCAATTTTAAATCCAAATCGAGTACGAAGATTCATTCTCAGAAATGGCGGACAGTTGCGCTTGCTGTGGAAAGCATGCCGATCTGAAGCTCTGCACGACATGCCAGGCGATCTCATACTGCTGCAAACCGTGAGACTTCCCACCAGAGCCCTTTCTGTGCACATGCGTTTGCTTGGAACCGGTTGCCGTGAGTTTGAAGATTTGCTCGTGTCTGTGCTCTTGCATGTGGTGCTCCTTGTCCCTGCTGCTTGTGCTACTTGCGTCTTGCTTGCTTGCTGACTGATAATCTTTTGCTGTTGCAGGTGTCAGAAAGCTGATTGGAAACGCCACAAGAAGCTATGTATTTCACCAGGAGACCGCATGAAGAGGGTCGCTGATATCGTTTTGACGGAAATGGTCGAGGCCCATGACCGCTGGGATTCCAGCCTTGTGATATCGCTGGGAGAACAGGCAGAAGCTGACCTGGCCATCATAGATTTCCCGCTCAAGAAGAGAGTCCAGATAGAGTTGTTGGAGATGATGGCCAGAGCTTTTTCAAGAACAGCTCAGTGCTCCAAAGCCATGAGCTCTTTCGAACAGCTCCTCTCATTGTTCGACCCAATCGAAAAGCACAGGGAATACACTCGGACGCAACTGAGAATTGCGGATATGTGTAACATTCTAAGGGATTTTGGAAAAGCCAAGGTTCTTTACGAAGTAGTTCACGCAGCAGGCGAACGGGACGGGAACTTTGAATACCACTCCAAAGCCTGTTTGGGTCTGTGTAGGATAGAGAGGGAAACTGGCAACAAAAACGATGCGATGGAACTTGCACGGCAAGCTCTGATTGCCGCAGATCTTATGATGGATGGTGATTTCGG
>Ga0307488_10005471_pt1 | contig 10494 bp, 20 predicted proteins | sample SB02metaG_FD_202248 | JGI IMG/M metagenome (GOLD analysis project Ga0307488, IMG submission 202248) | Sea-ice brine microbial communities from Beaufort Sea near Barrow, Alaska, United States - SB 0.2 | ecosystem: Environmental > Aquatic > Marine > Coastal | place: USA: Alaska | collected...
CGCCTACCCCCCGACGTGGCCACCCGGTGTGCTGGGATTCTGCATTCACACGACACCTGTCGTGTCGGGGGGCCCAAACCGAGATATCCTATTGTCATTTTGCCTGAAGGCAATTTGTCCTTTCCCCCACACTGTATCCGCCGACCCCCGGTTCTTTCGCGAACGCTATCTTTCATCACCCGCCCCCGTCTCTTACCGACTGTCTCGTGTTTTGTTGCTCTAGACCCCCCACACCCCCGTCGCCTACGGGATGTGCTGTCTCTTATCCTCCACGGCTCTGCTTTTACGGGTGTTTCGTGTCGTGTCGCGATGCCCCAACTCACGCCGTGGCTTACGTTGTGTTTCTCCTTGGTTCACGCGACGCAGGTGTACCAGGGGCTGACGTACAAGATGTCGTTCGCGTTCCCCAACGACTATCCGTTCAAGGCACCCACCGTCAAGTTCGAGACGCCGTGCTTCCACCCCAACGTGGACCAGTTTGGTAACATCTGCTTAGACATTCTCAAGGAGAAGTGGAGCGCTGTGTACAACGTGCGGACCATCCTGCTCTCCATCCAGAGCCTGCTGGGAGGTGAGTTGCACCCCCGCTATATCTTTGCCCCGGCGTTACGCATCTTCGCCTCGACGCTTTCGTGTTGTTGCATCCTTTGTGTTTCGCCTTTTGTCACTTGGTTCCGAAAGGGGGGCGGTGTCGAGCCATTTAGGTTGGCAGTGATGGGTGGGAGGATGTTTTCAACTCACGTTCATCGACCGGCGCTGACATGGCGAGCATTAAACCAACGCCATCCACCAGCGCCAGACCTTGGGTTGGCATCCGGTGTTTTTTAGTTCCCCCATCTGACACTTTTCCCCTCTCTTTTCTCCACCGCAGAGCCGAACAACGCTAGCCCGCTCAACGCGCAGGCCGCGCAGCTGTGGGACAACCAGGAGGTACGCGCCCACCCACTTAAACCTGAACACAGCCATTTGAACCTGAGAAACTCGGCCGCCTGAGCCTGAGCACAGACACTTGAAACCTGAGAAACCCAGCCGCTTGAAACCCAAACACAGCCTGGCGTGCACAAACCCTCGTTATGTCAAGCTTTGTATCATATTGAGATTGAACTCCTATCAACACGATACTGACATGCTTTCAACTTGAACCTGATCACGCAGGAGTATAAGAAAACCTTGCTCAAGAAATTCAAGGAAGATACCAAGTGATTGCGGCGTCATTCTTTTTGGGGTGCTGGGGGGGGCGGGGGGCAAAGGGGGGGTAGGCGAGAGAGCCCCCCTTGTCTGGAGAGAGAGGCGACGGGGTTGAAGGGGGAGCAGAGATTGAGCCCGCCCCCGTCCACTGTACGATTGGGAAACTGTTTACTGTCAGACTGTACGATTGAGAGCTGAGGAGATTATTTGTGATGAGAATGAGAGCGGCGGTGCAGCGAGCGCTGATTTGCGATGAGAACAACAAAAGAACAAACAGCGGCTGAACAAGCCACAACCACATAGCTTTAGCCATGAGCGCGATGACTTCATTCCTTCGCCAGATTCTAGACTCCATATGCTAGTACAGGCCAAGACGACTTGTACGTGTTGCAGTATGAGTGCCGAAGCAGTGTGTAAATCCATCTCCCGCACTCGCGTACGTGCGCTCGCTTGCCGGCCGTTCAATTGAATCCAACGTGTTTCATGTACATCTATGACTAAGCTTCATCAAGCCCCAAGGCGCTCACATGGTGAGCATAAACAACCCCTGCTCGTATTTCAAGCGGACACACCAAATGGGTCTGTTAGGATTGAGGCCGTAGAGTCTATGGGATAAATAAATCTAGTATTTTGGCAAACTGAAGCTCAAAAATACTTTCCGTGATAGTGCACCTGTGCACATCTCCCCGACACAGAAGGTATGGGGGGGTTGTGTAGTGGTACACGCTTCCTCAGCGCTCAGCGCGCCGGCCCGGCGTTGAGGTCGCGCGGCGCATCCAGCCCGCCACCGCCGGCCACGGGCCCGTCGTGCACGCACTTGGCGTTGAACGCCGACTTGTAGCGGCGCAAGTTGCATTTGAAAGCAAAGTTTGAAGGCGGATCATCATATCGTTGTTTCAAGCGCTTAGTCCCAGGCGCTTTCAACATGGGTTGCATCGGTTCAACCTGCACCGCCCTACCGACTGCAGGTTCCGCTGGGACTCCATCGTGATGTCCAGCTTTTCCTGATAGCTCAACATCGGGTTCACCAGCGTCATCTTGTCGAACGTCTGCAACACGTCAAAGTCTACCACTCCTTTGTGTAAGGCAAGAGTATATCGTGCTCGCCGCATCAAACCCGTGCTCTCCATATCATGGAATGTCCTAGGACACCACAGGATGTGAGAGGATGGGATGTCACAGGATGTCATAGGATGTCATAGGATGTCACTTGATTCACAGGAAGTCATGACTCATCGGGTGCCAAGGAGGAACCCTACCCTCTTGCAGGCGTTGGATGAAGTCGTCGTACACCCCGCGTGTGACGATGTACGCGTCGGAGCTGCGCAGGTCGCACTATAGGGCCTGGCAAACATTGCTCGCCACGTCATAGGATGCCATTCAACTCAAGAAATGAGATTCATGAATGTGTTGTATGATGTAGCGAGCAATGTCTGCCAGGCCCTACCGCACCCGGTCCCCGACAGCGTGCACGTCCGCGCGCTCGCGCAGCAGGGTCGTTGAGAACAAGTACTCGACCAACGTCAGAGCATGACTCGCCTTCTGCGTGAATGCACTGGACTGACATCGGAGTATGACTGACCTTCAGAGTGAATGCTCAAAGTTACAGACACGGGGACTCGGTCCATCTATTCAACGTTGGTCGAGTGATTGTTCTCAGTACCCCCCCTACCGTGCGTGCACACTTGCACGTCTCGGGGCAGCCAAACTCCACCGAGCCAAACCCCGCCGCCTCCGCGAGCCCCTGCTCCAGGCCGTACGGGCGCCACCTCAAGGTAAGGCCTGGCAGATATCACTCGCCACGTCATAGGATGCCATTTGACTTGAGCGAACTCAGAATGCGTGTCGATGACGCGCCGAGCAAAATCTGCCAGGTTTGACCAGACTTGGCGTCTTTTGCTACCCTGTTGCCTGGTCTGTTAGCTAAGTAAGTTGAGTAAGTAAATAGGTGATCTGACTAGTTAATAACTCAAGCGAGTACTGTCTATCCAAGTAATTGCTTACGGCTCACAGACCAGGCACTGTAGCCAGGTGCAAGAGGGAAGCCGTGCACAAGGGCAGGTGGCGGCGAAGATTCAATCCCACGGATGGGAATGGTGGCGACGGAAAACACCGAGCAATATCTGGCAGGCCTTACCCAAGGCGGATGAAGTTCCACTTGGCCGGCGTCTGCAGCAGCTTGTTGAACTCCTCGTAGTCGTTGTCGCTGAACACCACGGTGAAGTCGCTGCGGCTGTCGTCCTCCTCGATGTAGGGCCTGTTGAATATTGCTTACCACGTCATAGGGCGACATTTGACCCTGGAGACGAGGGTTCAAGGTGCGCTGGATTACATGGGGAGCAATTTCTGCCAAGCCCTACCACGACGGCCACGTTGTTGTAGCTCCGCGTTCGCGCGTGTGCCACTGCCACCGCGTGCGAGAAGCTGGCGCGGTGCCAGTGGTCCACGTTGAAGTCCTGCACGCACTCGTCGATCTTCTTCCCATCCACCAGCTAGGGCCTGACAGATATTGCTCGCCACGTCACAGGAAGCCATGACCTCAAGCAGCAAGGGCTCGCAACACGTTGGATCACGAGGGGCCTGATATCGCTCGCCATATCAATGAGATGTTCAATAAACGAGGGTTCGAACTGCGTGTAGAACAATCCGGTGGTTGGCAATGGGCCTGACAGATATTGCTCGTCACGTCATATTTGCGTTGAGGGTTCCAATGGGTTGGACGACGTGACCACTGACTGGCTGGCACTGTCTGCCAGGCCCTACCACTAGCAGCACCTTGTCGCGCCACGCGCTAGGCACGGCGATCTTGTCGCAGTCCACGCACAGCACGTACACGAAATCCGTGTACGACACTAGCCGCGCGAACGTGTAGCTGAAGCGATCGCTCGGCCCCTCCACATAAGGCCTCACAGTAAACACTTTTCCCCAGCTTAAATTTGTGATCCGAACGTTCCTTCCGTCCTGATGCCACTCGAGTCATCCCACTTGATAGCTCACAACGCGCTCAGCGACGCTCAAGTTGAGCCGGGGGGGATACTGGGGTAACGCCCTGCCTCCGCCGGCGTCGTGAACGCGTTATCACAGGCTAGGCCCGCGCCTAGATTCGGTTGGCTCAGGTCCAACGATTTCAGCCCTATCCCCAACCCCCCGCGCGTCGCCACTGAGAGCATCCCAAACACGATGCCCAGGAGGCCGAGCGTTACGCCCGCCGTCGCGAACGAGCGCCCGCGGAGCCAAGCTGGGGAGTACGGAGCTCGCTGCCCGCCGCTTCCCGCTACACCCCCCGCGCCCGCGCCGGCTGCGCCCCCATCCCCACCGTGTCCCTCCTCCACACTCACCCCCCCCAGAAGCGAGTGGGTTTCAGCCGCAGCCGCCGCCCTTGTGTGAACCATACAGCCTGGTGGTCTGCCTTCCACCGGCCGCTATATGCAGGCACCTCCCCCGTGGCACCCCTTCCTCGTCTACAATGAGGCTATCGCGGTTGCCGCGCGTGTCATATGGCGGCCGCGCAGGTGTTGAACGCAAGATTATTGCCAGAAACAGAAAAACGAAACACCCTTTTCGGCCGGACATCACATCGGTCCGGCCTTCACAAATCAAATGAAAAACGCCTTTCGCACCCCACTTGCTGCGTACCAGTAGGAGTGCTTTGAGGCTGTGAGGCTGTGAGGCACGGGTGTGGGTGAGCCCATAAATACCCATTCACAGACCATTCCTCACCTAGGCCTGCAGCTGGTGCTGACCGCCCTCGGGCGTTCACGACGTCCAGGACACCCACGCTGTCGCTGTCGCGCTTGGCACGCTGCACAGTTAAATGGCGGCGACGGCGACGCTGTCAACGAATCGCTTGGGCGCTCTGGCCTGTCACCAACCGTGCCCGTTTGCGCCGTTTGCATTTTGGCAGCGCAGCTCGTCCTCGCAGCCATGGTGATGTAATGATTGGTCGATGTCGTATCGCATCGTATCGTACGATATCCTGTCATGTCATTTCACCTCAGACTGCCTGAAGCTTTATCAATAACAACTCTTTAATGTTTAATCATGACAACAACGCTTCGCTTCGCGTGTGCTGACAATCAATCACCCGCAGCCCTCCGACATGCCTTTATCATGCTCGTCCTCCGCCTTTTCTGCCGCCTCTTTCCCCGGGTGGTTGCGCACTTTGCGCACCCTGGTCTCCTTCGGGTCAAAGCCGCCCTCCTCCGCGTCCCACACCGCCCAGTGTGGTGTCGGCATCCCGCAGCAGGGTACACACCATAGGTGTACCTGTACATGGTTGACAACAGCACGTGGAAAGTTCACAGTCACCGAGTACCACAGTATTAAGGAATACACCACATAGTAGGACCGGACTGCAATGAAGACGGACTTTAATATAGCCAGAAACGGGATAATGCAACGCTTGCCGCGTCATAGGACGACATATAACTCAACGAACGAGGGTTTACACGCGTAAATCCAGACACGCATAACGATGATTCTACCTGGCCGCGAGTTTGGTCTGGATGTTTCTGATCAGCTTCGAAGACACTGGTTAAGCTCATAAACGAGGGTTTACACACGTGTTGAACTTCACAAACACTAAGGCCTTATCCTCATTCCGTGACTGACCCCACCAGGTAATCCACCTGCTCAAACGGCTTGCCCGCCTCCGCCAGGTCCTGGAACTTCTCATAGTCGATCCACGTGTACCACTTGCCGTCCCGCAGGTACCGGTCTTTGCGCGCCAGCAGGATGCAGCAGCTGTGTTGGTGCTCGCACGCCAGCCCGTATTCGGACTCCACCAGCGTGCCCCCCTTCATCTAGGGACTGATGGAAAGCACTCCCCACGTCATTAAGAGTTCTTTGCCCTCGTTACACCAGTCGAACGGCATCCTGTGACGTGGCAAGCACTATGCACGTCATTAACAAGTTGATTTACTCTCGTTTCACGAGTAAAACGGCATCCTATGACGTGGCGAGCACTATCCACGTCATCATCGAGTTGTTTAACCCTCGTTGCACGAGTTAAACGGCATCATATGACGCGGCGAGCACTATCCATCAGTCCCTACCGTCATCTCCATGTCCTCGCGCCCCTCGCCCGCCTCACCGCTGACGCCAGGATCCTTAGCGCCGTTATCGACGGCCCGCGCGTTGCACAGCGCCTCTCCGAACTTTTTGACGTCGGCATGGTACGGCACGTTCTTGATGCAGGGCCTGACATATAATGTCGGCCACGTCATTCTCCACGTTGTGGACCCTCATTTCTTGAGTTACAGGGAATCACGTGGCGAGCATTATCTGTCAGGCCCTACCTTGATGGTGAGGTTGGAGGCCCCGCTGGTCTCGCCGCAATACGTCATACCCTTGATCTCGATGAAGTCCGGCTTGCCCAGGTCGATCAGCTTGGCGTACCTCCTCGTAAGGGCTGGCAGATGTCGCTCGCCACGTCAAAGGATGTCATTTGAATCTAGAGACGAAGGTTCAAAATCTGTGTCGATGACGTGGCGAGCAATATCTGCGAGTGCTCAAAATGTGTGTAGATGACGCGGCGAGCGAAATCTGCTGGATCCTGGTGCTCGCCGCATCATAGGATTTCGTTTAAGTCAAGAAACGAGCGTTCACAACGCGTGTATGCGTGTCGATGAGGTGGCAGGCAAGATCTGGCGGCCCTACCCCCCTGCGTCCTCCGCGTTCCAACCGGCCACTAGCGTGAGGCGGTACACGGTGCGCTGGTTCTTGTCCTTCAGCATCGTCAGGCTGCCGATGAATCGCTCCCAGAAGTCTGAGAACAGCGGCCGGTCGATCGCCGCCACCCAGGGTCGTACGGACAGCACGCAGAGCCTCAGACTGTTTGCCCCGAGGAAGCAGTCAGTATGACACTATGTGGCGGATGACGAGGAGAGTACCGGTGCACTGTGCGGTGGATGATGTGGCAAGCACTGGTACACTCTGTGATGGATGACGTGGCGAGCACCCGTACACTGCGGAAACAATGCTTGCCATGTCATAGGATGTCAATGACACACTAACCGAGGGTCTAAGATGTGGTGGATGGCGTGGCAACCAACCGAGGGTCCAAATTGTGGTGGATGACGTGGCAACCAGTATTGGTCTGACCACGAGGGCCATGGCGAAGGCCTGGGGCCTCCTTATACACGCGGACTATTCCTCCCGATCCCATCTACTTTACCGAGCATTTTCAGGGCCTTCTTGAGTTATTCAACCCTCAAAATTGGACCACATAAGTTTCACGTGATCTACCCTTGAGTTTCTCAAAGTAGAGGGGGTCGGACCGTGTAGGAAGCATCTCTCTCTCACTTACTGGTGTTTCCCCACCTTGAGAGTCTCGGGCGTGGTGGCGTCCACCGACACGTAGAGCTGCGTGATGGGCGGCAGCGCCTGGATGGCATCAGGAAATTGTGCGTTGGTCACCAGGAAGGTGGAAATGCGCCGCTCGTGGAGTAGGGCCTGGCAGATGGTACTCGCCACATCATTCAACGCATTTTGAACCCTCGTATTTGGCAGTTATTGCTCGCTCCAGCATAGGACACCGTTTAACATAAGAAACAATAATTAGATATGCGTGTCAATGACGTGGCAAGCAATATTTGCCAGGCCCCACTGTGGAGGGCGCCTACGAACTGCGCGATCTTGGGGTACATGATCGGCTCGCCCACCAGCGACAGCGCGCAGTGCTTCGGGTCCATGCCTTAAATCAGGGCCGGCGCACTACGAGTGCAGGGCTGAACTCAGTGTTTGGCTCGCAGCTGAGCTGGAAAGAGGGCGAGTGGCCAGGCCAGGGAGGAGGATGCACCGAGTGTGTACGGGTGCTCCAGTACACCACGAGGGAACTGTCAGGGAACGAGAGACCAGAGTGGCCAGGCGAGAGAGGAGGATGCCGCGGGTGTGCCCGGGTACACTGGTACACTAAGCACACAGTCAGGTTGAGCTGAAAAAGGGGTTTAGCGCCAGGCCCCGCCTTCGACAAAGCGCTCCGGGATGACACCCGGCACACCCTTCATCTGCTTGTACAGTTTCTTGTGCTCGTCCACCAGGGGCTTACACTCGTCCACTTCTCAGCTCAACTTGAGGCGTCTTGTCACTAAATCACCCCACACACTCCACAAAAAGTGCTGACGATGAGCCGAAAACTGGACGAGTGGGGTGATTTCAGTGACAAAGCAGCTCATGTTGAGCTGAAAAGAGGATGAGTGTGCGCCCCTGCCGTCCACAACACTCTCCACCAGCTCCTCCGGGGGGTCCATCTGCCACCGCCAGGATGTACCTACCGTGTTGTACGGTCAGACACTCGCTCCCCTGTCACCTTAACTTGAGCACCTATATTTTCGAGGTGCCAAGTTGACAATTGGGTGTACAGGTGCAATATGAGCACGCAGTCAGGGGACGCCGTGTGACACTCGTTCCCGTCTCACCTCAACTTGAGCACCCTCGAGGTGCCAAGTTGACAAGTTGGCGCAACACAACATGTGCGCGTCATCAAACAGTCAGGGGACGCTGGGTCAGACCCTGGGCGGCGGCAACAAGCAGGGCAGCGGTGGCGGAGGCGGCAGTGGTGTACATGTGCACCGTGAGTAAAGAGTGAGGGAACGCAGGGTCTGGGCCCAACCGGGTTAGTGTGGTGGCGCCAGCAGAAGACGCACTTGTTGGCACACGCCAGGCTGGGTGTCGCCTCCATGCACCGGTGGCTCTCGATGCCGTAGAAGGTGTGCTTGTAGCACCCTCCGCGCCCGCGCAGCATCGCCTTGGTCCAGGGCCTGCCAGATAGTGCTCGCCACGTCAAAGGATGTCGTTTGACTCAAGAAATGAGGTTCTAGAACGCCGTTTGACACAATAAATAAGGGTCCAGGATGCGTTGGATGACGTGGCGGGCAATGTGTGCCAGGCTCTGCCTTGGTCCACCGGCACAGCTTCACCCCGCTGTGGCTCCCCAGGATCTTGTAACCCTGCTTGGTCAGCGCCGCCCGCAGCTGCGGCGTAACCATTTTCAAAGGCCTGGCGGGTTTCGCTCGCCACGTCATAGGATGCCAATTCACTCAACACATAGGCCCGGCAGGCATTGCCCGCCACGCCATCGACACGCATTTTGAACCCTCGTTCATTGAGCTGAATGGCATTCTAAGACGTGGCGGGCAATATGTGCCAGGCCTTACCATCTCCGGCTTCTCCTTGGTCTGCTTACCGCTGCCACCCATGTCCTCGACATCCATGCCGTCCTCGCTCCCCGCGCTCCCCTCCCCGTCCTCGTCACCGCCCTCGTCACCTGAGCCCTCCTCCTTGTCGGTGTCGTACATTTCGGTGTCAGCCTCGGGCTTAATGCTCCGCCGCTCCCGCTCCTCCGCCGCCGCCGCCTCCGTCGCTGCCTTGGTCGGCTTGCCAAATGCTAGCGCCTGGCAGATATTGCTCGCCACGTCATAGGATGCATATCAACTCAAGAAACGAGGATAAAAAAACGTTGGATGAAGCGGCGAGCTATATCAGCCAGGCCCTGCCAAGCGCGTTGACCGCGCCCGCGCCCGCGCCGTTAGCGGTCGCCACCTTCCCTCCCTTGGCGTATACAACACTCTTGGTTTCTTTGGGCGTGAGACGCTCGGCGAGCTGGTCGGCCCACTCGCAGGGCCTGACAGATGTTGATCGCCACGTCACCCAACGCATTCTGACCCCTTGTCTCTTCAAACCAACAGCATCCTATGACGTGGCTTGCAATATCTGTAAGGCCCTGATATTGCTCGCCACGTCACCCAATGCATTCTGAACCCTCGTCTCTTGAGTTAAACGGCATCCTATGACGTGGCGTGCAATATCTGTTAGGCGCTACCCACTTGTGGAACTGCGCCTCCATGCGCCCGCAGGTGTGGCCGGGCAGATATCGCTCGCCGCGTCATCGAAACGCATTTGGAAGCCTCATTTCTAGAGTTAAACGGCATCCCATGACGGGGCGAGCCATATGCGCCGCCGCGTCATCCAGTGTATTCTGAACCCTCGTTTCTTGAGTTCAACAGCAGCAGCATCTAATGACATGGCGAGTAGTGTAGTGTCTACCAGAGAGGGAGAGAGGCTTCCGCGTGTAGGAGGCGACAGGCATGCGCCCTGCGCAACCCCCTGATATCCGCGAGGCCCTACCCGTCCATTTCGTCGCCGTCCACGCGGCGCAGCAGGCGGTTGCCGCCCAGCCGCGCCAAGTCGGCGTCGAGCGCGCGCGCTGTGGCGTTGAACCTGTCGGTGCCGTCATCTAGGGCCAGGCAGACAACGCTCGCCACGTCACGTGATGCGGAGGAGGAGGAGGAGGAGGGGGAGGAGGAG
>Ga0307488_10005472_pt1 | contig 10493 bp, 7 predicted proteins | sample SB02metaG_FD_202248 | JGI IMG/M metagenome (GOLD analysis project Ga0307488, IMG submission 202248) | Sea-ice brine microbial communities from Beaufort Sea near Barrow, Alaska, United States - SB 0.2 | ecosystem: Environmental > Aquatic > Marine > Coastal | place: USA: Alaska | collected 2017-05-06
AATCACTAAAAGCAATGTCATCTTCACCTGAGTCAGCTAGAACGTGAAACTCATGAGAAACTGCACCGCCAATTGCGCCAGTATCGGCAATGACTGGACGGTAATCTAAGCCCAGACGCTCAAATATGCGGCAATAAGCATCAAACATGACATCGTAAGTTTTTTGCAAACACTCTTGAGATAAGTGGAAAGAGTAAGCATCTTTCATGACAAATTCACGACTACGCATCACACCAAATCTGGGACGAATTTCATCACGAAATTTAGTTTGAATTTGAAAGACGTTTAACGGTAACTGTTTGTAGCTATTAATCTCATTGCTAATAAGCTTGGTAATAACTTCTTCATGAGTTGGACCAAGAACAAAATCACGATGGTGTCTATCATTTAATCTAAGTAGCTCTGGACCATAGTCATTTAAACGACCAGACTCTAACCATAAATCAGCAGGTTGAACCATCGGCATTAATATTTCGATGGCATTTGCACGTTCCATCTCTTCTCTGACGATGTTTTCAACTTTTCTAAGTACTTTTAAACCCGTAGGTAACCAAGTATATAAACCTGAAGCAACATTCCGAACTAAACCGGCACGTAACATAAGTTGATGGCTAATAACCTCAGCACTTGCAGGTGTTTCTTTTAAAGTGGAAAGTAAATATTGGCTAGTACGCATTGATAGGGTTTTCCTCGGAATGAATTCCGTCAAGTCGATTGATAAATTTTTGTTTATTCTATCAGGGCGTGTACTTAGGTGTTAGTGCTATCTTCTGATTTTTTGCACAAACTGACAACAAATAACTTCATCTTGAAGCACACAGTAATAGTGTCTTTAAGATGAGTACCTCTAGCTATGCTCTAAATTGCTTTGTACCGAGCCTTTTCTCAAATTGGAAAATATTTTGACTAGGGTCACTGAAAATTTAAATGTTGTGCTTCTTGATGATGATGTTATAAGCTTGAAATGTAATCTTTTGCTTTTAGTTCACAAAAAACAGTATAAAAATTAAACTCCGCCTAGCCTTAGGAACTTTTAATGCCCGATATTTCATCTACAGTATTTTTATATTTTTTAAGGGTATCTTGTCTTGTGTTTTCGTTTTCGACCTTTCCTCTTTTTGCTGAAGGCGAAAATAACAACTCCGATAGTGAATCTCTCGATCGTAATTTAACCGGTTTTGAAGCACTTAACGAAGCTCAACCATTATGGGAGTTTGGTGCCGGTGGCGTTGCTTTAAGCGTAGCAAATTACCCTACGTCGAATGAGCGAAATTTTATTGCCTTAGCCGCTCCTTATATTGTCTATCGGGGTGATGTTTTTCGGATCGGCGGTGGTCATGGTGCGCGTGCCGTCGTCCTAGAAAAAAGTGATTTTGAACTTGATCTGTCTTTTGGCGGTGCGTTTTCTGCTGAAAGTGAAGACAACACAGTACGTCAAGGTATGCCAGAACTTGAGTTTTTATTTGAAGTCGGTCCGCAGTTAATTTATAAAGTGACCGATATTGCTTTTGATGGTGGCGGTAAAGCTCGATTAAATACGCAATTACAAACAAGAGGGGTATTTTCCACAGACTTTAGGGAACTGGAGCAAAGGGGATATGTTATTGAGTCTATACTGTCATATCAACAGCGTGGTGTGTTGTTTGAAAATACCGGCCTAAATATCTCTTTTAGTATGACCTATGCCAGTGAAAAATTACAAGACTACTTTTATCAAGTAGACTCGTCGTTCGCCACTAGCAATCGCGATCAATACGATGCTAAAGGTGGTTATTTAGGTAGTGAGTTGTCTGTAGGGTTGTCATTTCCTTTGGTAGACAACATTCGTGGATTTTTTGGTGGAAGTGTTAATTTTCACCAAGGAGCTGCGAATGTAGATAGCCCATTATATGAAAAAGACATTACCTATAGTCTAGGCTTAGGCTTTGTCTGGAGATTATACAAGAGTGATACAACATCAAGTTGGTAAAACCGTATTTGTAAATAAACAAGGTTAATATGGGTAACTTGTTCGCACAATACAGGCAAAAATAAACGTGGTTATTAACAAGTTGGTTACTGATTTTATCGAGCCAATAGATGCAAATGAATCGCCTAACAATATCAGGATCAAGGTAAAAAAATGAAATTAGAGCTAATACGTGCCGACTATCACAATGCACAACAGAGTAAAGATTTACTGATGTTACTAAATGCTTATGCCATGGACCCTATGGGTGGGGCTGAGGAATTATCAGATCATGTTAAATCCAATTTAATTGAAGCAATGGTATCTCGTCAGGATATCTTTACTATACTTTGTTATGTTGATGATGAGCCTGCGGGACTAATTAATTGTATAGAAGGTTTTTCAACTTTTAGTGCTAAACCGTTAATGAACATTCACGATGTTACGGTGAAGCCTAAATTTAGAGGTTTAGGGTTAAGTGAGAAAATGTTTAGCGAAGTTGAAAAGCTTGCCCAAGAGAAAGGCTGTTGCAAGCTAACCTTAGAAGTTTTAGAAGGTAATGAAATAGCAAAAAATGCTTATACTAAATTTGGTTATACGGGCTATGAACTTGAACCTAAAATGGGCAAAGCTATTTTCTGGGAAAAAAAGTTAAAATAAAGGAATAGTGGCTTGGTATTATCAATATCAAGCCATAACTATGCTAGCGCGTTTAGCTTAAAATGAAATAGATCTTCTGCCTGATGTTGAACGAGGACCCCGTCCACTTTCTGTTGAATCACAGGTTATTTTGTTTGTTTTACTCACCTTGTTTTTTTTACTCTTTACCGTATTAGATGGTTTTTCAGCCTCGATTTTAATCATTGGAGTGGGTTTGCTGTTAGGATTAACAACAACCTGAATAACATCCCCATTAAATTCAACGATATCGTCTTCATAAACTTTTTTTCTTTTTTGATACTCAACTGCATTGTTTAAGAGAACATAACCTTCGCTTATAACAATTTTAGCTTCGCCACCGCCACTTACTAGGTTGGCAATTTTTAATAATTGACACAATGGTATAGGTTGCTCTGAAATCTCAATGAAATGATTGTTATTTGATTCTTGCATTATTCTCTCAATAATATGGCCGCGCGGTTAAGTCTCTTTGAGGTCAGTTTAACATGGCATAATGGAACTTGAAATAATGCCTTGTTAAATATGAAATAAAGCTATGAGATCAATAGGAAACCATACGATTCAATCAGCGTAGGCTAGGGTCACTTTGATTTTGTTTATCTTTTCGTGTTACCTATTGAGTTTAAAGTGTTTAAAGGTTTTATAATAAAAAATTGTTAAAAGTTTTGCTATCCATTTTATTTCATTCTTTTATTTTGAAGTTTAAACAATCAAATAGGTTACGAATTTGTTTAAGGAGGTTTTTCTCCGTATAATATTTGAGTAATTAATGTTTGATTTTAATATAAGGAATATAATGACAGATAAAACTCCAGACCACTCTGAAGTATTCACAGCGTTTTTAGCACAAGTCAAACCCAATCAAATTATTTGGGCTTTACAAGATAAAGTCAGTGAAGATTGGGTAGTCCTTGACTCGTTTAACTTCGAAAAAACTGATGTTATGCCACTATGGTCAACTGAAGAATTAGCCCAGGAGCATTGTTCTGATGAATGGAAAGGTTATTCGCCTGCTGCGATAACACTGGCTGATTGGCTTGAGTTTTGGATTGAAGATTTAAGTAGTGATGGTGTCATTGTCGGCATTAACTGGCCTAAAGATGGTGGTTGCTTAGAACTTGATCAAGATGAATTCACACAAGGTTTAGTTGAAATTGAAAAATTAAAACATTAATGAAGTCTGGGTCCATAATTAGCTCATTAAGTCCTTGAGATATGAAGCTGTTATTAGCCTGAGTTCACCTTAAGTAATATCGGTAGGTGAGAACGCTAAAGGTGGTTATGAACATGATAACCGCCTTTAGCTATAAGTTACTCACCAGATAGCTGATACCAAAATATAATTAACAGATAATTAAATTATCTATGAAGAAATAGCCTTCATTTTATCCTACGATGCGTTACCTTTTTAATGACAGTTTCTATCGTTAGCTGTGTTTTAAACATGCTAGTCTAACAACGTAATTATTATTTGAGTCTTGCTATGACAAAGAACATATATCGAATTTCAGAACAGTAAAACACTGGTTTTCCCTTAAACTTTTTGATGATCAATACGCACCCTCATCTGCGAGGATTTCATTAATAACTAAGTCATTTCCTGTGCTCAATAAAGGACAAGTATTAATAAAGATGTTTGCAGCCCCGATGAATCCTTCAGATTTAGTTAATTTATTAGGTCAATAGGGTTTGCCACCTAATGATGGTGCTTTGTCGGATTTGAAGGTTGTGGCATTGTCGTTAAAGCCAATGCTGGGTTCTATGGTAAGTGGCTTCAAGGAAAACGTGTAGCCTTATCAGCACAACCTGTCATAGATGGTGTTTGGGCAAAATATGCGGTGACAAAAGCTAATTTTTGCCTACCAGTTCGAAAAGAATTAAGTGATAAACAAGGGGCAACCATCATTGTTACCCCTTGTACTTCCGTTTGCTTAGTTAAAAGATCAAAAGAGTTAGGCGCTGAAGCCATTGTTATCAATGCTGCCGCTAGTTAAGTAGGTAAGGGCGTCATTCGTTATGCTCAAATCCACAATATTAAAACCATAGCAACAGTAAGAAATACAGAAAATATAGAAGGATTACAAGCGTTAGGCGCTGATCATGTTTTATTAATAACCGATGATGATTACAAGGTTAAATTAAAGAGTGTTTGCCACCAATTAAAAGCGACAGTTTTTTTAGATGCGGTTGCTAATAAAGATACCCCAGAAGTACTCCAAGCGATGCCAAAAAATTCAACAGCAATAGTCTATGGTTGATTAAGCGATACTCACAATCCTATTGGAGGCCTTTGTAGTGTTGCTGATGTGATCTTTAGAAACGCTAAGTAGATTTCTTTTGGTTAGCTAAATATATTGACGATGCTAAACCACGGCAGGTATTATCGTTAATCAGAAAAGTACAACAGTTATTTGCTCAGGGTGTTTTTCATACTGATATTTATGCTAGTGTCGGTTTTGATGATTTTAGAGTGGCTCTGGATCATTATGCTAATCACAAAAGTGATGGTAAAATCATTTTAAAGCCAAACTTATAGATAAAATAACCTTTAGCTGACAATATTGTATGTAGGTATCTGTTGCTGGTGCTGGTGATTAGTTGCTCGTTAATTGACAAAAGGTTGCTTTTGTCATTTGAGCTAAGTTTTTGGCCGACAGCTCAATTTCTAAGCCTCGCTTGCCACCACTGACGAAAACAGTAGTAAAGAGCTCACTAGTCCTATCGATAACTGTTATCAACAATTTTTTTTGTCCCAACGGACTAACGCCCCCAAGTACATAGCCAGTAGTTGATTCAACACGCTTTGCCTCTGCCATTTTAACCTTTTTTGTATTTAATGCTTTGGCCATCAATTTTAAATTGAGTTGACATTCAACGGGGATAATAGCAACGGCTAACTGTTCATAGTTATTGATGATGGTACTAACCACCAAGGTTTTGAACACTCGCCTAGCATCTACTGCGAGTTTTTCAGCCGCTTCTAAACCAAAAGAGCTAGCATGAACATCATGGCTATAATGATGAAGTTCAAACGGTATTTTTTGCTTTTTAGCTTGCTTTACTGCTGGAGTCATTACGGCCTATTTTATCGTTACTTAATTAAGCAAGATCAAAAGGTTAACTTGCTGCAATTCGAAAGCCCACTTTTAAAGTTACCTGAAAATGGGCAACCTTATCATCAATGATATGGCCACGAGTATCAACTACTTCAAACCAATCCATATTTTTTACCGTAACAGCGCATTCTGAAATAGCATTATGTATAGCATCTTCAATACTACTTGGTGAAGTACCAACCAGTTCGATTTTTTTATAGGTGCGGTGATTAGACATGATAAATATCCTAAAAATAATTACATTATGTTATTTAAAGATAGTTCAGCTGTTGTGTTTAACCAGCAAATAAATATAAAAAAATCAAATATTCAGTTAGAATACTTATAAAAATATCAAAGGCTTTTAACCGTTAATATGCGAATCCTTCACACATCTGACTGGCACCTTGGCCAACATTTTTATGGCAAAAGCCGAGCCGCCGAACATCAACAATTTTTAACATGGTTATTATCACAGGTTCAGGTGCATAAAATTGAATGTGTTATTGTTGCTGGCGATATCTTTGATACCGGCACACCACCAAGTTATGCGCGTGAAATGTATTTTGATTTTATTGTTAATATGCATGAGATCAAGTGTCAGCTCATTGTTTTAGGCGGTAATCATGATTCCGTTGCCATGCTTGGTGAGTCAAAACAGTTATTGAGGAGTTTATCGACACGTGTTATCCCTAATGCTACGGCTAACTTCTCTGAAAGTGATGATGGTGATGCGTTTAATGAACAAGTTTTTTATATCAATAACCAACGGGGTGAAGCACAAGCGGTAATTTGCGCTATTCCATTTCTCCGCCCACGTGATATCTTAAAAAGCCAAGCAGGGAAGACCGCTAATGATAAAAGTCAATCTCTTCAACAGGCCATTAAAGAACATTATCAACAGCTTTACCAACAAGCAGAAAAACTCTCAATAATTGATGGCAATAAAACGTTGCCAATTATTGCCACCGGTCATTTAACAACGGTAGGTGTCACTATTAGTGAATCAGTCAGGGACATATATATTGGTACTTTAGAAGCCTTTCCTGCCAACGCATTTCCCAACGCTGATTACATTGCTTTGGGTCATATTCACCGAGCTCAAAAAGTAGCTAAAACAGAGCATATTCGATATTGTGGTTCGCCAATACCGTTAAGTTTTGATGAAGCTAAGCATATAAAACGAGTACTCATCGTTGACTTTATTAAAGATAAGCTCGATAAAGTGACTGAACTTCAGATACCATCTTTTCAGCCGATTATGATGGTGAAAACTACGCTAAATGATTTGTCTGATCTTGTGACGGAGCAAGTAAAGCTGCTTAAAGAGCTGAAAGAGGGTCAAAAAGTATGGCTTGATATTGAAATTGACAGTAGTGAATATTTACAAGACTTGAACAGCCGCATTGAGCAATTAGTCAGTGATTTACCTGTCGAAATTTTATTAGTTAGGCGTAGTAAAAAGTCTCGGCAGGCAATGCCTAATAACCAAAAAAAAATTACGTTAAATGAACTCTCCTTAACTGATGTTTTTAACACTCGCCTCGACCAAGAGAACTGGCAAACCGATGAGGAACAAGCGCTAAAGGGCCGTTTAATCACTTTATTCCAAAAAGCAATATCACAAGTTAAATTCTCAGACAACAACGCTGCACAAAGGAAAGTAAAATCCGAGGATGTGCAATGAAAATATTAAGCCTAAGGTTTGAGAATATAAACTCTTTAAAAGGTGGGTGGAAGATTGATTTTAGCCAACCCCCTTTTGATAGCTCAGGATTATTTGCGATAACAGGTCCCACTGGCGCAGGAAAGACCACTATTTTAGATGCTATTTGTTTAGCGCTTTATCATCAAACACCTAGGCTGAACATATCAGACAAACAAAATCAATTGATGACACGTCATACCTCAGATTGTTTAGCTGAAGTTGAATTTGAGGTAAAAGGTCAAGCTTATCGAGCTTTTTGGAGTCAAAGACGGGCTAAAAATCAATTAACAGGTAATTTACAAAAACCCTTGGCTGAGTTAGCTGTGATTAATCCCGATGGTGATGATCAAATTATTGCGACAAAAGTTTCACAAGTGCGCAGTGACATTGCTCAAATCACTGGTTTAGATTTCTCTCGATTTACTAAATCTATGATGCTGTCTCAAGGACAATTTGCTGCGTTTTTAAATGCTCCAGCTAACGAGCGAGCAGAATTACTCGAGGAGTTAACGGGTAGTGAAATATATGGTTTAGTTTCACAAAAAACATTTGAAAATCACAAAGAATCTCACCAAAAATTAAAATTATTACAAGCACAAAGTCAAGGTGCCACCTTATTATCAGCAGAGCGAGTCATTGAGCTTGGGGTCGAGTTGATTGAGATTAAAAAACAGCAAGTTGATCATGCGCAGTTGCAAAAAAAATGGCAAGATGTTTCTGCATGGCGAAGTAAAGTAAATGATAAACAATTACTGCTTGAAGAAGCGGAATCTCGTTTGACCTTAGTTGAAGGCCAAGAGTTTGAGGCTAAAAGTGAGCTTTTTAAGCTTGAGTTATCAGGGCCAGCTGAAAACCTTCGATCATTTTTTCAACACCATCAAGTTCTATTAGAACAGTGTCATTCGCAACAACAATATACTGACACTATTGTTAAAGATTTTAAAAATAATGAACAGCTCAATATAGCGCTAGTAACCAAACTTAATAAATTAATTGCAGAACAGTTAAGCAAAGAGCAGGAGTTTTTGATAAGTGAAACACTTATCGTTGAAAAAATCATACCGCTTGATAGTGATATTGAACACCAAAATAAAAAAATCAATGAATTAACAAGTGAACAAAAAACTATCGAAATTCAGCTTGATGACTTAACAAAGCAAAAAGAAAATTTAGTACAAAAAAATATTCAACATAGTAATGAATTATTAGTAATAAATGATTTTTTACAGCAACATAAGTATGTTAAAAGTTTGACAGGAAAATTACTGCTATGGCAAAATCAATACCAAGGGCTTCTTCAAAAAGCTAAATCGATGGCTGATTTTACTAGCCAATTATTGGTTTTGAGTCATGAACATGAACGACTGATAATAGCGCAAAAAGAACAATTAGTTAAGTGCAGTTATAACGAGCAACAAGTTGACAAGCTAGTAATAAATGTCAAAAACAACCTAGATACCAAGGCAACTTTATTTAATCAACAACCACAATTCATTGAGTCGACTTTGCCAGCTCAGCTGCAAAAACTACAGAGCAGTCAGTTGATATCAGGTAAAATAGTTTTTAATGCTAAACGATTTGCTGTGTTAGTGAACGAAACAGCGAAAGATTTAGAGCAAATAGCTCTTGTAGACCAACAAATAATAAAGATGGTTGCTGATTTAACACAATGTCGCACTCAGTATCGAAATGAAAAAAAACAAGTTGATGATCTTGAGTTAATCATTAGTCAGCACCTCACTATTATGGCGCTCAATCAACATAGAGAAAATCTAGCAGTAGGGCAGTCCTGTCCTTTATGTGGCTCAACTGAACATCCTGCTATCGAAAAATATCAACAAGTGACTGTCTCTGCTCATCAAGAACGATTAATTATCCATAAAAGCAAAATGGCGGAGTTAGAACTTTTTGGAAATGAGATCAAAGCAACAGTAGCAAGTATAACGGCAAAAAAAGAGTCAATTAATGCTAATCAAGTTAAAAATCAAGAAGAACAACAGCAATTAAAAGGCTTTTGGCAAGATAACCAAGTATTAGCACTATTGAGTTTTACCTTGGCTGATTTAGTGATGGTTGAGCAGTGGGCAAAAGAGACAGATTTGCAGTATCAAACACTATTAATTTTTTCAGATTCACTGCTAATAATTAATCAACAACACATTGATTATCAACAAAAATTATCTTTGAGTGAGAAAAAACAACTGGTTGATAAAAATCAACTGGATTTACTTAATAAGGATCTATCAACAAACAATAGGGTGATTAAAGAGACCACAAATCAATTGGCAGTAAATACTCAAGCAGAGAGTAACGGCTGGCTAGAGCTATCAGCTGATATAAAAACTATTTTTTTGAGTACGGATGACGTTGACTTTAATCGAGCTAATTTTGAGTTTTGGTGGCAAGACCAGCAAAAGCTAGTTGAAGGTTATCAAGATGCATTGCAGCAGCAAAGTATCGAACAAGAGATTGTTAATAAATCAGTTCAAGAAGTAGCGTTAATAAAAAATCAGTCTGACTTAGCCAGTAATAACGCTCAAATATTAACAGCCAAATTAGATGAATGGGTAACAAACTCTTCCAATTTGAAAAGACAACGAAAAGTGTTATTTGCTGAGAAAGATGTTAGCCAAGTTCGTCAGCAAATATTGTCATTAAGAGAACAAGCAGCAGCAGATTTGGCTGCGGAGCAAAAAAAGGTAAACGAACAAACACAAAAATTAAAAAGTTTGCAAGGCCAACTACAGGAAAGTCAAACACAACTTCTTCAATTGAATACTCAACAAAGTAAAAGCGTTGAGGACTGGATGAAGCAGTTATCCGAAAGTGTTTTTACTGACGAAAAACACTTTAATAGTGCTTTATTACCGGTCGAACAACGTGACAGTTTAAAAAAGTTGAAGCAGACAATATCAAATAATAAACAACAAAGTATAGCGGTTCATCAACAAAGTCAGAAACAAGTAGCTTTATTATTGGTTGAGAAAACGCAATTAGACATTAATTTAGTAGAAAAGTCTCTGAGTGAGTTAAACAATGAGATAAACAAGCACCAAGAAAA
>Ga0307488_10005473_pt1 | contig 10492 bp, 13 predicted proteins | sample SB02metaG_FD_202248 | JGI IMG/M metagenome (GOLD analysis project Ga0307488, IMG submission 202248) | Sea-ice brine microbial communities from Beaufort Sea near Barrow, Alaska, United States - SB 0.2 | ecosystem: Environmental > Aquatic > Marine > Coastal | place: USA: Alaska | collected...
TAAAACCAGATATATTTGCAAAAGGTAGTTCAGCATCTTTTGCTGAAGTTAAATTTTGTAAAAATAATAATATTGAAATAATTAACAATGTAGGAAGTCAATTACATATACAAGATTTATTAGCTGATTTTCGTAATTGATTCAATTATATGCCAATCAAATCTTAATTTATTTTTACTCCAATTATTATTATTAATTCTATCTAAATATATTTTCGAATTATGTGTTGTATTTCTAACTATATCAGCTTCTCCTTCAGGTATATATTCAACATATTTATCATGATGTGTTTTAATTTTTAATTGATTTTTACATGATAATACCCTATGCCAAAAACCAGGGTCAGTATATCCATAATTACCAACTAAATCTTCTTCACAACCACCAACTTCATCATAATGTTTTTTTTGTATTAAACAAACAGCAGGATGTGGTGAATTATGTTTTTTATGTTTTTCATCATTAATTACTTTTCTATTGAATTTATAAATTGTTCTATGTTCATTTTTATTAAATTCAACCTGATTAATAATTTGTAACATTTGTTCTGCTAAAATTGGATTTACTAATGTATCCATATCTAAAATTACAGCCCATTTTGTTATACATTGATTAAATGCTAAATTTCTTACACCCGCAATATTACAATATAAATCTTTTTCTATTCTATATAATTTAATTTGTGATTTATTTTTAAGATATAGATTATTTAACTCTTCATCATTTTTAATTAAATCATCAATTGGAATTTTTGAACAATCATCAATAATTGAAATATAAAATTGGTCTTTTACAAAATCATCAAATAAATTAAAATAATTTAAATGTTTTTTTAAAACGTCTTTTGATTGATTATAATATGATAAACATAAAGTTATTTTTTTAATCATTTTTTTTTTATAATTCTTACTATTATGTCCAATAATTTTAGTTGATACTTTAAACGTATTTCTATTTAAAAGACCAGGAATAATATTATTTTTAATTAATAAAAAATTATATAATGGTTGGTCTCTAATTGTATATTTATTAGTTACGTAATAATTCCAAAATTGTTCAAAAAAACTAGTTGTTATAAAATTTTTTGGATTATATCCAAAAAATGTATTTTCAAATAGATAATTACTCTCTAAATTAACATTACTATCAATCTTTTTTAAATTTTCTATTCCTTTTTTTACTTCATCTTTAGAAACTTTTCCTGTAACAATAATTCTATTACATTCTTGAATTATACCACCTTTACCTCCATTAATATGATGATATATTTGATATATACCAAAATTATATAAATTTATTTTATTGAAATATTTTGTACATTCATCTAAATTAGGTCTCAAAAATGCATCGCAGTAAAAAATTATATCATAATTAATATCTAATTGTTGAAAATATTTCCAAATCATAAATTTAACATATCTTGATTTTCGCACATAATTATCTACTTCAGGTATTAAATAATTTATTACTATCCAACTTGTATTAAATTTTTTTCTAGATATATTTGTAAATAAATAATAATCATATCTATTATCTTTCGTAAATTTACCCGGTTTTTCTAAATTATTAGAATTATCTGAATACAATGAAGTTATAAAACAAATTTTCATGTTAAATATTTCTTTTTAATTTAATAATATTTAATAAAATTAAATATTTAACATGAATCAACCAATCATTTCTATAATGACAAATATTAAAAATGAACCAGATTTAATAGAATGGTGTTTGTATCATTTACATATTTTAAAATTTGATAAAATTTTTATATGTGATAATGAATCTGATATTCCTGCTAAGACTATTACAAGTAAAAATAGTTTAATAAAAGATAAAATTACAATTTTTAATTTAGTCGGAGATAAAATAAAAAAAAGAGCTAGAGAATATTACTATAATAATTTTTTAACACATTCTGATTGGACTTTATTTATTGATGCTGATGAATATTTAGTTTTAAAAACTCAAGAAAATATACATGATTTTTTAAAACAAGAAAAATTTTTAAAAAATCCTGCAGGTATAGTTGATTGTATAACTTTTAATTGGAAAATGATGGGTTCTAATGGTATTGAAAAAAGAAATTCAAAATTAGTTATAGATAATTTTACCGACTGCGAAACATTTAATTTAAATCCACATGTTAAATCATTAGTTAAAAATAATAATATAATAGACTATTCTTGTCCACATAATGTAAAAGTGCAAAATATTACAGTAGACACAAATGGTATATTAAAAAAAAATGGTCCATTTCATGAACAATTAGAACAAAAAGATTGTATTTTTCATTTTTGGTGTAAATCTAAAGAAGATTGGATTAACAAATGTAATACCTGTTCTGAAAATAATGGTACTGATGATGGTGGAGGTATGAGAGGTAGAAATATAAATAGATGGAACAAAAAATATGATTTTTCCGATAATTTTTTAAAATTACAGTATTCTGAAAAATTAAATAAATTAATGAGATTATCTAAAATAAATTACACTTAATTATTCTATTACAACAAAATTCTTTATTATTTTATTATTTTCCTGAAAATATATTGAATCAAGTTTTCTATAATCTGGACAATTTTTTTTTAATTTTTGATAATATGTCATTTCCCAAGGCCATCTTATTATTGTACATGTAGGTGAAATATCATAAAGTTCAGGTTTTTTAATTAATTTATAAACTAAATAATAAAATCTACTCAAAATTTTTGGATTATATCCCCATGTTTTAGAATAATTGCAGGCCAGAAGGCTATTTAACATTTGATTCATTTCTAAAAAATTATAAATTTCTAATGATTTATTTTCAAATTCTTTTTCTTCATTATATTGTTTTTCTATTTTTTGTCTCTTAATTTTTTCTATATCCATCATTTCGCGCTCACTAGCAGCTGCCTCTGTTATTATTGTCGCGTCAGAGGCGCCACCTACAGATTCAGTAAGCGAAGCGCCGACGACTTTCGTCAGGGGGAGCTTTCTTGACGCGGTCCCACCAGCCCGCTTAGGCGCAACAAAATCAGAAAACATGTTTTGTTTTTGGTCAAATGATTTATTAATTTTAATTACACAATGACAAATTGCACAAAATTTTTGTTTATCATTCCATGGTAATTTTGTTTCCAATTTTTTTTTATTTGTATATTGTGGCCCACTAAAATTTTTTATGTCTTTCGCTTTTCTACTCACATGTAAATGTGTATCAAATAAATCATAATAAGGACCAGCTATGTCTATTCTAAATTCTTTATTATAATCTTTTTTTAATAAACCTTCTTCATTTTTAATATCAAAAATTCTTTTCATATCTTTTGTATCAATTTTTCCATTTTTAATTATAATATCCATTATTATATAATAATTTACATAAAACTCCTTTAAATATAATTTTAATTGTAAAAAAAATAATATAATATATTTTTAATTATTAATAAAATCATGTCTGATTGTTTAACTACATTTGATTTCTTACGTTATCTTTTTAATTTTTCAGATTTTATTGTTATACTTATTTTAATAGTTATTAGCACAACAATAATAATAGTAATTAATTATCTACACGTATAAATACTATTTAAATTGACAACCCTCATTAGTCTCCTCAAATGTTTTATATCTACCTCCTCTTAAAAAATTATTTTTCCAATAGGTCAAATATAATAAACTACCAGCAGCCCAACAAATAAATGTTCCAACTATTATATCTATTAATAAATTATTAAAACTATATCCATTAATAAATATATATGCTGTATAACTAAACACTCCATAAACAACTAATCCTACTAAAGATGAATACATTGCTTGTTGTGGATAACAATTAGGTTCTAAAACTGATAATGCTGAACATAATAATAACCAAATAATAAAAATACTAGGTAGTATTTTAGCAAGAACCTTACAATTTTTTAAATTTTGTTTATTATATTTAAAATCAAATTTATAAAATTTTAATTTCAAAGCTGTAAATACATATAGAGTTTCTAAAATGGCTATAACTATAAATGTTATAAACCCTCTTTTAGTTCCTTCTAAACTATCATCATTATTACTAAAAAATACTATTTTACTTCTCATTCTTTTATTAATGAATATTTATTTATTTTATTCATTAAAAAATGAAATGGATATTTTACTTGACTATATATATTATTAACAAAATTTACATGTTCATCCATTTTAACAGTATTAGTTTGAATTTCTAATAATTTATTTTCAATATTTAAAATTTTATTTTCAATAATTTGTATTTTATCAAATATTAGTTCTAATTTTATAATAATTATTTCTGTATCAGACAAATTAAAACGCAGCGGGTCTATTTCTTTATTCATAATTACTTAAAATTAAAATATATTATAATTTTATAATATGACTGAAGAATTACTTACAAAAAAAAATGAGAGAAAATTTGTTTTATTTCCAATTACATATCAAGATGTATGGAATTTATGTAAAAAACAACAACAAGCATTTTGGACAGCAGAAGAAATTGATTTTTCAGCAGATATTATTGACTGGAAAAAATTAAATAATCAAGAACAAGAATTTATTGAAAATGTTTTAGCTTTTTTTGCTGGTAGTGATGGTATTATTTTTGAAAATATTAATTGTAATTTTGCTGAAGAGATACAAATTCCGGAAATTAGATATTTTTATAGTTTTCAGGGAACTATGGAGCAAATTCATAGTGAATGTTATTCATTAATGATTGATACATATGTCAAAGATGAAAAAAGAAAAAATAATCTATTTAATGCAATACAATCTTTGCCAGCTGTTAAACAAAAAGCAGAATGGGCAACAAAATGGTTAGACAATTCTATACCTTTTGCGAAAAGATTAGTTGCTTTTGCAATTGTTGAAGGTATTTTTTTCGCCGGTTCATTTTGTAGCATTTTTTGGCTTAAAAATACAAAAAATTTAATGACAAAGGCATTAGCTAAATCTAATGAACTTATTGCTAGAGATGAATCTTTACATGTAGACTTCGCAGTTTTATTATATTCTTATGTAAATAATAAATTATCATCAGAAGAAATTAATGAACTTTTTATAGAGGCTGTAAAAATTGAAAAATCGTTTATCACAGAATCATTAAAATGTAGTTTATTAGGAATGAATAGTACAAAAATGATACAATATATAGAATTTGTATCAGATAGATTATTACAACAATTAGGATATAATAAAATATATAATGTTACTAATCCTTTTTCTTTTATGGACGCTATATGTTTAGATGGTAAGACAAATTTTTTTGAACAAAGAGTAACTGAATATAATCGTGCTGAACAATTAAATAAAGCAACAGAAGAATTAAATACCACAGAAATTTTAGAGGATTTTTAATAAATAAAAAAAATTATTACCTTTTAAACTAAGCAAAAATGGAGTTATCTGATTATGAAATTTTGGGAATTAATGAAAATGCTACATTTAGAGAAGTTAAAAATGCATATTATGATTTATCAAGAATTTATCATCCAGATTCAACATTAAAATTATCAAAAAAAATATCATTAGATGAAAAATTAATAGGATTTAAAAGAATACAAATGGCTTATGATAATATAAAAAAAAAATTAAATGTTAATGAAACAGATTTACCATCATGTGATATAATTTATAATGATATATTAAAAGAATCATTAGGACCAATTGAGTGCCAGCAAGTGGAGCGCAAACCTATTGAAACTATGATTGATTGGCAGAAAAAATTTAATAAAGAATTTGAAGAAAAACATTCTAAACAATCAATTGATAATCCGTATTCTATTTTTTATAAAAAAGAATCAATTGATAATGGTGTATTAAAAAATAATTCACCGACAGGTCTAATTTTAAAAGAAGCAGAATTTAAAGATAATCCATTTGAATTTGGAATAAATTATGTAGAAGACCATTCATCAAAAAATTATACTGATTTAAATCAACTAAATAAAAAAATTATTACAAAAAAATTTACCAAACAAGATACAGAACCAATTAAAAAAAAAATTTTAGATAAAAAATTAACTAATTTAATCGATGAAAGAAATAAACCAATTAAATTAAATAATTTAGATAAAATGTTTATTGATAAACAAAAACAATATGTTAATGAATCAGAATTAATAAAACAAAAAATTGAAAAAAATAGAAAAAAATATTATTTAAATTCATAAGTTTATTGAGAATTATTAAAATTACTTAAAAAATTAGGTGTTATTTTTGTCCAATCACCTACTTGATATAATTTATCCATTCCAGGACAAGGAACAGGTTCAACAATATATTCTCCATTAATTTCTTTATTAGCTAATTTAGGATAATTATGACCAGGTAATAAAACAGAAGATGAATTTTTACCTTGACTTAATGCTCTAGAACCATTTTGATTTGCTCTACCATAAGTTTCAATTTCATGTCCAATATTATTATTAGGATTATTCAAAATTTTTGGATTATTTACACCAAATGTTGTCTCACCATATAGAGTTGGAGAACCTACATTTCCTAACATTAAATCACAATTAGGACTAATTACATTATTTGGAGTACCATTAGGATAAAATGGAGCTAATTCAGATTGTCTTACACTTTTTTTACATCCTATTAATGGTGTATCCGGTTGATTTTGAATAGCTTTAGGGTCTCTTTTTGTTTTATTTCTAACATTAACTAATATACCATTATCAATTGATTGTAATTTTTTTACATCTGTATTAATTATATTTTGAACATTACCTTGAATTGGAAATCCAGCTTCCTCCCGTTCACAATAATTATTTGCTATATCACCTTTTGTAAAATTAAATAAATTGTTCATTATATATATATTATTTATAAATAATATTCTTTTTACTTTTTTTAATTAAAAAATAATAAATATTATTTATAAATAATAATGAATTATATAAAATTACTCATTATAGCTACATTATTAATTGTTTTAGTTTCAATGATATCTTGTAATGAATCTTTTAGAGAATCATTTGCTAATATATTTAAATCTAATTCTAAAAGAAAAGAAAATTTTCAAACTGTCCCTACTATTGAACAACAAACTAAAGAAAATAAAAAATTTATGAATAAATACATTCCTATAGAAAAAAAAACTGATAAAATAAATGAAAATCCTTATATTTGGAATAAAAATAATACATTAGAAACTATGAATGTTAATAAAAATTTATTGAAAAATACTGGAAATTTATATCACGGTTCCGCACCTGAATGGTGGTATCCAAAAGATGCATATAATCCAAAAAATTTTAGAGAAATATGGTATTCCGATATGTATAATCCTATTTATAATTATTTAGGTAATGCCCAAGAAGTATTTTACGAATTTAAATCAGTTAGAAGTGAAGACCCTATGAATCATTTAATCGGTCAAAATGATTTTAATTAATCACGAATAGGTCCACATTTTTTAGCATTTAAATAATTATCTATACATCCATCAAATACACCATCAATTTTTAAATGTGCACATTCATAATCATTTTTAATTATCTTCCATGTTCTATCTAATAAAAATGTATCTTGATATTTTTTACCTAAAGTAATTAAACAACCTTTTTGAATTTCATCATCTACTATAGAAACAGTATCAATTACTCTACAATCTATATTTTGTTTACTATGCAAAAATTTAAAAATAATTTCCATACAATTATTATTAATAAATTTATTATTATAATTTAAAGATGTATCACTGCTTACACTAATATTAACACTCATTAGACTATTTTATATATAATAATAAAACTTTAAATAGGTCTATTTTGAAATTTTCCAATAGACATATAATGATTTAATGCATCTCTTTCATTTGTAATTCCTTTTAAATCTTTATTTTTGCATAAGTATTGTTTCCAATTAAAACCCAATTCATTAATTTTATTATTTCTAATTTTACTTACTAAATTAGAAATAATAATTTCATTCTTTTTTTTAATTTTTTCATTTTTTAACCATGACCTTGCATGTTCATGATTTATATAACATTTTTTATTTAAAATAGCTTCCCCTCCTAACTTTTTAAATCTTAAATGCCAATCAACCTCATTTCCTGCAAATGGATATTCATCTTCATCAAAATATTTATTTTCATCTATTCTATTATTTAATAAACTATTTATCGGAAATACTAAAAAAAAACCAGTTAAATAATCAAATTCATTTTGATTATATCTATAAAAATCTTGTCCTAAACTTATACCAGTATATATTTCACTTTTACATAATGGTCCAAAATATTTTAATTCTGATTTATTATAACTCTCTAATGCATCATTTAAAATATTAGATTCCATTAAACTTGCATTTACAAATGAATCATGACCTAATAAAGTTATTACTTTACAATTTTTATTTAATAAATAATTAATACCCGCATTCCATGTTCCTGTTAAACCACCATTTTTATTTTGATTATCAATATTAACTGTTTCTAAATATAATATATCACCTTCTAATCTAATTATTTTATTTTTTTCGTTTTCTTGCGTCTGGCTACCGTCTTCTACATATTCTTGTTTAATATTTCTAACTTTTTCATCTGTACTTTCATTTATATAAATTATTACATGAGATTTATTTGGAATATTTATCAATAATAATTCTAAACATTTATTAATTAATTTATAATTATTATAATGTGTTGTTATAATAAATCCAAACATACTTAAATACATAATCATATTTTATAAAAATAAATATAACGTATGTTAAAAATTAAAAATAATCTAGAAATAAATTATAAATATGAAAATATAATTTTTAATAAAACAGAATCTAGACCATCTAAATCAGTTATTGATTGTAATTTATATAGAGAATTTATAAAAATATATAATTTACAATGTTTAGAACATCCCTTACATATTTCAGAATGTGAAAAACCTATTGAAACTATAATTTTAAAACAAATATTTTTATTATTTTTTAATAAAAAAAAATATCCATTTGATTTTAATGATTTATCTATTTCATTTAATAATATTATTATAAATGAAATAGAATCAGACAAAGAATCAATTACAAATGTAATTTTTAATATTCGATATCGAGTCAAAAAAGGAGCCGCAGGCAGAGGAACAGAAGAAATTAATAATTCGTTTAGTTTAATTAATATAATAAAGTTATTTTACGATATAACTTTTGAATTAAAAAAAAATGATTTTTTAATTTTTAGTTTTACAAATTTATTTACCTACACTTCGTGTGAATTATTATTAATTATTTCTAAATTATTTAAAAAAATTAAAATTTTTTATTCAGAAATACTTAATCAAAATATAATTATTGGATATTATTATATCCATGATTCTAATACAATCTTATTTTTAAAACAAATCAATAATCAATTAAAAAATATAACTAAACCAATTGAATTTATAAGACAATTTGGAATTTTTATAGATAATACAATTTTAAATAATATTAAAAATTTTAATACTTTCATTTTTAATAAATATATTCAAAAAATAAAAACATTAACAATTTCATCAAATCCTGAAACTATTGAACAACTTACTAATAAAATTATTTTAAAAAATCTAAATTTAATTAAAATTAATAATACTAATTATTCTGATTGTCCACATCAAATTATTTTTAATTCATTTTATAATTGTTATGTATGTAAAAAATGTTTTGAATTATTTAATTATCATATATAATGTTCAGACCTAATAATTCTCCAAAAAGAATATTAATTTGTACAGAAAGATGTTCACACTGTTGTAATTTAATACTCTTAACTAAGAGAAATAAAAATACTAAGCTACGCTCTTTTTTAACAACAAATAATTTTTTAGCTATTATCGGCTTTTCTACAATTCTAAAATACGTATTTATTTATTATTTTTTTTAATAAGATTAATTATATAAATGAGTGAATCAAAATTAATTGATAGATTAGCATCATTGGAAAATGAAGTTAAAGAATTAAAAAAAATAAATTCTGATATTTCTGGTAAAAAATCAAAAACTAAAAGACCTCCTAGTGAATATAATAAATTTATGAGTAAATATCTTACTGATAAAAAAAAAGAATTAGGAGACTTATTTGACCACAGAACAGCTTTTGGAGAAGCCGCTAAAGAATGGTCAAAAAAAAAAGAAAAATAAATATTTTTATTTTGCAGCTATGGACCGAGCTTATTATTCTTTCTTTTTTTAATTCTTCTAAAGAAGAAAGAAAAAATATCTAATGTACCTGGTCGGATTCGAACCGACGCTTCTTTCGAAACCTGAACTTGAGTCAGGCGCCTTAAACCGCTCGGCCACAGGTACATTAGATATTTTTTTATTTATTTATTAATTTATATATTTTTAAGTAATTTAATAATTATAAATATAAAATTATATTATATATAATGAAATTATTATTAATAACTTCTATATTTATTAATTTTATATTAATCTTAACTATATATATAATTTATTTTACTAATAAATCCACTGAATATTTTGCTGCTATCGGACAAGATATTCTTGGCGG
>Ga0307488_10005474_pt1 | contig 10492 bp, 16 predicted proteins | sample SB02metaG_FD_202248 | JGI IMG/M metagenome (GOLD analysis project Ga0307488, IMG submission 202248) | Sea-ice brine microbial communities from Beaufort Sea near Barrow, Alaska, United States - SB 0.2 | ecosystem: Environmental > Aquatic > Marine > Coastal | place: USA: Alaska | collected...
TAATTCACCACATGTATATACATCTAGTTGTACTAGTGCAGGACTAGTTTCGTCCCAAACATGTATTGCTATGTGACTTGTTTCAATAATAGTAACACAAGTAAACCCTTTATTGCCTGGCATTGTGCAATACTTGGCATACGGTCCCATCATTATTTTCATGCCTATATCTCTTATTAAATTTTCCGCCCAATCGACTATGGTTTGCTCGCATTGTGGTGGATTGCTAACTTCAGCCCTAATTATCATGTGTTTATGCTTCAACATAGCCGTTCCTTTTTGGTTTCTATTTAGTCCACTGAACTATGAGAGGTTGACTAGTATTGATAAATACTTTATAATACACGTACTAGGAGTTAAACTATGGCGAAAACATTTAAAGAGTATCTAAAAGAAATATCAGATCAACAAATGAAAGATATGTCTAAGGGTAATGCTTATGGTGGCAAGGGTGGCGATAAGCAAAATAACAGACCTAGGCCCAAGCCGCTTACGCAAGAAGAAAAGGACGCTCTTCGTGCTAAACGTAGTGCTGAATATGAAGCAGATCTTAAGAAAAAACGAGCTGAAAATGCCGCTAGATTAAAATCATATGGTGAATCAACTAATGAAGAAGTTGAAGTTACAGATAAAATGCGTGGAGAAATTGATTATTGGATTGAAAAATTTTCCAAGTACAAAGGCGGTAACGGAGACACATTACCAGAAGGTTATATACAGTGGGCATTGAACTCAGGCATTACTACAGACTTTGTTGAACAAAATGAAGCTGACGCAATGAGGGGAAAATACGGCGAAGATGAATTTGAAAATGATCCAATGTCAGAAAAATTTCAAAACGAAATGCCAATTACAAAAGCATGTTTAGAAATGATTGAAGAAATTACAGGCGATGATGACATTGATACAAATGCAAGAATGATTGACACAGTAATGAATGATGACGGCAATGAACCAAATACAATCAAAGTTCGACCTGGTGACGCTGATGAATCAACAGAACTTGATAGAATCAAAGAACTTGCTGGTGCAAGTTTAGAGAATAACGTATTAACTACTGTAGAAAATGAAAGTGGTGAACGTCATGTAGTTGAAGTTCCGATAGATCATTTTAAAGTTAACGAAGGTGATGATAGAATTATTTTCAAAGGCAAAGAAATTGACCCAGATACTATCGAATACGATATGCAAGATTTTAGTGATATGATTGCTCCCATTGAGTATGCAAAATACACAGATGGCACAGAAGTTGATGATGAAGATTTAGAAGCTTTAGATGAACTTCCTGCAATGCAGGATTGGATTAGTACTGACTACATGGACAGACGAGCCGACCAAGCAGACATGTATAGAGATGCACAAAAGCACGGCGATTTTGAATCAACAGAACTTGATAGAATTAAAGAACTTGCCGGTGCAAGTATTGATGAAACATATGATGACGATGATGCATTCTATGAAGCGTATGGCGAACTATGGTACAACGAAGATGAAATCATAGACGAAGCAGAGTATCAAGGACGTAAAGTTAAACTTGGCAAACCAATGCAAGGTGATGTTAAGAAGTTTAAGGTATACGTAAAAGATCCTAAAACAGGTAATGTTAAAAAAGTAAACTTTGGACACGGCGGAAGCAGTGTTAAAGGTAAAGCTATGAGCATTAAAAAGAATAATCCAAAAAGACGTAAGAGCTTTAGAGCAAGACACAACTGTGATAATCCAGGACCGCGTACTAAAGCACGTTATTGGTCATGTAGGAAGTGGTAATATGTTACTAAGAGAACTATTTGATATACAACACGATTCAATGCCATTTGATGTTATTGACGATGTACATTTTCATATGATTAACGATGAAATATTTTATCGCAAGCATTATATGCCTTGTATGGATAAAATGAAAAGTGAAACTAACGAAAAAGTTATTCAAGGGTATATTATGCCTTTATGCGATAAGGCACTAAATCATTATTGTTTAAAATACGATATTAATCAACTGCCTGCAGAACTAATGACTGCACAAGAGAAAGCAGATTTAGCACACAAAGTATTAGATCATGAGAGAAATCCTAAGGAAGACCTAGATGCTACTACGCGAACTTTTTGAAGCTGACGGTAAAACAGCAGTATTTGCTTTTGGCAGAATGAACCCTCCAACAATTGGTCACAAAAAACTTGTTGACAAAATGGCAGGTTATCCTGGAGATCATTTTTTATTTTTAACCCACACACAAAAGCCTAAAACAGATCCTTTATCATTTGCAGAAAAAGTATTCTTTGCACAAAAGAGTTTTGGTTCAGACGTAACAGTAGGCAACAAAGATGTCAAAACAATTATTCAAGCAATGCAACATTTAGAAGCACAAGGGTATAACGAAGTTATATATATAGCAGGCAGTGATAGAGTTGAATCATTTACAAAATTACTTAACACATATAACGGCAAAGATTACAAATTTGATAGTATCGATATTGTAAGTGCTGGTGAACGTGATCCTGATGCAGAAGGTGCTGAAGGAATGAGTGCAAGTAAACTTAAAATTGCGGCTGTCGAAGACGACTTTGAAACTTTTAAACAAGGTGTTGCAGGTGATGAAAGACTTGCACAGTTAATGTTTAACAAGGTTAAATCAGGTATGGGCGTGTAATGGATATTGAACGTTTAAAACAGTTAGCAGGAGTTAACGAGTATAAAGGTTACACTGAATATACTCTTGAAAATATTTCTAAGACCGCTGGTGAAAAGCGTAAAATAGAAAGAGAAAAAGATATTAAACCAGGAGACAACGAATGGTTTAAACTTTGGTTTAGTTTACCGCACATGACTGGCGGCGGATTTAGGGGGCGTAAAAAGTAATGGCGGCAAATGGAATATCAACACTAACATTAAAAGCGACTAGACAAGACACTAAACTTGCAAAGGCTACAGCAAAGCGTGAAGGCAAGGCCGTAGCTCTAAACGGCGACATTAGCGGCAGTACAGATACTGATGCAGTAGCATACAGAGCAAGGAATACACTTACAGTTAGCCAATTACCTACTAGGTATCATGCAAGTAGTAACACAGGTGCATTAGTTGATAATGCAAATAGTGGTGGACTAGTAACAGGAAGACCCTGGACAGCATAATGAAGTATCATAATTTAAAAGACATTAATAACAACGTTCCTAAAGCAGGAAGTTTCAAACACTTCCTTCGTATACAGGAAAACGGCGGTCGTGTTGTAAAAGGTGTTAACACTACAGCAGATGTTGGTACAGATGGTATTAAGAAGCAAGCCGCAAAGTTTGGTAATACTGTAGACAAAGATGGACGTCCACCTACACTATCAAAAAAGGTAAAAGGCTCCAAAACCAATGTATTATTCAATTTAGGTATGTCAGAATCGGTTGACAACACCCATGAAAGTGTGCTATACTATAGTAAGATGGCAGAGAATTTGGGCGAACTAGCAAGTACAAGTAAAGTATACGTAGACATGGATGGCGTATTAGCAGACTTTTTTGGCGAATGGCAAAAGTTAATAGGCAGTGACTGGCGTAAAGTAAAAGACATTGAGCCTGCACTACAAAAGATTAGAGATAAAGATAATTTTTGGTTAGACTTACCATTACTACCACAAGCAAAAAACTTACTAGGTATTATTAAAAAAGTTAAAGGTAGTTATACTATCCTAAGTAGCCCACTACCAAACGATCCTAATTCAGAACCACACAAACGTGAATGGATTAAAAAGAATTTAGACTTCTTTCCACCAGAGAACGTTATTATTACACATGACAAACCTAAGTATGCTGTTAACAGCGATGGTACACCAAACATTTTAATTGATGACTTTGGTAAAAACATTGCTAGTTGGGAAGCGGCTGGTGGCGAAGGCTTTAAACACAAAGATCATAAGTTTGAAAGAACTGCAAAAGCAATCAAACAACATATGTCAGAGCCTGTAGAAGAAGCACCAGAAGATAAAATTAATAAGAAGATAGTACAAAAAGCTCAAGGTATGATGAAACCTATGTATAGTAGCGAAATAGCGGCTATGGTGGAAGATGAATTTGAAGCTATTAGAGAGGCCGCACTTAAAAGATATAAAAAATCTAATGGCAAAATAGATCTTTACACGGCTTATACTATGGCTATTGAAGATGAGTTTCCGGAAATACCAAATCCTATTTTTGTGTTTCAGTATATGACAGATCCTGTAGATCCTAATCATCAAGACATTGTACCACAAGAAGCCGAAGATGGTAGCTGGGCAGATAGGGCTGATAAAGAATATGAACAAAAAGATAAATCTAATCCTAAGGATGGCGGGTTTGATGGTAAAATTAAAGGTAGATGGTTTGCTATCAAAGCAGATAGAGACAGTTATATGGATCAGGGAATGGAACCAGAAGATGCATTAGATAAGGCGGCAGAAAGACATGGAGTAGATCCTGAAGAAGTTGAAAAATGGTTGGCCGCAGGAAATGCTGTTAAGATTAAAGAACGTAAACTTACCAAAGGCGAAGAAAAGAAAAAAGAAAAAAACGTCAAGGGTATGAAGAAGAATAAAGGCGACTTTGAAAAACGTTATGGTAAAGAATCCAAAGCAGTTATGTACGCAACAGCAACTAAAATGGCAAAAGAATCATTACTATGGAGTATTGAAACAGGACAAGACCTTAACGAATCTATAGATAAAATTATTCAAGTGCTAGAAGAAATGGATCGTAGGCAATTTATGAAAACTGCTGGAAAAGTTGGAGCAGGACTAGGAGCGGCCGCATTATATTCTGCTTTACCTACGCCAGTAAAAGCAATGACTAAAGATTCAAAACCAAAACCTAAAATTATTATGCACACGAGCATTGGTCGCGAGTTTGATTTATCTGACCGTGCAAATCCTGCAAAAGCAATTCTAGATATGTATGCAAAAATAGAAAAAATATATGTTGATAGAGGAGAAACACTCCCTCAAGTTTGGGTTACACTAGACGGCAAACAAGTTTGGGCACCTGCTGGTAGTATTCCTAATGCTAATAAAACTCTTTGGACTAAGGAAAAAGCTAAAAAGTCGAATGATAGAGAAGCCAAAATTAACAAAGAGGCCCGAGCCGCATGGGATAATGGAGAGAGATTAAGTACGCAATACAATATGCATTTGATTAAATTTCGACATAGGTATAAAGAAAGTATAGATGAAAACTTCGCAGACGGTAAAGTAAAAGGCAAAAGCAAGCCAGGTAGAGTAAAGAAATCTGGTGCTAGTTGCAGTAGTAGTGTAACCGAGCTACGTAAAAAAGCAAAGAACGCAAGTGGTGAACGTGCTAAAATGTACCATTGGTGTGCTAATATGAAATCTGGTAAGAAAAAATGAGGATTGACGAACTCATAGCCCAACCAAACGATATGGATCATATGGTTCAACGTGTTGGTGTGATTGCTGATATATGTAATACAATGGGCAACAAGCCTTTAATGTATCGTCAAGTAAAAGGTGTGATAAACAATACTTATAAATTTGTAGTAAAAGTTACTCCAGAAGAAAATAGAGAAATAAACGGCAATAAAAAAAACCCTGCACAACAAAATGTAATACAAAAACTAGGTATTAAAAATCCGGTATGGGCAACAATGGAACCAGCACCAGGCACATCAGGACCGTTTGGTGAAAACAACATTATGATTCCAGTAGGCAACTACCAAATACATCACAGTAGTGAAGTACAAGACCTAGGACGTAAAGATGATGTTGAACAATTTATGGACACGTACAAAACAGGTTGGCCTGGTGCGGAACACGGCGACAATGAAGTCATAGTAGACTGTGTTAACTACTATCTAATTAATGTGGGAGCCTTTGTAGGTAAGTATGCAGGTAAAAAGGCCAAAGCCATTCTTGCTATCAATCGATCCAGAGGATACTACAGCGACTGGGATAACCTCAACAAAGAAATGCTCAAAGCAAAGTTTGGTACATACAAAGATGTAGGTTGGTATTTGTCTAATCCTGTAACTAACTATCTAAAGTGGATGGACGAAAATCAAAAGAAAAGATCAGCAGACGCAAGGGCGGATTTAGAAAAGGGTGTTGATCCATATAAAGATGCATTTTGGAATAAAAAATGAGATACGTAGAATTTAAACAATTTGATATTAAATCTTTTCTAAGCGAAGGAACAGAATACAATTTATACTTGCAACTAAAAGAAAGTACTCCACAGCAATTACAAGAAGGTATTGTAGATAGTTTAAAAAAACTTCCTAAAAACTTATTAGGAAAAGTTCAACCAATAATTAAAAAAATACCAAAGACAGGTAAGAATCTTGTGTTAGTAGCAACACTACTTGGAACTATAGTAGGAGCAGTACAAGCAGGAGACATGGCAAAAGTAGATACTCCTCTTGATAAACTTAATAGCATGACAACAATGAGTTCAACAATGGACCCAGGTAATAGTCCAGGACCAGGACATACAATGCCTGACGAAATTAAACCAATAAAGATGATAAATGCACCGGCCGCACCTGATGGTGGTGGTACAATTAAAGACGGTGGCGGCACATTTACATTTGGAGCAGACGGAAAAATGGACAAGTGGGAAACTCCTAAGATTGACGGATACCAACAAACACATGATTTTGAGAAGAATACAATCGTTGTTAATTATGATACAGCAGTAAATGGCGCACAGGTTGATCAATCAGCAACATATGACCTAGACGGAAAACTACTGAGTAAAGATAATACAAAGATGTCTAGTGGTCCAGTTGATCTAAGTATAGATAAAGATAAAGGATCGACTGTTAACTATGATATGGGCGGTAAAAAATTCTCTGCAAATGTGAAGCCGGGTCGAGCGTAAAAAGGTAAATAGTAGTATGTTAATAAGAGAACTTTTTAAAGAAACAAAATGTAATTGTAGCTGTGGTAAAGCGATTTGCGAATCTTGTGGTAAATCACATGCTAAAAAAGACACGAAGAAGAAAGTAAAAGAAGTTGCTACAACAGGTGGTACTAGCTCTAGTAATGTTAGTGTTGGTGCAGTATACCGTAATAATGCTAAACGTGATAAAAATGGTGTTCCTAAAGCAAAACAGGCGTTAAATGCGGATGGTACTGCAAAGAACGGATTAGACATGGGCGGTAGTGGACTACTTAGTGGCGGCTCAATAGCTAAAAGATAAATATATTATAGGATAATATGATGAGAGAAAAAGATTTAAAAGAAAACGGTTTAGCTGATATGGCATACAAGGTTGAAAAAGACCACGAAGTGCAAATGGCTAGAGGTGATCTATACAAAATTGCCAAGTACGGTATTAAACTACACGAAATGCTTAAAGGCGTAAGTGAAGAACAAGGACTTGAAGGTTGGGTACAAGCAAAGATTACTAAAGCCGCAGACTACTTAGGTAGTGTCTATCATCATTTAGACTACGAAATGAAATTTGACGAAGTAACTGAATCTAAAAAAGCTGACAAGTTTGAACCACACATGATGTATGATCCTAAAACAGGTAAAAGCAAGAAAGCTAACAAAGAACAAGATCATAAAGACCTTGCTAAAAAAGGTTGGACACACGACAAGCCTAAAAAAGCAGATGTTAAAGAAGCAGAAGAAGCTACAATGACAGTTACTAATGCTGATAAGAATACAAATTCAAAAGCATGGCAAGAGTACCAAAAAGGTAACAAACGATACAAGTACGACAAAGATGCAGTTCCTGACAAACCAAAAACAAAGACTACAGATTCAAAATCATATGTAAGTTATTTGCAATCAAAATTAGACGAAGCAAAAGGTGTTTGTGCAGAGTGTGGTAACCCAAGTTATACAACATTAGGTTTATCAGAAGCAGAGCTAGACGAAGTAGCTGGTCCTAAAAATTGTTGGAAAGGCTTTAAGAAAGACGGTACACAAGCAGGTACTGGCGAGAACGCAGGCAAACGTGTTAATAAGTGCAAGAAAGCCTAGCATGTTATGCAAAGTTTTAAGTCATCGATAGATGATTGGATACAAAACTTTTTAAGCAACCCCTCTAAAACTTTTAATAACTTACCTCCCTGTCCATATGCAAAAAAGGCTTGGTTAGACAATTCTGTTCTAACACATTGGCTTGACGGTTCATTCGAGTTAGATATATGGTTACGTGCAGAAATAGAAAACTATACATATCATTGGCCTAAAGGCAAAGAAGTAGTTGTATTAGGATTTGATTACGATCGTATAACAGCAGACAATCTTAGTAAAATTATAGACGATACTAAACCTATGTTAGACAACCGTGGGTACATTGCACTAGAAGATCATCCACTTGATCCTGAAGAAGTACAAGGTATAAAATTAAATCATGGAACATATGGCTTAGTTCTTATACAAGAAAAAGAAAAGTTAGATACAGCAAGGAAATGGTTAGAAAAGAAAGGCTATTACAAGAATTGGTCTAAAGAATACAAACAAGAGGTGCAAGAGCGTGAGTGACATATATGCTAGAATTAATTTATCTAAAATAAACTACAGAATGTCTAAATCAGCAGTACTGTTTAACAACCCTCCAGTAGACCAAATACAAGAAATATACGATCAGTATTGTAAGTACAAACAGTTTGAAAGCGTAATGCCTATATTTAATGAAGACTTGTGTGCTCCACATTGTGATATAATTGGATACTACAGCAACAAAGAACTAGTTGCGTTTAGTCACTATTATTGGTATAATTCGGACAATGTAGAAGCAATACAGTTTGCATGGAACTATAAAAACCCTAAGTTGTTCTTAGGTCTAAAGAGCCTACGCCACGAATGTGCATATTACAAGGCTAAAGGTGTTAAGTACATATACGTTGGCTATGCAGATGAATATAAGAAACAAATTAACGGTTTTGAAATATGTCCGCCAAGATAATGGCAAAATAACACTTGACAACGTCTCTAAAATAATGTATAATATAAGTTAATTAAAGGAGAATCTTATGAGTGATAGAGTATATGGTGGCGACGAGAAAGCTAAACTAGAACGTTTGGTTAACGAAGGCGCAACAGTTTTACGTGAAATAGAAGATCTAAGTACAGGTCTTAAAGAAACAGTAAAGGCAATAGCAGAAGAATTAGACATCAAGCCAGGTCTTATCAACAAAGCTATTAAGGTTGCACACAAAGGCGATTGGGATAGAGTTGCTGATGAGTTTGACGACTTAGAGACACTAGTAGTTACTGTAGGGAAAGACAAACCGTAATGCAAAAGGTAAAAGATTTTTGGATCAACAGTTACAAAAGTGATAAGGTTGCTTTTGGATTCGAATTAATAAGTTTTGTCTTTACAGTTATGGCAAGTATGACTTTAGCATTTAATGCTATAGATCCTAACATGCTAATTATATATCCGTTCTTCTTTGTAGGATCGATTACACAATGCTACGCTTCAGTACGTAGAGGTGCGGCTTGGGTAATGCTACTAACTGGTTACTTTGCAGTAATTAATGTATTTGGATATGGAGTGGCCGCATTATGGTGGTAAAACCTTATCAATGGCTGGCCTGGGTGGCTACAGTATGTTTACTGACAGCCGCTACCCTAGCCGCATTTAATGTTTACCCTTTGTACATCTGGGCATTCATTATTAGTAACAGTCTATGGATACTTGTTGGTGTCCTATGGAAAGAAAAAAGTCTTATTGTAATGAACGCAGGACTAACCGTAATTTACATTGCGGGCTTATTGTTCTAATAAATAATAGTAACGCCAATAGCAATAGCTAGGCATGCAGAAGGTTAAGTTGGCCATAAGCAACGTAGGAAAAATATGAAGTTAAGTTGTAGTACACTATACATCTCGCACCCCACAGCCATTCGACATGGTCCATTAGGGGTTAACAAACAATCTAGACAATCTATTATTGAACACTTTCTTAAATTAAAAAAAGAAGGTCAGCCTACTAATGAGTCTTGGAAGACAGGGCATGACATACATCTAGATCATGATATACTTAATCCTTTATTAGATCAAATACATTTATGGTATTGCCATAATGTTGTAGGTCCACGAGGTCCTAAGTTTATAACTGATCAAGTATGGAGTGATACTTATAATTTAGATATTGATGCAGAGGTTTGGTTCCAAGAGAGCTTACCCGGGCAAGGTTGTCCACAACACGAACACGGCACATTAAGTCGTTGTAGTTGGGTGTATTATTTAGATGTTGGTGAAAGTAACAATCCGCTTACATTTGTTGAAATGCAAGAGTCTAAAAACGAAATTTTTCCGGTTGACGAAATCAACTTACCAGTGTATAATGATATGGTAGTCATGTTTCCTAGTACCATACATCATAAGGTATATCCTGTAAACACAACAAGATATATTTTAGCAGGAAACATTAATGACATTACTTATAGGGAGAATAAATGAGTTACGTAGACGCATTATTTGATAGAGACAGTGACATTGTACGTGTTGTAGAACGCAAGGACGGCAAGAGAAAGTTTACTGAATATCCAATCAAATA
>Ga0307488_10005476_pt1 | contig 10489 bp, 10 predicted proteins | sample SB02metaG_FD_202248 | JGI IMG/M metagenome (GOLD analysis project Ga0307488, IMG submission 202248) | Sea-ice brine microbial communities from Beaufort Sea near Barrow, Alaska, United States - SB 0.2 | ecosystem: Environmental > Aquatic > Marine > Coastal | place: USA: Alaska | collected...
TGTACCCTTTCGCCCACCATCTTATGTATTTGCAATTGTATGGCCTATTTTATTTTTATGTCTAGGAATTAGTATGATGTTAGCTTTTAAAAGCAATAATAAATTATTCTGGTTATATATTTTAACAACTTTTTCGATTGTCAGTTGGATTGTTTTTTATAGTTGTTTAAAAAATAAAATAATTGCTTCGTTTGTGTTAATTTTATCTGTTTTGCTGATAGGAACATGTATTTTCTTTAGTGGTACAATACAACGAATTTTGATGTCTTTACTGTTCTTATGGTGTATATTTGCATCTGTTTTAAATATATATGAAATTAATCTTAAATAAAGTAAAAGACTCTAAACTATTTAAAATAATATATTTATTTCAAAATGACCAGTGAAATAAAATGTCCCATATGTATGGAGACACCATTGTATCCAAGATTATATGAATGCGGTCACACTATATGTGAAATATGTATGCAAAATCATGATCATGCAGAAACAGATAGAAACTATGATATATTTCAAGCAACTAATTTTACCTGTCCAATTTGTAGAAAATCATCTATTACTCCGTGGTATCTCAGACCACTTAACAGGGCTTTATTAGATATTTTACTAAAAGATACAGAATATATTATCAAACATGAAGAATATATTACCAAACGTATAGATATATCTACAAAAGATTTAATTATCCCTGATAACTTAGATTTATCTTTTTTATCCAAAAAGAAAAGAAAAGAAATGTGTAATGCATTATATAAAAAAATACTCCCGGTAGTTTTTGAAGCTGCTACTTTCGGGAAAACACATTTAATTATAACCGAAAATGCAAATGACATTAAAGTAGTTGCTGATTTGTTAGCCGTTAAATTATTTAAACATAATATTTTTAAAATGATTACATCATCGCGAGAATGTACAATTGAAATAGTACCATCTGAAAAAAATTATAATTGTGAATTTGAAAACGAAGATTATAATAATAATTCAAATCGAGTATTATTTCAAAATAGTATACCATCCACTTTATCACCTGAAGTCTCTCCGTCGTCTTCCTCCCCAAGATCTCCTCGACGAAGAAGTAGAAGAAACTATTAAAATAATTTAATTATTTATTTCTATAATTAAAATGAATAAAAATATCATCGATTTATTTCAACTTCGAAAAAATAGTAAATTAATAGAACATATCAATAAAATATCACCAGAAGCGAGAGAACAAGAAATAGAACACGATAGAAAAAAATATACTTTATTAGCTCTGTCTGTACTGTTTAATAATCAAAAAATTTTAGATCTTTTATTAAAATTAAAAGTAAATCCAAATTCTAAAAAATACCCAAACGGTTTCCCACTAGTAGCTCCAATCTCATTATGTACAAACAAACAACAAATCGATAAGTTAATATTATCAGGAGCAGATATTAATATGTCTGGGTTAAATCAACAAACATTATTAACTAATTTAATACAAAAATCGTTTGAAAATGATAAACATATCGATTTGATAAAGTATATTTTATCGAAAGGATCAAATACCAATTTACCATTATATAATTTACCTTTGAATAACTTTATTTTGATTGTTAAAAAATTAAAAAGGATTTCATCTTATAAAAAAACGATTGCCACGTTAATAGATTTATTATTGACATATTTTGCAAATCCAACACAAAAAGATATGAACGGTATATCTGCTCAAGATATCTTACTTACAAAATCTAGAAGAAAATACGTAGAAAATATTTATAAGAGTTTTAAAGATATTATAAACGACGATAAAAGTAAAATAACAATTGATTACGTTTCTAGATTATTTAAAATTAATTCGAAAAATAGACACAAATGTATACAATATATTTTAAATCATAAGGAAGAAATTGATTATCAAGATATATCCAGGCGTCGGAATTATACGAATTGTAACAATGATACTACGTTTGCTTTTAATGAACTAAACGAATTTTCTAAATCTGAGATATATATTTACAAAGACTCCAATAATATAGAATGGTGTTTTCACATGTCTGAAATTCCTAATTTAATAAATACCCAAAAAAATCCTTGGACCAATGTTAAACTATCTACTAAAGAAATTTCTAATATGTATTTTTTTCTAGATTATATTCCAGAATATACATTAGAAGAAGCAACTACTGAAATTTTCGAACGAGATAACGTATCTGTCAATAATAAAAAACGGTTATCGTATTTATCTACATTAGTAGAATCAGTTAATACATACGTAGGGGCTGGTTTACAACAAACAATATCAGAACTACCAAATATTGAAATTCTTGAAATTTTTAGATTAATAAATGGATATGGGATTTCGTTTAAATACGATGAAATATATAATGTATATCTAACAAATAATAAAGAAATCTTAATTCAAAAATTATATGATCTAATCATTGAAAAATTACAAAGTGGTAAATTAACACTTCATATTTTATCAATTATTTTAGACCAAGTGTTTAAAGATTATGATGTCTTTAAAAATTTTATTCGTATTATTGGAGATATATCTCTTGCTAAATCTTACTTTGATTATTTTTCACAACCATTTACATCTGAATGGATAGCTGGAAAAAGAAATTCAGAAGAAATAAATGGTATAGTAACTCATAATTACACTGGTGGTGCGATGCTCACATCTGATCAAGCAAGGAACATTTCTCAAATGATCGAAATACGAATTGGTAATAACACAGCATATTCAATTGATAATTATTGGAGAGAACTTTATGAAGTATTAAAAAGAAATTTATAAATTTAAAACGAAATGTTTTAAATTTTACTTATTTTTTATTTTTCCAATTTTGTATTCCATTAACATTTTTCTTGCTTTTTGAGAATGAAAGTTTAAATGATGGTCACATATCTTCCCAGCATGTCGTAGTATAGCTTTTTTACTACCAGGATGTAGATCTAAAAATGTTGTTACATCGTAAACATATTTTCCTACTATTATCCAACAATCATATTGATCGTTATGTTTTCTGACTTCGTATATTGGGTATTTTGGTAATTCTTCTCTAACTATTTTACATCCCATTTATTTATTACGCAATATTTTTTTCTTCAATTGCAAATCCCCATCGTTTACAGGCATCAATATCCGTTTCAGTTAGTTCTTCAATCTCTCCATTTCGATGAACACCAAATACCTTTTTCGATTCTTTGGAACGAAACACTAAACGAGTGGTTGGATGCCAGAGGTGTGTACTCTTTTTCAATTTACGTATAATTATTTTTTTAGGGTTTTCGAGTGGTCGTTGACCTATTGGATAATGCTGTATTTTATTTTGAAATACAACCGATTCAAATTTTTTATGCCTAGAACAATATACACCCCCTTTTCTAACGTTAGCACAACATTTTTGTCCAGATTTAGCACCTTTATGATATGTATATTCACATTTTTGTTTCTCCTTTTTTATTTCTTTTTGTTTTTTATGTTGTTGATTACAATGATTTTCGTACATATCTTTCCAAATATTTTCCAATTGTAATTTAGATAAATCAAATTTAGAAGATATTTCAGATATATATTTTTGAAATATTTCAAAAATTACTTTATCAGCATATTCAGTTATTTTATCTAATTGTTGTTCAATGTTCATGTTAAAATATTTAAAAAATATTTTAGAGATTCATTTTTATTTTAATATTTAGTTATAAAAAATAATAATGAAAGATCAACAAAAATATACCAACATATACCCCAAATTTATTTCAGGATTCATATCACAAACAGTTACATGGCCAATTGAATATAGTAAAATAATACGTCAATTACCAGGAAACAAAAACAAAAAATTGTTTAGTGTATTACGCCATGATTATTCTAAATATGGATTTCGTAATTTATTTAAAAGTATGGTTCCACACGCTATTACTTCTGGTCCTCGTGTTTTAGTTCGTTTACAAGCTTACGAAATGATAAAAGGTTCCGAAATTGGAGAAAAATCTGATATTTATCGAACGGTTTTAGCAGGGGGTATCGCTGGTGGTATTGAAGGGTCTATTGTAATGGCTCCATCTGAATTAGTTAAAGTTATGTTAATCAATCACCCAGAATATAGCATATGGAAATGCGTATCAAAAATATATTCACAGCGAGGTTTTTTGGGCTTTTATAAAGGAATGACATCGACTGTAATGAGACATACTGTGAATCAAGCAGCTTCTCTTAGTATGTACGAATGGCTTTCTCCTCGTACAAAAGATCTATTTATATACAATAGTCTTTTTACAGGTGTATTTTCAGGTGTCTTTTCAGTATACGTAACAGCCCCTTTTGATGTTATTAAAACATATCAACAACGAAATGTCCAGAAAGAACAGATCCGGAAAAGTGTAAAAAATATATATGTCAATAATGGAATACCCGGATTTTTCCAGGGAGCTTTTTTAAGATCGTTACGAGTAGGTCCTTTACATAGTATAATGTATTTCATGTATGATGTTTTAAAAAAATAAATAATAAAAAATAAATAATAAATAATAAATAATAAATAAAATGAGTCAAACAAAAATTGTATGCGTAAGCGGTTATTTTGATCCTATCCATGTTGGTCATATTGAATATTTCAAAAAATCAAAAGAAATTGGAAATGAACTAATGGTTATTGTAAATAATGATGAACAAGCAGTGTTAAAAAAAGGAAAGCCTTTTATGAAATGTGCAGAAAGAATGAAAATTATTTCAGAATTAAAATGTGTTGATTATGTAGTAAAATCTATTGATGATGATAGAACAGTTTGTAAAACTCTAGAAACTGTCAAACCAAAACCTTTCTATTTTTGTAATGGTGGTGATCAAAATAATAATACTATTCCAGAAACAGACATTTGTCAAAAAAGAGGAATTATTCTTATGGATGGATTTGGTGATAAAATTCAATCTAGTTCATGGTTAATAAAAGGTTCTAAAAAATAAAATATTGTGTATTTTATTTTTGAATTTCAGGTACATAATGAGTAGTTCGTTTGTCGCTTGTTTGGATTCTTATTATTTTATAACCGTTATCATCGGTTTTTCTTCCATAAACATGTAATTTAAACTCATCTAGTTGTTCTCGATAATTTTCAGGCGGGACATAATCTCTAATAGAGACTCCTTGATGATTATAACTTCTTCTAGGTATTTCCATTATATTTTGTAGTAGTATTTTAATGTCATCATTGTCTAAATCCGAAATATTTCTAAAAGGAGATATTTTTGATAGATATAGTATTTCAGATTTTAAATAATTTCCAATTCCAGATAAATATCTCTGATTCATTAAAAATTTGGGTAACGTCCAATTTCTTCTTTTGTGTAGTAAATCTTTAAATTCTTCAAGAGATATTTTTTCTTCAATTACATCACGACCAATAGTACGTAATTTACTATTTAATTCGTCTAAATTTACAAATTTAACGGTACCAAAATGACGCATATCTTTAAAAAAAATAGTGTCAAGTTTTATGTTTTCTTTGATTTCTGATTTTGTATATAATATTTCAAAATCACAGTGTTTTACTTGTTTTTGAGTCCACATCCCAGACATACCTAACGTGTTTAACATATATAAACCGTTATCAAATTCAAACCATATCAATTTACCTTTTACATTGACTGAACGTATTTTAAAAGGATATGTTAATTCAGTAAATCTTTTAGGTAGACTGTGTTTTGAATATCTACTGTTTTTGTGAAAAATCATCCCAACACAATTTACATTTTCTAATTTGTTGTGGAGATATTCACCTATAATTTTACATTCGGGACCTTCTGGCATAATAAATAATTAAATTATATATTTAATTATTTATGATTTCATTTTTATTTTTTCAATATTCTTCTACTATTTCTTCTTCATTAAAATCTTCTTTTTTATCTAGTTCTCCTGTAATATCTAAATTACCCATATCTTCTAAAACATTGTCTAAAACATTGTCTAAAACATTGTCTAAAACCTCTTCTAATGGTGGTTCTTGTTTTTCTATTTCTTGTTTTTCATTGTTCTGTAACAATTCGACTAATTGTTTCTTCTTAAGAGAAGAATATTTTTTCAAACCAAGTTCTTTACACATTTTTTTTAATGCTGAAATTTTTTTTTTCTCTAAAGGTGACTTAACAACTTTTTCTTTTTTAGATTTAGGAGTTTTCTTTTTTATTTTTCTTTTACTTGGTTTCTTGATTTCATCACCGCTATCGTTCTCATCGTTCCCATCATTTCCACATAATTCTTTCCATAAATTATACAAATCGTTTTGATCGACATTATATTTCTCAGATACTTTTAATGTAAACAACAACACACTATCGTCTACAACTTTTTGAATGTTTGATAATATTTGATTCATTTCTTAATTTTTTAATTTAAACTTATTTTAAGTTTAAATTTCATTTTTATTTCAAAGCTTCCTTTTCACGTATCATTTTTATTATATCATTTTTCTTCATTTTACCAATGTTGTTTAAATTATATCTCTTTTTCATAAAATCGAGTATCTCTGGTTTACTAAATCTAGAAATTCTTTTATAGTCTTTATTTTCTAGTTTATGAGAAATATCATATAATTTATCGTGTTTTTGATTTCCTTTTTTATATTTACCTAACTTATCAAATTCAGATAACATTTCTATTAATTCATTTTTTTTATATTTACCAATTAATGTTGTGCCACATCTTTTTTGTGTAAAAATTTTAAGTTCATATTTCCCTAATCTACTAATTGGTTTCATATCTTTTTTTGACAATTTACTGTTTTTATTTATTAAACTCTGTACTTTATCATTAAATATTCTTTCATCATCTTCTTGTTCTACTTTCTCTTTTGCTTCTACTTGTTGTTCAACTTCATCCTTTTCTTGTTCAACTTCATCTTCATCTTGTTCATCTTGTTCTTCTTGTTCAACTTCATCCTCTTCTTGTTCTTCTTGTTCAACTTCATCCTCTTCTTGTTCAACTTCATCCTCTTCTTGTTCTTCTTGTTCAACTTCATCCTCTTCTTGTTCAACTTCATCCTCTTCTTGTTCAACTTCATCCTCTTCTTGTTCAACTTCATCCTCTTCTTGTTCAACTTCATCCTCTTCTTGTTCAACTTCATCTTCTTGTTGTTCAACTTCATCTTCTTGTTCTTCTTGTTCAACTTCATCCTTTTCTTGTTCTTCTTGTTCAACTTCATCCTCTTCTTGTTCTTCTTGTTCAACTTCATCATCTTCTTGTTCTTCTTGTTCAACTTCATCCTCTTCTTGTTCTTCATCCTCTTCTTGTTCAACGTTATCAGCTTGCCTTTCTTTATAATAATCATAAAGCACAGAACCTCTCATGAGAGGGTGAGTTTCATTAATAACTTCTACCCAATCATTGGGAATATGATCAACATAATCTCTATTTTTATTGACACAATCAAATACATATACTTTAGATTTTTCATTAAAGACATATTCTGATTGTAAATTCACTTCTAACGCTCCGTAAATTTTTTCAGGTGTATTTAATTCTAATTGGGAATATTCAAAATCTTTACTTTTATTTTTAATTTCAATTCGGTCGTATAAAATACCTTCGGAACAATTAGAGAACACATAAAGACTACACAATAATTTATCAAAATCAACATTTTTAGGTCTACAGTAAGATGATATTTCTGATATAACTGAATAAACATGTCTTTTAAATTTCTTAACAGCCCTTTCTACATTTTTCAAGTATTTTTTTTCTAATTTTCTAGCTATTTTAACCATTTCTTTGAGAATATATAAATGATGAACACTTTTTGATAATTGTGACTCAATTTTATAAAATTCTGTTACTAATGTTTTATAAGAAATTTCAATTTGAGAAGTATCTTTTTTCTTTAATGGCAATGTGATCATTGATTGTAGAGTATCAATACAATAATGAGGAAATTTACGAAATAAATATGATTCATGCTTAATTTTTTTAATACTTTTTATAATATAATCGGAAGCACCTGGTTTATTATAATTATCCCACCCGCATTCCCAATCAATATTTAATGGTTCAAATATATTTCTGACAATATTACGAAAAGTATTTACCTTCTTAGAAGTATAGTTTCGTCTAAGTTCATCTGATACAGTAATTAATAATAATTTAGGATCAGCAATCGGATCAAACTGATTAGTCATAAATCCAACATTAGTATGGGCTAACGAAGAATAAATAGGTTGATCTATTAAATCTTTGCAGTAACTAAATCCAAAATCTATAATTACAGGAAAATATCCATGTGTCGGTATACAAAAATAATTATTGTTATCTAAAATGTATAAAAACACATCGTCTGAGTGGCATTTTTTAAGTAAAATATTTCCAGAATGTAGATCATAGTGAGAAAATTTTTTTTCGCGTTGAGCAATACTTAAACATAATAAGAGTTGTTTTACAATAGAAAAAAGTTCTGTTTCTGAAATTTTGTGATGTTTAATAGAGTCGTACAATTTATTGTTAGAAATATATTCCTGTATTACAAGGTCAGTCTTAATCGGATACTTACAATCTTTACGAAATATATTTTCTTGTTTAACAAACTCTGGATGTACTTTACAAGTAAACATTTTAAGTGCTTTACAGAAATGAGGACAAAATTCAGATATATCTTCAAGAGACTTCATTAATTTATATTCATGTCTTCCTAGGAAGTTAATGTACTGTGATGATTTATAAACAAATTGATCTTCCAAATTTAGTATGTTTATTAGACCAGTAACACCTTGTTTACCTTGTGAAGAAAATTTTTTAATAAATTTAATATTTTTTTTTTTAATATCTGAAATTATTTTGTAATGTTTCAAATATTTTATTTCATGATTAAAATATCCTTGATACATTTTATACCTTTGGTATAAAAAATCATTTTCTTAATTTATAATAAAAAAAAAAAGAAAAAAAATATAATAATATAATAAATATGCCAAGAAAAGCTGTAAAAAAATCACGTAAATCGAAAAGGACCAGTCGTAAAGTACGACGTAAGTCTCGTAAAATGAGTAGTAAAATGAGTCGTAAAATGACTAAAAGTCAAAAAGTATATCTTAAAAAACTGGAAAAAGCCATCAAAGAAGTTGAAAAGATGGGAGAAAAGAAGAGTCGTAAGCCAAAAAGAAAAAGCCGTAGACGCACCAGCAAAAAGAAAAGTCGTAAGCCAAAAAGAAAAAGCCGTAAGCCAAAAAGAAAAAGCCGTAAAGCCAGCAAAAAGAAAAGTCGTAAGCCAAAAAGAAAAAGCCGTAAGCCAAAAAGAAAAAGCCGTAAACCCACCATCAAAAAGAAAAGTCGTAAAGCCAGCAAAAAGAAAAGTCGTAAAGCCAAGAAAAAGAGTCGTAAGCCAAAAAGAAAAAGTCGTAAACGCACCAGCAAAAAGAAAAGTCGTAAGCCAAAAAGAAAAAGCCGTAAACGCGCCAGCAAAAAGAAAAGTCGTAAGCCAAAAAGAAAAAGCCGTAAACGCGCCAGCAAAAAGAAAAGTCGTAAGCCAAAAAGAAAAAGCCGTAAACGCGCCAGCAAAAAGAAAAGTCGTAAAGCCAAGAAAAAGAGTCGTAAAAACAAAAAGTAAGGAGGAAACAAATGGGGATTTGAGACGTTCTGTGCGTAGATATTATAAGAGTCGAAAAAATAGTAGTAAACTCACAATGAAGTGACGATATCTATAGAAATAAATAATTTTAATATTAAATATTAAAATTAAAATTAAAATTAAAATTACTAACGATTTTGAAATTGATATAAACATTTTTCTAATTCAGTTGATTCAGATGAAATAATATCTTTAGATTCAAAATTAGTTATATTATTTTTCATGCTATGTTTCATTGTATATTCTGGAAAATTAATTTCATGATTTATAATAGAATGACTCATTTTATCATTTCTATCTACAATGGTTGGTTTATTTTCAAAGTGTGATAATTTGCATATATTTCCAATATTAGGTACATATTCGGAATTATCTCTAATGAATTGGAGAATAATTGGTATTTGGTTCGGAATTTTCACTAAAAAAATGTAAGGTAACCAAAATATATTTATAAAATCATAAAAAAAAATATAAAATTTAGATAAATATAAGTTATTAAATTCACGTCTAACAAAACTACGATGACAATTACGTTTCCACTTATCTGGAAAATAATGAATATAGACTGCTAAATTTTTAATTATTTTTTCAGAACTGTATATCAATGTTTTAGGATCAATAATAATCTTTTTAGTTGTAGTTATTATAAATGTTAAAACAGCTAGATACCACAATAAATTTTTATTAAATATATTAAGTTCTAATAACAATTCATCATTCAAAAAAGATATAATAATTATAAAAGATAGTAATCCTTTGGATATATATAAAAAAATATTATTAATAGCATTAGATATTGGTGTGTTTCTTTGTTGGATATACATATTAGCATATTTATAACTAATAAAAATACGTCGATCAAATAAATGATCCATTTCATTATAATCTTTGAATTTCCATT
>Ga0307488_10005481_pt1 | contig 10482 bp, 13 predicted proteins | sample SB02metaG_FD_202248 | JGI IMG/M metagenome (GOLD analysis project Ga0307488, IMG submission 202248) | Sea-ice brine microbial communities from Beaufort Sea near Barrow, Alaska, United States - SB 0.2 | ecosystem: Environmental > Aquatic > Marine > Coastal | place: USA: Alaska | collected...
TCCGATGAAGAAGTAGATTATCCAAGAACCGGAGGATTAAGTCCAGACACTGGTCCAAGAAATTAATGCCTAAGAGCAAGAGAGAAATAATACAACACTTAGCCACTAAATATAATCTACCTTTAAGCAAAATAGAACAAATGGTGGATCATCAGTTTAAAGTTGTGTCAGATGTAATGACTCAGGGTAAGTTTTCTACTGTACGTATACCATATTTTGGTAAATTCTCAGTAAACCCTAATAGAGTGAAGCATATAGATAGATTAAAAAATGAAAAAGGTAAAAGAAAAGATTAAAGATATTTATTTTCTTATAAGATATTGTATCTACAATTTAAGTTTAAAAATTTTATACAATATAGGAGTAGAGCCAAGTGATTTAGATTATTTTTTAAAAAATGAAGCAAATTATTTATATTATGAAACTAAAAAAATTAAATTAAGCAGTATATCTCATAGATATAAAAATTTTAAGTTAAAGGATATAAAGTGTAGTTGTTATAGTACTAAACAATGGGAAGAATTAATATTAGATATTAAAACTAATGGAATCATTAATAATCCTATATTATATATTAAAGACTTTACTAAAAGTAAAAATGTACAATATGATATAGAAGATGGTAATCATAGATTAAAAGTATTAGAGATATTGTATGGTAAAGATTATAAAGCTACAATAGATTGTTATGCGTCTTATAACTTTATAAAATATAAAAAACAGAATAAAAAAGATACTAATAAAATAATAAAAGATAGATATGAAAAAAATCTTAGTATTATAAAAAATAAAACATATAAATAGATTAAAAAATGAAAGAAGTAAGATTAAAGATTAGTTATATATTACATAGGATGGGGTTTCATAATAAAAACTGCAGAAGAAGAGTATACACAACAGAATTAGATTATATATGCACTATTACAGGAAACACACATAAAAAATTTAAATTGTAATGATAGATGAGGATATAAATAGTCTATTAAATATGGGGTTTTGGGTTCAAGTAAGTCCTGTAATGTTAGACGATAGAGAAATGTGGACTTGTGCAATATATAAAAAAACTAAAAAGTTTTGGGTTACAGATAAGGTTAAATCTTTTAAAACACCTAACAATTGTTATGAGTGGGCTTTATCAATGTTAGAAATAGAAATTAATTAGATATGGCACAATTTAAATGTAATTTATGTGGAGCAACTAGAAAACTTAGTAAAACTACTACAGTTTTTAGAAATAAAAAGTGGGTAACTAAAGAAGCATTATGTACTTGTGAAGAAGATAAATATATGTCACAAATATATGATGAAAGCTACGAAGGAATACCTAGTTTAATAAGAACTGAAGATTCATTAACAAAAAATAATAAATAATGGCGTTTAGACAAAATTTAAAAAGACAATTAAAAGATAAAGGAGCTATAAAAGGTAGAAAATGGTTTATCAAATTAGATGACAATGGACTAATAAAAGAAATTAAAATGGTCTTTAATTCAAAAGAGTATGCAGAGTCAAATCCTAATAGAAAGTTATATGGAGACCAAGCATTAGCTAGTATACTAGAAAAAGATAAAATTACAAGAGATGAGGCTAACAGATGATTTAATATTTATTAAAGACGGTAAACTGGCTATGCCTAGCGCTTATGCTTGTACTATACTTGAATTTAAAGGATTAAAGGCAGAAGAATTGTCTTTTGTATACTTTATGGTAGATCATAGATCCCCATATTCAGTATATGAATGGGAACAGCGTATAAAAGAAGTTACAGAAAGTATATTTGACAAAGAGTCTAAATGGAAACCTACAACTAAGGTTATGGCTGCTTGCGCTAAGTATGATAAGCTTATTGAAACTTCTGCAGTTAGATTATTAAAAGCTGCTAAAGAATCTATAATGAAACTAGAGAGATATTTTAGAACTATAGATCTTACATTGTTAGATGATAGGGATAAACCTATTTACTCAGCTAAAGATCTTATATCTAATTTAGAAAAAATGGGAAAGGTAGTGGACGGCCTAACCAAGCTAGAAGAAATAGTCCAAAGAGAAGAACAAGCTGCCAACTCCAATAGAGGAGGGGTAGAAGTTAATAAATATAATATGTAATGGATTTTATGGAAGAAATAGCATTGTATAATTTAGCGATGGATAACGCATACTCATTAATAGTTGGAGATTTAAAATTAGATGAGTTAATGTTAGAATTAGATGACGAAGAAGGGGAGGACGTGTTGCCTTTACCTTTTAATCCTTTTAATGGGAAAAAAGTATCTAATTCTGTAATTGATATAGTTATAAATCATTATACAGGGCTAGAAGAGTACGAAAAATGTGCTAAGTTATTAGAGGCTAAGAGTGAGTCTTAGAAATACAAACAGAGTTAGAAAGTCTGCGTTAAACTTTCTAGAATTTGGGTATTATACATCCTCCCTTCCAGGGACTAAGGATTACTATGATTTTTGGGATGAAGAAAAGAAGAAGTGTCTGTACGGATACACTGCAGACGAAGGGACAGAAGAAGAATTCCATGTTACAGGATTTCATTACTTTTATCTTAACTATTGTCCTATTGATAGAGCTGTAGATGAGATTATGCCTGACGGATCTACTCAAGCAAGGCGTGAAAGGACATTTCCTGCATTTTATGATGGAGATTATGAATATTTTCATCAGATAGATATAGCTAGATCCAAAAACAAACATATGATTGTCTTAAAAGCTCGTCGTAAAGGATATTCATATAAAGCAGGGTCAATGCTTGCACGTAACTACTTTTTTGTAAAAAACTCAAAGAATTTTGTGTTTGCAGGGCAGAAAGAATATTTAATTGGTGATGGACTCTTATCTAAAGCTTGGGAGTTCTTATCATTTATAGATGATCACACAGCATGGGCTCAACCTAGACTTAGAGACAGAGAAATGAGTAAAATGTCTGGGTATAAGAAAAAAGTAAATGGTGTAGATATTGAAATGGGAATGAAATCCCAAATAATCGGAGTTAGTTTAAAAGATGCTCCGGATAAAGTGAGGGGAAAGGCGGGTGAATTAGTTTTCTTTGAGGAAGCTGGTTCATTCCCCGGACTACTCAAGGCATGGGAGGTAACAATGCCAACAATGAGACAAGGTTCTAAAACTCTAGGTATGATGGTAGCTTTTGGTACAGGTGGTACTGAAGGAGCAGATTTTGAAGCTATGGAAGAAATATTTTACAATCCAGAAGCATATGACTGTATGGACTATGATAACATATGGGATGAAGGGTCTTTAGGTACTAAATGTGGGTATTTTATACCTATATATAAGAATTTAGATGGATTTATAGATGATCAGGGGAATTCTATGAAAAACAAAGCTGTTTCTTATGAGGAAGAAATGAGAGAAAAGAAAAAAGGAGCGGCTGATGCAAAATCATTAGATCAATACATAGCAGAGCATCCATTTTCACCACAAGAAGCTACATTACAGGTTACAGCTAATTTATTTGATATAACATCTTTACAAGAACAATATAATAAAGTTAAAGCTAAAAATTTAAAATCTTTAGGTACTATAGGAGATTTGTACCATAATACAAAAGGAGAAGTTAAATTTAAAATTAATGGAGACTTAAGGCAAATAACTAAATATCCACATCGTAAAGATGATGATACTACTGGTGGAGTTGTTATATATGAAGCGCCTTACAAAAACAAAGCTCAGCAAGTACCTTTAAATATGTATATAATTTGTCATGATCCATATGGGCAAAGTCAAGCTGCAGATTCAAGCTCATTAGGAGCTGCATATGTTATTAAACGTGTAAATAATATATCTAGTCCAGATGATATTATAGTTGCTAGCTATGTAGGAAGGCCATACAGTTCAGATGACTTTAATAGAAATCTATTTTTATTATCAGATTACTATGGGTGTAAAATTGGGTTTGAGAATGATCGAGGTGAAGTAATACCTTATGCTAAAAGATTTAGAAAGATGCACAGGCTTCAAGAAGAGTTTGAAATGCTAGATAAAAAAGAACTGCAATCTAAAAATGTTAAACGTCAATATGGTATGCATATGACAGAGGCAAGAAAAAAACAAGGAGAGATATACATTAGGGATTGGCTTAATACCCCTAGATCTACTAACGTGGATGGAAAAAAAACTCTAAATTTGCACAAAATATATGACTTAGCTCTATTAACTGAATTAATTAAATTTAACCATAAAGGTAATTTTGACAGAGTAATGGCATTCATGATTGGGATGTATCATACAAGGGAGTTGTATAATGCAGAAGTAAAAGACGTATTAGAAGACGGAACTACTGATGAGTGGTTTAATAGAAACTTTTATTAGTGGTATATTTATAAACACTGGGGTAATATTTACTTGCGTAGTAAAAACGAAGGTAAATTTAATTAAATTTGTAAGATTATGGGATATGATAAAATACCGAGGCAAAAGCTCTCGATAACAAAAAAAAATAAAGAATGGAGAGAAGCATGTGTAGAAGCATATGTAGATCTTTCTAATTCAGGTTCAGCTTTTTCTAAACGAAGGACTGAACTAAGAGATTTATACGACTATTATAACGGTATAATTGATGATGCTGATTATAACTACGTGTTGAAGCCTTACGGAAAATCTCGTAAGAACTTCCCATCCCAAATGCGTAACTACCCAATCATTAAACCCATAATTGATCTTCTTCTAGGGGAAAAATCTAAGAGGCCTCTCAATTATACCGTTACAGTACAAAATTCAGACAGTGTTTCTATAAAAGAAAATGCTAAGTCTGAATTAATATTTAAAAATTTGCAACAACACTTCATGCAGTCTGTTCAAAACCAAGGACAAGAAATGGGAGTAGATCCAGAGCAAGAAATTGAATTACCTAAACATGTAGCAGATATGTTTGAGTCTTCTTATGTAGACAATAGAGCTATACTAGGTCAAAAATCTTTAAATTATATTATGCAAGAGCAAGAAGTGTATGATAAAATACAGAAAGGTTGGTTTCATTATTTAGTATCTGGTGAAGTATATACACATAGAGGAGTTAGAAGTTCAGAACCTTTTTATGATATATTAAATCCTATTGATGTAGATTATGATTTAGATCCAGATTTAGAATTTGTAGAAGATGGTGATTGGGCTTTAGTTAGAAAATACTCACATGCATCTACTATTATAGATCATTATTACGAAAGCCTTACAGAAGATCAAGTGCTAGAACTTGAGGAGCCTAGACATTCAGAGACAGGAGGGTCTTATTTAAATGCACAATCTCCAAGTAATGATTCTAATTCTAATAGAAGTAGATTACTAGAAGTAGTTAATGTTTATTGGAAATCAAGAAAACGTATTGGATTTTTAACATATATGGACCCTGAAACAGGAGTTATGGAAGAGGATGAAGTAGAAGATGGATTTAGATTACCTCAACAATTAAAAGAAGAAGGTGCATCTGTAGAATGGAAATGGGTTAATGAAGTTTGGGAAGGAACAAGAATTGACGGTAGAATATACATTGATATAAACCCAATATCTAATCAAAGAACATCTTTGGATAATCCTTCTAAGTGTAAACTACCTATTAATGGTAGAAGATACTCAGATACAAACTCTAAAAATATATCCTTAGTTAAATTAGGTATACCTTATCAATTAAATTATAATATTTATAAATACCGTCTTGAAGTAGCTGTAGCAAAGTCTAAAGATATTATAGCACAATTTGACATCAATATGATCCCTAAAAAATGGGATATGGATAAATTTATGTATTTTGTAGATGCTACAGGTATTGCTTGGGTAGATTATAACAAAGAAGGTGTAAAATTATCTCCACAACATCAGTCTGTTTTAGACATGTCTATTAAAACTATTTCTCAATATATAGAGTTATTAAATTCTATAGCATTAGAGTGGGAAAAAATATCTGGTGTAAGTAGACAAAGACAAGGTGAGATTGGTGCATATGAAGGTAAAGCATCTTCACAGCAGGCTATATTACAATCATCACATATTACAGAAGATCTATTTAGAAAATTTGAAAGACTAGAACAAAGAGATTTTCAAGCATTACTTGATTACTCTAAAGAAGCTTGGTTGTCAGGTAAAAAAACTATGTATGCTATGCCAGACGGTACAACAGATTATTTAGATATAGATAGTATGGGGCACTTAGAATCTAACTATGGTATATTTGTTTCTGATGCAGGTAAAGATCAAGAAAAATTACAAAACATTAAAGGATTAACACAAGCTATGATGCAAAATGGTACTAAACCTGCAGCAATAGCGGAGATGTTGGACAGTGATAGTTTTTCTGAGATTAAAAAGAATCTTAAGTTAGCAGATAAAGCATCAGAAGAATTAGAAGCGGCTCAACAACAAGCTCAACAAGAGATACAACAACAACAGATGGAAGCTGAACAAATGAAGGCACAAGCAGAATCTTTAGATAAAGAAAAAGATCGTCAAAAAGATATTGAGATTGCACTTATTAATGCTGAGTCTAAAAATAATCCAGAAGGAACTTCTTTAGCTTTAGAAAAAATGATGAAAGATTTTGATATTAAAGAGAGAGAATTAGATTTAAAAACAGCAGAGTTTGAAGAAAAGATTAGAGGGTCTATGGAAAAAGAAAGTTTAGATAGAGATTCTAATACAGTAAAAAGAGAGGGTGATCAAATTAAACAACAAATAGCCAAAGAGAATGTTAACAAACGAAACTAGAAGAAACATATTAGATAGAGTTAAGGCTAGTGGTTATCCAGGTGGAGTGTCTGAAGCTTTTAGTGCTGCTGAACAAGGTGTAGATGTTGTAGATCAATTTGTACAACAACAACAATTAGAACAACAACAACAAGCAGAACAATCTCAAGGTCAACAAGTGGCAGAAGGTAATCCATCTCCGCCACCTCCTCCTCAAAATATACCAGACGGAAGAGTTAATCCTCCTAATATTAATAATACTATAGATAATAATCAAGGACATTTAGTTCAAGCTGGAGATAAACAAAATGTAGGTATACAATCACTTCCTACAGGATCTGCTGGAGGCCAAATAATACAAGCTAAAAAAGGAGGAGTAAGACAACTTCATGCAGGAGGATTATATCACAATATAAATCATAAAAAAAAGTCAGGAACATCTAACAGCAAATCTAATAGTACAATATCTAAAAAAGCTTACAGTAATATGAAGTCTGGGTTTAAAAAAGAAACAGGTGGAGTAAGAAATTTATACCCACATGGAGGATTTCATTTTAATCCTGCTGATTTTGATCCTAATTATGATCAAGGATCAGCTCAGGATAATACTCAGATTAATAACTTTCAAGACAATCAAACTAATTTTGAAGAAAAAGAATTGCAGTTAGCGCAAATAGCAAAAGATAAACAGTATGCAGAAACTAAAGCACAAAGAGATGCGCAAAAAGGAACTGTATTTAATACTACAAAGAGAAATGCAGGTGATGCTTTATCTAATACTATGTTAACGAATCAACTTGCGGGAGGGTATGGAGGTAGTAACATGAGGAAGACTATTGAAGCTGCCCCAGAAAAGACTGAGGAAATTTTTAAAAATACTATGAGGAGTTCAGGTATGAATACTATGAAGGATGTTGCATTAGGAGTTACTGGTGTAGGCGCTAGTAGTAAATTAGCAACAGGTACTAACAACCTTGGAACTAGAATTCTTTCTTATCCTACAAACAATTTAAGTAAAACTATACAGTCAACTATAACTCAACCTGGAATTAGAAATCGTATAGGAAGTACGCTTAATTCTGCATATAATTATGGTCTTATGACTGGAATACCTGATGTATTATCTAACGTTACTAAAGCAGGTATTAATTATTCAACAGGAGAGCAGTCCGGGGTAGGTGCATTTAAAGATGCAGCACTAGCAACTGCAAATTTTGTTCCAGCTGTTAAAAACTTTAAGAAATTAGGATGGGTAGCTAAAAATTATGGTAAAGTTAAAAACTTTGCAAAAGGAGTTAATGATTTTTCTAAAGGAGATTACCTTACTGGTGTGACTAGGCAATTTGGTAATTCTAAAAACCCTATTATAAAGTATGGATCAAAACTTGGTAAAGATTATATTCCTAGTAGTTTTGAATCTGAACTAGCAATTAGAAGTGCTACTGGAGGTCAAATTACTCCTCCAGGATTAAATTTTAAAGATGGAGGTGTTAGATATAGTAGACGTAAGATGGGTTATGTTAATAAGCATATTTTATAAGTGTTATACATTAATGAGTATTTTAAAATATAAAAAAGTATAAAAAATATCAATATAATTAGTAGATTTGTACCTTAAACCAATAATATATATATGAACCCAAATGAAAAAATACAGTTAGATGACATCACATTTGATGATGTTATAGCTGGCGACGGAGTAGATACTATTCAAGTCGAAGATGTTGCTCCTATAGAGGAGCCAGTAAAAGAAGAAACAACTCTTGAAGTAGACTTAGAGGAAAACGAAGTAGTAGATGATAAAAAAGAAATAGAAGACACACTTGAAGAAGATTCAAAAGATGATACTGAAAGTGAAGACGACTTAAAAGATGAAGAAGATAGTACAGTAGTTTCTGAAGTTTTAACTAAATTAGGTTACGAATTAGATGGAGAATATGAAGATACTGCAGACGGATTAGCTAAAATGACAAAAGATGTTGCTGATAAAATGGCAGACACTAGGATAGACGAAGTATTAGAAAACTTTCCATTAGTTAAAAAGCATTTAGAGTATGTACTTGCTGGAGGTGAATCTAATAATTTTATGCAAGCTTATGATCCTAGATCCGATTATAATAAAATTTCTTTAGCGGAAGATGACTCTAGAAGTCAAAAAGCAATTTTATCAGATTATTTTACTACTAAAGGTCACGATAAAGAGTTTATAGAAGAGATGTTAGAAGACTATGAAGATTCTGGAAAACTTTTTGGTAAAGCAGAACAAGCTAGACAAGCTTTAGGAAAACAGCAATCTGCTCAACAAGAACAAATAGTTTCTAATCAAAGAAAAGAATTTGAAGCTCAAGCACAAGAACAAACAGAATTTTGGAATGGAGTTTCTGATACTATTGAAAACTCTAAAGAATTTGCAGGATTAGTAGTACCTGAAAAAGAAAAATCAAAATTCTTTAAATATATTTCTACTGCTGTAAATAAGCAAGGGCAAACTCAGAGAGATTTAGATCATGTAAAAGCTGATATGGAAACTAAATTAGGTATTGACTACTTAATGTATAAAGGATTTAATCTAGAAACAATTATTAATACTAAAGCAAAAACTAAAAGCGCAAAATCATTAAGAGATAAAATTTCGAAAGGATCTACATCTGTTAAGAGCGCTCGTAGAGCAACTAAGAATAAAAAAATAGTTGACTATGATGATTTAGATTTAAACATATAAAGACATACCTGAACAGGGAGTTAGGTACCCTACAAATAAAATAAATAAAAATGGCAGTAAACGGAACGAACATAAGCGTCCAAAAGACGTTTTATAACGACTCACAAATGACAGACATGAACAGTCTGGCAAATGCGATGTTGTCTAAGCCTACTGAACTGTCTCCTATTATTACTCATCTATCTGGTAAAGATGACAAAAGATTCCCATTATCCTTCTTAACTGAAGGTGTTGGTAATGCTAAGTCTATCGATAATTTAGAGTATGAGTATCGTGTGGCAACACATAGATTAAGAACGAGACCAGTAGCAACAGCAAACGCAGCAGCATCTTTAGGATTAGGAGGATCAACTTTCGAGATTGAATTTCCTGACAAACACTTTGTATTTCCATACGTATTAGTATCTCAAGGAGGTACTCAAGCACGTATTATGAAAGAGCCTGTACAAGCGGCGGGTGGTACAGCTTGGACTTACACTTTACAATTGGTTAACCCAGTAGCAACGGCAACATTAGCAACAGCTGATGCGGCAGCAGGAGCTCTTTGGGCACAAATGTATGCACCAGTAGGAGTTGATTTCTCTAGAGGAAATGCTTCAAACTGGGAAACTCCAGGAAAAGTAAGAAACAAACTAACTACTGTTAGAAAATCTTACCACATGTCTGGAAATGCTAAAGACTTTGTAGCAGAATTCTCTTTACCAACTAAAGGTGGATCTACTACTAAACTTTGGATGGACTACGAAGAGTACTTACACATGTTAGACTTTAAAGAAGAATGTGAAATGTACTACTGGTACGGACAAAAAACTTACGATGCAAATGGACATACATCTATGAAAGATGAGAATGGACAGCCTGTAATTGTAGGACCTGGTCTTTTAGAGCAAATTGTTGAAACTGACACTTACTCTACAATGACTGAAACAAAATTAAAGAACATCATCGGTGACTTATTCTACGGAATGACTGATGCTGCTCAAAAACAAGTAACTCTTTATACTGGTACTGGTGGTGCTAGAGAATTTGATGAGGCTCTTAAAAACCATTTCTCAGGT
>Ga0307488_10005483_pt1 | contig 10482 bp, 16 predicted proteins | sample SB02metaG_FD_202248 | JGI IMG/M metagenome (GOLD analysis project Ga0307488, IMG submission 202248) | Sea-ice brine microbial communities from Beaufort Sea near Barrow, Alaska, United States - SB 0.2 | ecosystem: Environmental > Aquatic > Marine > Coastal | place: USA: Alaska | collected...
GAAATGATTAAAATACTGACATGCGACAGTCCGCAACGGAAATGATTAAAATCGGGATTTAATTTAAATGGTCCGCAACGGAAATGATTTCAATCCGCCAAATTCCCGATTTTAAGCATTTTCAATACCTTCACCGCCTCTTGACCGCCTTTCACCGCCTTTCCCACCTCGGTGGCGCTGGGCGGGCTGGAGTTCCCCATGCTGGTGAAGCACCACAACAGCTACAGCTCCATCGGCCTCACGCGCGACTCCAAGGCAGGGCACGCGCAGATGCCGCTCCGGGGAGTTCGGCGATCCTTATACTCGTACACGCGGAAGCGTCTCTCTCTTAATCTCTACCTAAACCCTTGGAAGATATTGCTCCTCTCCTCTCTCCCCCCTCTCTCCCTCCCTGCCAGATATCGCTCCGGGGAGTTCGGCGATCCTTATACACGCGGAAGCGTCTCTCTCCTGGCAGATATTGCTCCTCTTCCCTGGCAGATATTGCTCGTCTCTCCCCTGGCAGATATTGTTCCTTTCCCCCCTCTCTCCCTGCCTGGCAGATATTGCTCGCCACGTCATAGGATTTTTTAATATTTTTTTATAACGTTCATCGATATAGGATGGCATTTAACTCATTGGGCCGTGCAGATGTTGCTCCGGGGACTTCGGCGGTAGCCTGGTGCCCCTGCCCCCTTATACACGCGGAAGCGTCTCTCTCCTTTGCCCCTGGCAGATATTGCTCGTCTGCCTCCTCTCTCCCTGGCTGATATTGCTCGCCGCGTCATAGGATGGCATTTAAACTCAGTGTCGGGTCTGGTATCGAATATGTGGTATCGAATCCAATGTGGTATCGAATATGTTGAAGGACGTTTGTTTGCACGTTGAAGAACGTTTGTTTGCACCTTCTGGCGGTCTCTGGTTCACAAGTTAAAATATGTTTGAAGAACTTTTGTTTTGCGCGTTTTGGCGGCGGACTCTGGGTTGAGGTGCACGACGTGGGCGCGCTGCAGGCGCAGGCGGAGCGCATGATCACCGAGTACGGCGGGTGCCTCATCGAGGAGTTCGTCACCGGCCGCGAGTTCACCGTGCTCGTGGCGGAGAACCCCGACAAGGCCGGCGAGCCCATCGCGTACCAGGCCGTCGAGTGCCGGCAAGGCCTTAAACGCGCTACTCATTCTCCGCCCTTTTCGGCTATGTGTGCGGGCTTGTCCCTGGGAAGGCATTAAAAGCTACACATTCTCCCCTTTCGGCTACCGGTATGTGTGTTTGCTTGTCCCTGGGAAGGCATTAATATCAGTCTACACATTCTCCCTTTTCGGCTATGTGTGCTGGCTTGTCTTTGAACAAGGCAATTAAACTCAGTGTCGGCATCACCGGTGACGCTGATCTCCTCGAAACCGAGGTTCTATTAACTCAAGGATCGCGACCCGGTCGGACTTTTTAACTTTCGGTGAGTCGGTCGGTGAGATTACCAAAATTGACAGTTCTGATTGGTGTTAGGCTCTTGGTCGAACGGGATTCGATACCATACCTCCAATACCAGATCTGAATGGTACAAGCATTGGGCGAACGGGATTCGGTACTTCCGAGACTTGAGTTTAAGGTAGCACGGAAATTCTTGCTAGTTTGCTACGACCTTGGCTGGCGGTTCCCGGCGGGCGAGGACTTCAAGCACTTCGACCTGAAGTGGCACGACTACGACGGCATCGCGTGGCTGCCCGTGGCGGACAAGGAGCTCGACGCGCGCCTGCAGGACATGGCGCGCAAGGTGTTCACGGGGCTCAAGGGGCGCGGCTTCGGGCGCCTGGACGTCCGCTCCGACCCCGCCGGCGCGCGCCTGCAGCTCCTCGAGGCGGGGCCCTACTCCGGCCCATCCCCATTGTTGCGGCTTAAACTCAGTGTCAGATCTGGTATCTAACGAATCCCGTTCGACCAATCAGGACTACTGTCAATTTCGATAATCCCGCACCCAAAGTCCGACCAGGACGCGATACTTGAGTAACTATACCCTTGATTTCGAGGAGATAAATGTCAATAGTGACGCCTACACTGAGTTAACCTGAAAAGTTAACCGGGTGTTGCTCAAGGCCATGGCGTGATGTCGGCCCCCACCAACTGCGGCATATTCTACCTCGCAGACACTTTACTGATTTACGTCGAAACACTCGAAGATGACAAGTTAACTGAGTTGTCGTGAACGAGTACGCGTAAGACCCTGGCTTTCGATCAACCCCAACTGCGGCATCTTCTACCCGGCGGGGCAGTTCGGCAGCGCTGACGAGATCCTCGCCGCCGTGGGTAAGGCTCAGTATTATCCACGCCCAGCTGGTGTGAATGACCATAAAGTACTTTGTAATAATGGTAAAAAGGGCCAGGTGACGTGCACGGTATCATCCACGTCATTTGGTGTGAATGCATTAGGTGAAGTAAATTTAAAAAAATTAATAAATTACGTGGATGATACCGGGCCTTGGGCGTGGGCGAGGGCGGGCACGCGGAGTTCGCGGAGCGGCTGATGGAGTGCGCGCTGAACGCGCGCGACGCCAAGCGCGCGGCGAAGCGGTACCACTCGCTCTACCGCAAGAGCCGCGGCTTCGGCATCTTCGCACTGCGGGACATCAAGGTGGGGTTGTCATACGCGATGCTCACTTACCAGGTAGCACACTAGTGCCTCGTCTGTGGGTAAGTTCGCACGGGGGCCATGTCGAAAGCCTGGTGCCTCCTCATGCACGCTGACATGTTACAGAGGGTAGGTGCCTCCTCATACACGCGTATTTAATCTCTGCAAAGTTTGAAACAACGCAAACTTACACCGAGGCGGTGATGCTACTTAACTTAACACGGGACGTCGAACTCCCAGCACACCCCCGTGGATGACAAATCATTTTACATGATAGGAAGATCTGAGCCTCGTGAAAGCATTACCCCCACCACACTGATGAGAGCTAACACCTTGCTTACATTCTCAACTACCGTTCATCGGGCCCCAAGGAGTTCTCATGGTGTCACGGAGTATTAACCAACCCCATCCGACGAGACGAGATGAGCATTACCCAATCCCTTTTCCGACAACGCTTCACTTGAACTGAAATAATGTATAACCACGAAGGCTAGACGCCCTGCGTGGACGTGCTGCTAGTCGCTAGAAATGTGTCATCTGGCACCACTAGAAGGACGTATCTACTGTATGTATAACTAAATGTGCCATACAGCCCCATCCGAAGAGGTAAGCATCGACCAGTCCCATCCGACGATGCCTCACTTGAACTGAATGTATAACATAAATTACATGCAGTTGCTTGGCACTGCGCGGCGGCGGGCGAGCTGGTGCAGGAGAACGAGGAGAAGGCCACCGTCATCGTGTCCAAGCGCCACGTCGACGCCACTTTCACGGTATGGCCTACACGACTTAGGCCCCTGCTGTGTCGTAAGAGAAATGCCGGTTTTGTATGGCGCAAGGAGAGCACAGTCAGTCCCTGCACCTACCTTAGATAAGGTAGGTGAGCCTTACACCGTCGTCTGATATGAATGAAACTGACCAATCACGCGCGAGAGATTGGTCGATATTCATGGGGGAGTCGATTTCCGGGAGTCAATTTTGGTGGATTCCGGGTTTGTCCAAATCGATAAACTCTATGAAGGAAAATTTGACGGTCTATTAACTCAAGATTCCATTTCAAACGACGGTGTAAGGCTCACTTACATTATTTAAAGTAGGTGCAGGGACTGACAGTGGTATACTGCCGGGCCCTGGTGGTCGGCGGCGCGGCGGGCGGACTTCGACGCGTACGCGTACCCGCTGGCCCAGAACACGTTCATGACGTGGCACGAGGAGCCCGGCAAGTGGGAGCCCATCAACCACAGCTGCGACCCCAACACGTGGCTGCACGGCCTCAACACCTACGCGCGCCGCGACATCAAACGGGCAGGGCAGAGGGCACAACACCTTTTCCCCCTTCTCAGCTTCACTGGAGCTATATTCTTCATTCCCCTTGAAACCTCTGAATTTCCCTTCTCAGCTTCATTCGAGCTACATTCCGCATTCCCCTTGAAAACACAGATTTTTTCTTTCCATCTTGAAGCCTCGCGAGTGCCTAATCTGAGATGGTTCCCCCCCTGAAACCGCAGACTACAATTTCCTGGTCTGGTCTGTAGTACGGATCTTTATTTGTAGTACCGTCTAGCGTTAATTTGGCCAAAATCAGCAAAACACATATGACTTTTGGCCAAATCACCGAATTCAAACCGTACTAAGTCTAGTGCTTCGTACTGCGTCTAGTACTTCGTACTGCGTCTAGTACGGAGTATAGAACAGGCACTAGTGAAATATCCCCTCGTAATTCCCAGCTATCGAATCTTAACTTGATACCTCTAAGGTGGTGCAGTTGGCGGCGAGCATGCGAGGCCCTGAAGGTGCTGCAGTTGAGCTGCCCCGGGTCGCAATCCTTGAGTAAATAGACCCTCGAAGTCAAGTAGATAACGGAGACATGTCTCCCCTGCACTGAGTTTGAGCTGCCCCGGGACGTGCGGCCGGTTGGCCCTGCGGCCGGAACGAGGAGCTGACCATCGACTACGCGACGTTCTGCGTCGACTGCGCGCCGTTCACGTGCGCGTGCGGCGCGGAGCGCTGCCGCGGCGTCGTCACCGGCGCCGACTGGAAGCTCGGCATCCGCGCATACGGCGAGGCAGGGCCGCGCTGCGCGCCGCTCATCCCCCTTGTTTTCAGCTTGGTCAGTTTCGACCCGGATATCTTGCCGGAAATCACTCCATCGTACCTCAAAAATGTATCGTTATCGAGCCCCAAGGCGCTTTCGCGGCAATCTTTATACCAACCTGTTGGAGAATGGATCTCCACGGCACTTAAATGAGCAACAGTCATTTCTCTGCGGGAGCCTTTGGCGCAACTAACTGGGAAATTTCGTGAGCAACAGTCACGTCTCTGGTGGAGCCTTTGGCGCAACACAACCATGTCGTCGAGAACTGGGATGTTGGACTGGTTTTAGGCAATTTATTAAAACGTGCATGGAGCCGCTAGGCGCTCAAGCGCTCACATGACGAATATTATTAAATTAAGCAGAAAACAAAAAGTTCACTGGTGTGGGGCCGTGCGGGCGGGAGCACGTGTCGGAGCGCATCCGAGCGCTGCATTTCGAGAGCGCGGGGGCGCACGCGGCGGGCGCGCTGGCGGCGGCGGCGCTCACCTCCGTCACGTCCGGGTCCGCCGACCAGTACGTCATCAGCACGTCCTGCGACGCGCCGGTGAGGCCATCGTGTGAGATGCACTTGCTACTTTCTAATAAGACTAGTCATGCTTACACTGAATTTAAACATATCCCAATTGTTTCCCCGTAGTTCGGAACTGAATTGGAATCTGCAGGTGGCAGGTGTCGGACCCGGTCCTTATAACGCGGCGGCGGCGGCGGCTGGTTCCGCTGGTGCCAAGAACTTCCTCGACTCCCCTCTGCAGTTCGCCGAGCTGCCCGGCTCCCCGCGCCTCGCCCAGTACTCGCACGCCAAGCACGAACTCACGCCCGACGCCGCTCCGGATCCGGCGGCGCTTGAGCGTCTTGATTCCCACAAGGTTAGTCGGGTCTGCCTTGTGAATGCCGTGTAATCCCCGCCACGCGAGCGCCAATGTGCGTCGGGTCTGACGACGTGTGAGCGTGGAGACAGTGATAATGCGTTACGTAGATGGTTGCTGATGCTGTTGTGATGAGTGGATGCGTGGAAGCGGTGGAAGCGTTTGATTCCGCGCGAGTGAGCACCAGGAGTAGGAGCCAGGTCAAACTTGTGAGCTTGGAGTGCTGATGATGATGTGTTATGTTGATGGTTGTTGAGGTGATTGATGGTTGTTGAGGAGAATGACTCGTTTTGTGTGTGAACGATCTGACTAGATCTATGTTATAGTCCCAAACCGTTATAAACGGGGTTCGTGTAATGCTCGCCGTGCGAGTGGCTTCGGTCTCGATGAAAATTGTAAAAAACACAAAAATACGATCGGACAGATTCTTGTCGTGGAACAGCCTCCATAAGTTGTTCAATTTCAATGATGCTATGCTCCACCTGATATGTACTGCTTGCTAATAGCTCAGAGCGCTCGCCTTAGAAGAATGAAATATCACTTGAGACCTCTAAATTTTACTGTCATTATTCGATATCGCACACTGCTGGTAAACCGTAGAGCTCTAATCACCACATTTCCAGCTATTCTTGTACCCTGCGTTGTCGAGCTCTATACATTTTTGAAAGCGAAATAGGCGATTTATGAGCGCATGTTGAACCGGTAATGTCCACTTAATCAACTACTAGTAGAGCTACCCCGGTTATCTATTAATATACCATTAACCTAAGAGTTGATTGGCTACAAGGCCATAAACGAATTTCCCGCCCTGGCAACTCGCATAATACGAAGAAGAAGAGGAAATGTGGCTAGGACGAAGTACTGAATACTGAAGCATTCACGGGGGCCAGGGCGAAAGCCTGGTGCCTCCTCATACACGCTGACGCATTTCTCTCGAATACTGAACCATTCGCCCTAACCGTAATGTCAGACATGTGGCCATTGCGGCCATCATGCTCACGGCCATCTCCCCGCGACCCCGCCCCCCTTAACTTACAACATCATGCACGCCCCACAAGGCGAGACCGCGCTGTGGCCACCGGTCGTTGCCGTGGAATGAAACGGCTCGTGTCACGAGGCTCTTACTGACAGCACCGCCGCTGCCGCCGCTGCTGCCGCCGCCGCCGCCGATGCCGCCGTCCTCACCGCCTCCGCCGTCGCTCTCGCCGCCGCCGTCACTCTCGCCGCCGCTGCCGCCGCCGCATGGGGTCAGGTAGATATTGATCGCCACGTCATCCAACTCATTGTGCAACCTCGTTTCTTGAATAAAAAAAATAAAAAGGCATCCTACTATAGGATATCCTGTCAGCAAGTATGACGTGGCGAGCAATGTCCGCCATGGCCTACCGCCGCCGCTGGCGCCCGCCGGGTCGGACGGTGCGCTGGTGCCACCGATGCCTAAGGCCCGGTATCATCCAAGTCCATTGGTGTGAATGACCATAAAGTACTTCGTAAGCATGGTAAACATTACCAGATGACGAGGATGATACTGGGCCTTACCGCTGCCGTACCCCGTGCTCGGCGGCGGCAACGGTTCGTCCATGCGCGAGTTCCGGAGCCAGGGCCAAAAAAACAAGGCTCGCGGCGTCATGTATGCAGTCGTTTTCACGTTTGGCTTCAAAGAAAAACTGCCAGTCTAAAACGTTGAGTGAGGAGGACATGGCTGAGACCCGGTATCATCCACGTCGTTTTGTTGTGTGCATGACCACAAATCACTTCGAAAACATGGAGAAAAAGACCAAGTAAACCAGGGCTCGCGGCGTCATGTTTGCAGTCGTGTAGCTTTAAAGAAATAACAGTATAAAACATTGAGTGAGGAGGACATGGTTAAGGCCCGGTATCATCCACATAATTTGGTCATGTTTTACCATCAAGTTTACGATGTAATTCAAGGTCAATCACACAAAATGGCGTGGATGATACCGGGCCTTGTCTAAAACGTTGGGGAGGACACGGTTAAGGCCCGGTATCGTCCACCTCATTTGGTCATTTTTACCATCGTGTTTACGAAGTAATGTAATTTATGGACATTCACATAAAATGACGTGGATGATACTGGGCCTTATTAGACAAGGTTGCCAATGTTGCTAATGTTCGCGCTTTGTTTATACAATCGGGTTCTCGGGTGCCTCTTATAAGCGAGTTCTCGAGCGTCACTTATAAGCCTTACTGGAAGCATGAAGAACGCGAGGGGGATCTGGAGGGCGGGCAGCAGCATATGCGACCACATGATGAGGTCGGGGAGCCGCGTGAAGTCGCACGACCCCTCGCGCGTGTCTATCCTGAAGGCGCTCATCAGCCCGGGGGCAGGGCCTCACACCACTTCCCTTGTAGCCTTTTCAGCTCAGCTTCATCCCGTGTCAGAGTGTGTGTGTGTATTCAAAAAGATCAGCTAGCAGACCCTCCCTTGAGTTTCATGAAACCGCGTGCTACTTACATTGGCACAGCTGAATTTACATTAGGACAGCTGACTCACTCAACGATCCATGTGGTGGACAGTTACAGGGTAAGCACACGGCACGGGGCCCAGCCTGGTGCCGGCGGCGATGGCGATGGTCTGGCCGCAGTTGTTGAACCCCGACAGCAGCGCGAACACAATCGCCTCGCTGCCCTTGGGGTAAGGCCGGCCAGACGTCGCTCACCCGGTCAAAATAAATAAATGAAGAAAATCAAGGAATGAAAACGCGGAGGCTGAACGCCCTGCGTGGACGGTCATAGATAGGATGGCATTTGAACCCTCTCGGCATCGGGTCGTGTGGCTAGCAGCATTCCGCTTGCGTGTAGTGATTCCCGAAGCCATAATATCGGGCTTCGGGAACCCCCAATGTCGGGAAGCTGGGTTCGGGAGAGGGTTTTCGCTGGAAAAATCTGTGATCGGTGATCGGAGATCGGGATCCCCCAGTTTCGGAAGGGGCCGGATCGGGGATCACTAAAAGCAAGAGGAAGTGGAGTGCGGATGGCGGATTGTGGATGACGTGGATTGCGGATTGTGGATTGTGGATTGTGGATTGCGGATTGTGGATTGCGGATTGCGGATTGTGGATTGTGGATTGCGGATTGCGGAGCATCTGCGAGGCCCTGCCTTGGGGCACAGCTTGGACGTGAGCAGGACGCCCGGCATGAACTGCAGCGTGTAGCACACCTGGTACACGAACGCGTCGCCGAACATGTACATGGCGTGGTCGGGGACGCCCCACTTCAGATTCCACCGCTTGACCAGCACGATGTCAAACATCGAGGACGCCACCCGCAACACCGTGGTGGCCCACATGACGTGCGCGAACCTCCAGCTGGACATCCACGAGTTGAACCCCACCAGGCCGATCCAGGCCGCCAGCGAAGGCCAGGCAAATACATAAGTAAATAAAAAGACGCGAAGGCTAAACGCCCCGTGCTAGTCGCTAGAAATATTGCATCCGGCTGCACTAGAGCTAAAAGGACGCATCTACGAAGGCCAGGCAGATATTTCCCGCCACGTCATCTAATGCAGTTTGAACCCTTTTTGCCGATGAATCATGATATCAAATGGTATCGTACTGACGTGGTAAGTAAGGACCGTTATCAATCACGTCTTCTGGGGATCTTACCATGTTGTTACCATGTTTCCGAGGTACTTTATGGGCATTCACACCGAATGACGTGGATGATACGGGGCCTTAGAGGCGAGCAATATCTGCCAGGCCCCACCGCCAGTGCGCCCACCACCTGAGAGACCGAGATGAAGTACGTGTACCCGAACGTAAGGCCCGGTATCTTCCACGCCATTCGGTGTGAATGACCATAAAGTACTTCGTAAACATCGATGGTAAAAAATACCAGATGCCGTGGATGATACCGGGCCTTACCCGGTTACCCGGGACGGAGTATGGGGGTGACATTGAGGTGACTTTCTAGTACGTTGTCTATGTAGCACGGATAAGCCTAAGCTGACATGCCTTCACCCTAGCCTGTAATAAAACATAAAAAGAAACGGGCCTTACCCGAACGCCGGCCCGCCCTTGACACAGGTTTCGTCCGCAAGGTAGAACCAGTCCGTAAGGCCTGGTTTCATCCACGCCGTTTGGTAAATTTTCACCATGTTTACGAACTACTTTACGGTCATTCACACCAAATGACGTGGATGATACCGGGCTGGGCCTTACCTGTCCGTGGCGCCGGCGATGTTCAGGTACAGCACTTGGTCATTCTCACCATGTTTACGAAGTACTTTATGGTCATTCACACCAGATGCCGAGAATGATACCAGGCTGGTTCTTACCAGTCCGTGGCGCCGTCGATGTTGAGGTACAGCGCCTCGCCCAGCATCATGTAGAAGTTGGCCAATGCCAGCTGCCGCGGCATCGCCCACACCCAGAGCCTTACATGCCCTCAAATTGCCATTGTCATGCCCTTGTAACTCCCCCGTAATGCCCTCGAAGTACCCTTGTAATCGCAGCCTAGGCTGTTGTGTCCGTGAAAACAATGCTCAGCTGCCCTCCTCTCTCTCGACTGAGAGAGAATGGCTCTAGAGCTCTCAATTATTTACAACCGACCGCTAGCTAGCTCAAATTCAAATACCCCAATAATTTTTAATAGAATATAAAATACCCCCTGCCTCCCCTTCATATGAAAACACTGGCAGTTATCCCTCGAAGGTTCTCGAGTTAAGCTGACCGGGGATGATTGGAATGCCCTGCCCAGAACCCAAGCGCCGCGAGCGCCACGCCCGTGCCGGCCGCGAAGATGAGCTGAGTGGTTTCGTCGGCTTCCGTCACGCCCAGCACCGCCACGCCCACGGCGGCGGGCACGGTCAGCAGCGCAAGGATCGTGATTTAGGGCCGCATACCAAAACATCCCTTCTTTAGCTCAAGCTTTATTTAAACCTAGTCTCCGCTATGACT
>Ga0307488_10005486_pt1 | contig 10480 bp, 4 predicted proteins | sample SB02metaG_FD_202248 | JGI IMG/M metagenome (GOLD analysis project Ga0307488, IMG submission 202248) | Sea-ice brine microbial communities from Beaufort Sea near Barrow, Alaska, United States - SB 0.2 | ecosystem: Environmental > Aquatic > Marine > Coastal | place: USA: Alaska | collected 2017-05-06
AGCCGAGCATTATTATGTCAATGACGACAGTCTTGAGGTGATTACCCAAGAAAAGTCGTTTACCTTGACGATAGTGACTGAAGTCAATCCTGAAAAAAACACTTCTCTTGAGGGCTTATATAAATCAGGTAATGCATTTTGTACTCAGTGCGAAGCGGAAGGTTTTAGACGTATAACTTATTATCCTGATCGCCCTGATGTGATGGCAATATTTACTTGTACAATAGTTGCCAATAAAAAACAGTTTCCTTCTTTATTATCTAACGGCAACAAAATTGACTCTGGAGATTTAGCTAATGGTTCACACTTTGTAAAATGGTACGACCCTTTTCCAAAACCGTGCTATTTATTTGCTTTAGTTGCAGGGAGCTTTGATGTACTCAGTGATACCTATACTACTATTTCGGGGAAAGAGGTAGCTCTTGAAATTTATGTTGATAAAGGTAACTTAAATAAAGCCAACCATGCCATGGCTTCGTTGATACGTTCAATGAACTGGGATGAAAAAACATTTAATCTTGAGTATGATCTTGATATTTATATGATTGTCGCTGTTGATTTTTTCAATATGGGCGCAATGGAAAATAAAGGCTTAAATGTATTTAACAGTAAGTTTGTCTTAGCCGATGTACATAGTGCAACAGACACCGATTACTTTAATATTGAAGCCGTTATTGGTCATGAATACTTTCATAACTGGACGGGTAACAGAGTAACGTGTAGAGATTGGTTTCAGTTAAGCTTAAAAGAAGGGTTAACCGTTTTTCGAGATCAACAATTTAGTGCCGACATGAATAGTGCAATAGTTACTCGAATTAAAAATGTACGCCATTTAAGATCGTTACAGTTTGCTGAAGACGCAGGCCCTATGTCACACCCGATTAGGCCAGAGCAAGTTATCGAAATGAATAATTTCTATACTATGACCGTTTATGAAAAAGGTGCAGAAGTTATTCGTATGATGTATACCTTACTTGGAGACTCAAGTTTTAAAGCAGGTATGGCGTTATATTTTAAACGTTTTGATGGACAAGCGGTAACTTGTGATGATTTTGTTGATGCTATGGCTGACGCCTCTCACATTGATTTAACGCAGTTTAAGTTTTGGTATAGCCAAGCAGGTACTCCTTTATTAACAGTTAAGCAGTCATTTGATCGTCAGATTGAAAAATATTCGGTGACTATTAGCCAAACGAATCAAGGAAAATCACCACTGCATATCCCGATCAAAATTGAATTAATTGACCCGCAAAGCAGTTCCAGTAAAAGTTATTTACTGGAACTTACAGAAAAGCAACACACTTGGGTATTTGAAGCATATACGGTGATGCCAACACTTGCCTTTTTAGCGGGCTTCTCTGCGCCAGTTAAAGTTAACTTTTCTCAGAGCGATGATGACTTAGCTATCATTATGTCAGATGCAATAGATGGTTTTTGCCGTTGGGATGCTGGACATAAGTTAATGACTAATTATATTAAGCAGTTAACTGAAAATATTAACAGTCATTTACCTGATGAAATTATTGACACTTTCAGAAGTATTCTGACTCAAGATGATAGTAATCTTGACCATGCGTTTATTGCTGAGCAATTAACACTTCCTAATTTTGAGGAAGTAGCAGATCTTATTGATGAAGTTGATCCCCTTGCTTTACTAATGGCTATTGATAAGTTGAAGCAATTTTTAGCTTCGGGACTTAAAGAAGAGTTATGGGCCAAATATCAACAATGCCAACACTTTATTGATAAAAGTGATCATCAAGTTGCTAATCGAGCATTAAAAAACATTTGTTTATCTTACCTTTGTTTATTAGATGATCATCAAGAGCTTACTGACCAACAATTTAATAAAGCAGGTAACATGACCGATACCCTGGCCGCACTGAATTGTTCTGCGGCTAATGACTTTAGTGGGTTCAAAAAGCAAATGACTATTTTTGCTGACAAATGGTACGATACAACTTTAGTTATGGATAAATGGTTTATTTTAAATGCTAGTTTGTCGAGTGAGCATATATTTACTCATTTAGAAGAGTTGATACTACATCCTTTATTTAGTTTAAAAAATCCTAATAGAGCACGCTCTCTAATTGGTGCCTTTACCGCCCATAATCATAAATACTTTCATTGCATTACCGGCAGGGGCTATCAATTTTTAGCTAAACAAGTTGCTTTGCTCAATACCATAAACCCACAAGTTGCTTCTCGACTCATTACACCTTTGATCCAGTTTAAAGGATTAGATAAGCGACACCAAGCTCTTATGAAGACAGAATTAGTCAAATTAAGATCGTTGGATAATATATCGAAAGATTTAGCCGAAAAACTTGATGCGGCCATTGCATAGGGTTTGTAATGTATTCATGAAATATTATTTTTTTATCAATATATCATCCAGTCAATATCTGCCTTATTACCAAGGGCAGATAAAGTCAGTGGTTACAACTTCAACCACGGGATTAAAGGTTCAGTTTCCGGCTATGTGCTTAAGAAAGTACCTAACCTCTTCAGGGATTAGTGGTTATTTTTGCTTGGAAACTAAAAATAATAAATTTTTATCATTAATTAAAATTCCACAATAGAGCTTTAGCTTTAAACAGTGGTCAGACCATTGTCTTTTAGATGTGGTCTGTCCACATCCCTTATTAAGCTGTATGAAATATCCAAATCAATTTTAGTTTTAAACGTCTGTTTTAAACAAGCATTAAGGAAGTTGTTTTTATTGTGTACAAGTCCTTAGATATCGTCGTCTTTACATTTGTTATTTAGTCTTGCACCCTAATTAAAATGATGTAATTATTGTTTTATCCAATCTGTGCAATACTTCAATAATAATTTAGATCACAAAATCACAAACAATATATTTTCTTGTTTTAATCTGGGGAGAGAAATAATGAAACGCAACCTTTGCGATAAATTTTATAAAAAACCATTAGCGGTGAGTATTACAGCCGCTTTTATGACTTTAGTGTCGAGTAATGCTTTTGCAAAAAATTATGATGTTGGCAACTTTGAAATCAGCTTTGATTCAACTTTTTCAGTTGGCTCAAGTTGGCGAGTAGAAAATCGTAATTGGGATGAGCATATTGGTAAATCCAATAATTTAAATAATGGCTTTGATTTTAGTCATTATAATGCTGCCTTAAATGCCACACCTATTAATACGACTATATGGAGTGGGGCCGGTGCATATTCTAACAATGGTGATAATGGTAATTTAAACTTTGATGCGGGTGATAGCTTCTCTCAAATTTTAAAAGGTACACATGAATTAGATATACGTTACGATAATATCGGAATTTTTATTCGTGGCATGTATTATTATGATAATGCCATGATTAACGGTGATATCAATTGGGAAAATCCAGTTTCTGGCCAGATCAATGACCCCTGTGATGATAAAGAAGCTAAAAGACAAGTTTGTCAAGATATCCGTCTACTTGATGCTTTTGTTTATGGAGATTTTGATTTAGGTGATATGCCGCTTTCAGTTCGTGTTGGTAATCAAATTATCAGTTGGGGTGAAAGTACATTAATCTCCCATGGTATCAGCGAATTAAATCCAGTTGACGTCGCTCGTTTAAAAGCTCCTGGGGCTCAGCTTAAAGAAGCTTTCATTCCTTTTGGAGCAGTTTGGGCATCACTAGGCATTACAGAAAATTTCAATGTTGAAGCCTTCTATCAATACAGTTTTGAAAAAACTATTTTACCACCACCAGGCAGTTATTTTTCAACCAATGACTTTGCTGGAGACGGTGGTTCAAATAATCTAGTGCAACTAGGTTTTTCTGGTAACCCAGATATGGACATAACGTCATTACTTGTCGGCTTAAATCAAGTAGGGGATTTAGCTCGTTCGGGTAACCCTCTAGCAGCCAGTGCTTATTTGGCTTATCCAACAAAAGTAACGTTAAGAGCTCCAGGTTCTCAGGCGGCAAACGAGCCTGATGATGGTGGTCAATATGGTTTACGTTTATCTTGGTATCTTGCAGAATTAAATGATACTGAATTAAGCCTTTATTACATGAACTATCATAGCCGTCGCCCTATTTTTGCAGGGAAAACAGCTGATTTTAGTGCTCAAAGTATCGGTAATGATGTCACTTATTTAGCCACGAACCCAGAAATTACTGAACAAGATATTTATGATAACTTGACTTCGTTTTCTCAAGTAAAACTAGATTACCCTGAAGATATTAAATTATATGGTTTAAGTTTCAACACGACAGTTGGTACTACGGCCTTGGCGGGTGAAATTAGTTACCGCCAAGACGAACCCCTTCAAATTGATGATGTTGAATTGTTATTTGCGGCTATGCCACAACAACTAGCTAATGCCGGTATCAAACCAGAATTAAATGGTATTTCTCAATTAAATGCACCAGATGGCCAACCTTTTGGACCAGGTGTAACTGCTAATGGCTATATTTTATCTGACAGTATTCAAGCCCAAATGACTTTGACCCATTTATGGGGACCCAGTTTTGGAGCGTCACAGTTGGTGACACTGTTAGAAATTGGCGGTATTAATATTAGTGATATGCCTGATCCAAGTGAATTACGTTTGAATGGCCCAGCAACGGATAGAAACGGTGGTATCGCTGTGGCTCCTGGTTTAGAAATACCAGTTCAAGGGGGAATTGAAACTAATCTATTCCCAACAGATTTTGCTTGGGGCTACCGTATTATTGGTAAACTACAATATTCCAATGTGTTTGCTGGGATAAATATCAACCCAAGAGTAGTGTTCTCTCATGATGTCGATGGCATCACACCTGATCCTTTATTTCTGTTTGTTGAAGACCGAAAATCTGTTGCTTTGGGTGTTAGTTTTGATTACCAAAGTCGTTGGTCTGCTGATTTTAGCTATAATGCATTCTTTGATGGTGCCGGTACAACTAATCGAATATCTGATCGTGATTTTGTTTCTTTAAGTATCTCATATTCAATATAAAGGTATTAATTATGAAAAATATAACATTGTTATCGCTAGCGGTAACACTAGCATTATTAGCAAGTAGCAATGCCTCTGCAAAAGTAACACAGTCAGAAGCGGCTAAACTTGGTGTTGAATTAACACCTGTTGGTGGTGAATTAGCCGGTAATACTGATGGTTCAATTCCTAAATGGACCGGTGGTATAACTGAAGTACCGACTGGATATAAGGTTGGCGATCACCACCAAAATCCTTATGCTAGTGATAAAGTTAAATACACAGTTACAGCTAAAAATGTAGATAAATATAAAGAGCTATTAACGCCTGGTCAAATTAAGTTATTTGAAACTTATCCTGATACTTTTAGTATGAATGTCTATCAAAGCCATCGTTCTGCTTCTTACCCTGAGCATGTTTATCAAGCGATAAAAGATAATGCAACACGGTCTGAGTTAGTTGAAGGTGGCAATGGTATTAAAAAAGCTGCTATTGGCATTCCTTTTCCGATACCAAAGAATGGATTAGAAGCTATTTGGAATCATACTCTGCGTTATCGTGGCGAAACTGTTGTTCGCCAAGGTGGCCAGGCTGCACCCACCAAAGGTGGTGATTTTACTTTTATCGGTTTCGATGACCGGTTAATGATCCCTTACAGTGTTAAAGGGACAGCTCCAGAAACGTTAGAAGAAAGTAATATTTTATTTAAGTTCAAACAAAAGGTGACTGAGCCTGCTCGTTTATCTGGCACCGCTTTATTAGTTCATGAGACTATGGATCAGATCAAAACACCGCGCCAGGCATGGACTTATAACACAGGACAACGTCGTGTTCGTCGAGCCCCTAATGTTGCCTATGATGCCCCTGGTACAGCATCAGATGGCCTAAGATTAACCGACGACTTTGATATGTATAATGGTGCACCAGATCGCTATACATGGACATTAGAAGGTAAAAGAGAATTATTGATACCTTATAATGACTATAAATTACATAGTGATAAAGTCAGTTATAACGATATACTCCATCCAGGTCATATCAATCCTGATTTAGTTCGTTATGAAAAGCACCGCGTGTGGGTGGTTGAAGCTAATTTAAAAGCAGGTACTCGCCATACTTATAAAAAACGTGTTTTTTATATTGATGAAGATAGTTGGCAAATAGCTGTTTCAGATATATACGATAATCGTGATGAGTTGTATCGCGTAGCCGTTGCTCATGGTATTAATTATTATGAAGTTCCTACACAATGGTCTACTCTTGAAGTATTCCATGATTTACAGTCTCGACGCTATATTGCAATGGGTCTGGATAATGAAGCAGAAATGTATGACTTTTCGGTAATATTAAAAGATAAAGAATTTACTCCTTCGGCACTAAGAAGAGCAGGTCGTAGGTAACAGCGAAAGTAATGGTGAAAGGCTGGCTTATGCCAGCCTTTTTTAGCTTAATCTATTGAGCGTTTTTACTATAAAGTCCTAAAATAAATTTTTTATTTTAATTTTCCAATTAAAGAGTGTGCTCATTTATGAAGCCAATGTTAGCTTTTCTATTCAGTTTGTTGATTTCTTTTTCGGTTAATGCGAATACTGAAATATCTTCATCACTTAAATTTCCTTTAGCAGCCCAATCGTTGTTGCTCGATATTACACGAGTAAACAAGAGTAAATTAGTTGCGGTTGGTGAACGTGGTCATATTTTAACTTCAGATGATGCGATTACTTGGCAGCAGGCAAATGTGCCTATTCAATCAACACTCACTAAGACGTTTTTTGTCAATGACTCTTTAGGTTGGGCTATCGGTCATGATGCCAGTATTTTACAGACTAAGGATGGTGGTGATAATTGGAAAGTACAACAATATTTGCCTTCCGCTGAAAAACCATTGTTTGATATTTTGTTCAAAGATAAATATAACGGTATTGTTATTGGTGCTTATGGACAATTTTATAGAACCATGGATGGAGGTCAAAATTGGACGTTTGAATTTCATCAAGAGTTTTTATTGACTGATGATATTGAATACCTCAATGAGCTTAAATTAGAAGATGAAGAGGCTTACCTAGACGAAAGAGCCAGTATCTTACCTCATTTCAACCGACTTTTTAAAGATGGGCGAACGCTCTACATGGTCGGTGAAATTGGACTAATCGCTAAAAGTAATGATTTCGGTAAAACTTGGCAATCTTTTCAAGACGTTTATCAAGGATCTTTTCTTGATGTGACTCGAACAGCACAAGGTAATCTATTGATTGTCGGTTTGCGTGGCAATGTTTTTCGAAGCGTAAATAATGGCATGACATGGAATAACAGCCCAACAGGCACAACCAGTTCACTGAACAGTATCGTTTTAGATGATAATGGTACTATTTATTTGTTAGGAAATAATGGTACGTTTTTAGTAAGCAAAGATGATGGAAAATCATTTATCTCTCATACACAAGATGATGGTAAGCCCCTCATTGCTGGTGTTTGGTTTAATGGCAAAATTATTGCTGTTTCAGATGTTGGTATTAAAACAGTTACCACTTTAGTTTCAACTATAACTTCCGGATTAAAAAAATAAAAATGCGTATTAACTCCTTAATAAATCGTTTTGAAACAGGACTTTTTCGCCATCGATTTTTCGTCCTTATCATGTTTGTTCTTGTCAGTGCTTTTTTACTTTTTAAAGCGACTGAGATTAAACTTGATGCCTCTTTTACAAAAAATATACCTTTAAATCATAGTTATATGAAAACCTATTTAAAACATCAGAAAAATTTTGGTGGGGCAAATAGTATCTTAATTTCGGTTTGTAACAATGATGACGATATTTTCAATGAAGAATTTTTTACTACCTTAAAAGGTGTTCATGATAAATTATTTTTTATTCCGGGTGTTGACCGTATCCAAGTTAAATCTTTGTTTTCTCCGAGTACTCGTTTTGTTGAAGTCGTAGAAGATGGTTTTGCTGGGGGGCCTGTCATTCCTGCAGACTTTAGAGCAGATAAACAAGGCTTAGCCGTCGTCAAAGCGAATATTGAAAAAGCCGGTATAGTCGGAAGTATAGTTGCCGATGATTATACCTGTGCCATGGTAAAATCATCATTAATGGAGAGTGATCCACAAACTGGGGATAAGCTCAACACTATAGCTTTTGCCGATAAACTAGAGCATGAAATTCGTCAAGAATTTGAAAAAGGTGATATTAGTATTCACATTATCGGTTTTGCAAAAATGGTGGGTGATGTTGCTGAAGGTGCTAAAGGTGTTGTTGCTTTTTTTGGCATAGCAATAATTATTACCGCAGTGATGGTATTCCTTTTCTGTCAGTCTATCAGTTTAACTATGTTACCTATTATCTGCTCATTAGTTGCAGTGATTTGGCAAATGGGTATGTTATCGACACTTGGCTTTGGTTTAGATCCTATGTCGATACTTATTCCTTTCTTAGTTTTTGCTATTGGTGTGAGCCATGGCGTTCAAATGATTAACTCTGTTGTTAAACAGGTTGCTTTAGGCCAAAGTAGCATTGCCGCTGCTCAGTATAGTTTTCGGGTATTACTCATCCCGGGTGGTATAGCTTTATTATCTGATACTGTTGGATTTTTAACCTTGTTGTCTATTGATATTGGTATTATTAGAGAGTTAGCGATCACAGCATCTTTAGGTGTCGCTATGATTATTCTTACCAATTTAATCTTATTACCGCTACTGGTCTCTTATTTAAAAATAGTTAATAAAGCTAACAGTAATAAAGTCTCTCCTAAAAAAGATGGCCCTGCTATATGGGCGGTGATGGCGAAACTTGCTACCAAAGGCCCGGCAATTATTGTTTTAGTCTTCACCGTGATTCTTTACCTCATTAGTTTTATTCATGCCCAAGATATGAAAATTGGAGAGCTGCACGCCGGTGCTCCCGCTCTCCATGAAAGCTCGCGTTACAACCAAGACACTTTTTTGATTACCGATAAATATGCTATTAGTGTCGATTACATGTCTGTTATTGTTGAAACTGAAGCTGATGCTTGCACATATCATGAAAACTTATCAATCATTGACCAATTCCAATGGCAGATGGAAAATGTTCAAGGGGTAGAGTCAACAGTAAGTCTTGCCTCAATTTCTAAATTAGTGAATGCAGGATATAATGAAGGTAATCCTAAATGGCGAGTTCTATCGCGAAATCAACAAACTTTGGTCCAATCCATTGCCCGTGTGCCAACATCAAGTGGCTTACTTAATAGAGATTGTAGTGTGATGCCGGTGATCTTATTTTTAGAAGATCATAAAGCGGAAACGATAAATCGAGTTATTGACCAAGTTAAAAAGGTTGCGAATGACTTAGCGACTGACAAATTACATTTTAAATTAGCGTCTGGCCCTGTTGGTGTAATGGCAGCAACTAATGAAGCGGTTGCCAAAGCCCAACTTCCGATGATGATTTATGTTTATGGAGCAGTGATTCTTTTATGTTTAATCAGTTTTAAAAGCTTGCGAGCAACCGTGGTCGTGGTTTTACCCTTATATGTGGTTTCAACTTTTGCTCAGTCTTTGATGACAAGTTTAGATATAGGTTTAACTGTTTCAACGTTACCGGTTATCGCATTAGGTGTTGGCATTGGCGTTGATTATGGTATTTATATTCTCTCAACGATGAGTATAGAGCTTCGTAAAGGTTTTAGTATAGAACAAGCCTACTTGTCTGCCTTAAAGGAACGGGGAAGCGCAGTGTTGATTACAGGAATTACTTTAGCTATTGGTGTTTCTACGTGGTTTTTATCAGACCTTAAATTTCAAGTAGATATGGGCATATTATTGACCTTCATGTTTTTAGTTAATATGTTAGCTTCTGTTATTGTTTTACCTGCCTTAGCTGCCTTTCTATGGTCAGGTAAAAAAATAGACAAATAATATGCTTTAAACGATAAGGTCAATAGATTGACTCGCTTAATGTGATGTACTAAAGCTTTACTAATACATTCAGCGAGTAGTCTTATCTCAATCCAATATCCGCCTGATGTGAACTGTTTTTTTGTAATAAAACTAACCTTTAACGCTTAATTAACCCCTTTACTTATAAATGTGTAATTTTTGAGTCAAAACAAAGTTATTTTTGAAATAACTTTGTTTTTTTTTCTGCATAATTAAACAACTATATAGACTAAACAACCTGTTCTGTTTGATCTAAGTGAATAATTAATTAGGTTTTATTCAGATTTCGTACCTTAACTACACCTCACTTCGTATTTGTAATAAAATAACACTCGCAATCCCTTAGATTTATTAATAAAATCCATGGGAATCTATTTTGGTCCATCTTAAATAGCAGATAATAAAAAGAAACAATGTACAGACAAAACACAACAAATTATTACAATCTTACTCTTATAAATAAGGGAAAAGGAAAACAACATGGCGTTAGTTGAAGGTTCACCCTCGGTGATACTCAAAAATGTTGCTAAATTGATACAACAAAAAGTCCCAACAAAAACAGCTCCTTTGCTTGAACAATTCTCAAGTTTACTTTACGGCAATATTTCAAGTTTAGATTTAGAGCATCGC
>Ga0307488_10005487_pt1 | contig 10480 bp, 20 predicted proteins | sample SB02metaG_FD_202248 | JGI IMG/M metagenome (GOLD analysis project Ga0307488, IMG submission 202248) | Sea-ice brine microbial communities from Beaufort Sea near Barrow, Alaska, United States - SB 0.2 | ecosystem: Environmental > Aquatic > Marine > Coastal | place: USA: Alaska | collected...
CGGGCAGGCGATCCGGGCGAACATTGCCACCGGGCAGGCGACACCGGGCAGGCGATCCGGGCGAACATTGCCACCGGGCAGGCGATCCGGGCAGGCGAACATCGGGCAGGCGATCCGGGCGAACATCGGGCAGGCGATCCGGGCGAACATCGCACCCGGGCAGGCGAACATCGGGCAGGCGATCCGGGCGAACATCGCACCCGGGCACGGACCACGGACCACGGACCACGGACCACGCCCAGAAGTTTCATGCGTCAGCATCCCGAGGCCCCGGCGCGTGATTCACTGTTAACAACTGAAAGGTTAGCCAGGGCGAATTATGACCCGGGAAAAGAATCCGCCTGGACAAACGAGCACAAAAAAACCCCGCCCGATCTGAACCGGACGAGGTCAATTTGTTGTTGGTTTTTTATTAAGCGGCTAACAAACGACGGCCCCCGGATAACAACTTATTGTACACGATTGTCGAGCGGTGTTGCAGGTCACCGTGATTGCTATTCGCGCCCGTCGGCTTCAAAGCATGAGTCGCGCTATTGAATAACCACCAAAGATTCCGGCCATTGGCGGTATGCTCTTCTATAGAACATTCATCCCAATCATCAATTGCCCGTCCAAGCTGGCTAGAGGAAAAGCCACCGGACCGGAAAACATCTAGCAGGATTTCATCTCCGGTTTCACGGGTGATCTGATGACGATTGAAGTCATCAAAATCAACAGTAAGCTTTTCACCTGCCCGGCCCAGACCACTGACCGCGTCCGCCACCATATCAGGAATCCTATGTGAGATATTGGTAGTTTGTTTGGATTGCCAATTTCCTAGATTTCCATGAAAACAAAGATTCGAACAGACCATGACTTGAGAGCCGATTGCAAGGCCCCGACTCACGCTCTGATCGTGAGCGCCGCGCAACCCGACAAGCAGGTTCCACTTAGATTCGTGCAAGGCTGGCATTCCAAAATCTTGCCGAACGGGTGCGACCGGACGGGATATATTCAAGAGACCGAACAGCCGCTTTTCATCCTTGGTGATCGCATAGTCCTCTTTTTCAATCGTGAAACCCGCGTTTTGAATCGCGTTGACTGTATCAGTCGCGAACGAGTGAAAGGGATAGGGTGCGTGTCGTGATCCCATTGGGGCCGGTGTTTGCAAGTTTGCCAAGTACTCGCGCTCTACTTTGATATCCGTGCTTGAGCTGTATAATAGTGTAGACATTTAATTGACTCCGTTTTTTTAAGGCCCGCGACACAATGCCAAGGGCTATATAACAGTATAAGACTTATCCCACCTTGTCTATATATAAATTCCTAGGCACGACGGCGCGAGTCCATCAATCCATGGTCCGCAATAACAATATTGCGAGCTGCAATTGTTGCGCCTTGGCATAGACCGCAAGTGTCGCATTGGACTCTTTTTCCGCCCTCTTTACTTGCCGGACATATGGACTCCGTTTTAAGAGTCGGCGCGTCATGTTTACGGACTCTGAATGTGCGCCACCCCTTGGCGCTTGCACTTGCAACGTCCGCTGGATTGTCCGCGCTTGCCATGCATAAATTTTTAAGACCAGCGCCGATTCTTTTACGCCACTGGTGCGTGTAACCGGTTCGATTATTTACGCGGCTCGTTGCGGATCTCCACACCTTCGCAGGAATCGCGGCGGGATCCCCATAAGATCCTATGCGAAAGGATAAACCAGCGAACAGCTCGGGTAATAACGCGGCATCAAAATCGACGCCCGGTGTGGCGTATCGGTCCCGGTGGAATGCTCCCCAAACTGAAAGCGGCGCTTGGTATACGCGGACATAACAACGCGTGGCACCCTTATTAATAGGACGCAACGCACAATCCCCGCAAACGCTGGAATCCTCACCCGTTTTTAAAGCTTCGTGTGGTGCGATATCTTTACGCATAATAAACGTCTGGACCATTGCACCCGTTTTATCGTTTTCGCTGGACTCCATGATACGACAAGCAATTGCAATAATTGGCTTGCCATCAATTTTGGACGGGCCGTCATATAACACGACGCCTGCGAATTGTGGATTGTTACCTTTTAATGCTTTGCGCATTGTTTCAATGTTGTTGATCATTGTTTTAATCCTCATCACGGATAACATGAAAGTTCACAAGCTTATCTTTACGCTTCAACGTGTCCCGCAATGATAAAGCTTCGAAGCGGTCAAACGTAACGTGCACAATATCCGAACGGATAAGACCACCGCCAACCGGGCTGCAATCTGCAAAATGTTGCTCAATTAATTCATATTCAGTCATTAGTCTGACTCCTGTCATGGTTTAAGGAGTCGTATGATATGGGATTAATCTTATATAAACAAGCAAAAAAAGACCCGGCATAAACCGGGCCTGATTCCGTGCGGAGTCAACGCATCTAAAAAGTGTTTCGCACAATATTTTCTAGGGGATTAATTAAAAATACAGCCATTGCAACGCCCTTGGTTATATTTTGTATAACCATTTTACCGCCTCGTATAACGAGCGCCATAACGTCGCCAGCTTCAGCGTGGTTTTTTAATCCATTAAACCAGATTCGCTTGTCGCCACGAGTCTTCGCACGATAAGCGGAAATGGTCGCTTCTGTACCATCACTATATACGCCTTTAAGGGTTACTTTGTCGCCCGCCTTTAGGTCATCATAATCAAGAATGCCCTCGCGCTTCATAAGGTCGCGGATGCTGGCGTTACAATCTTGTATGCTTTTATTTAAAATGGTTGACGTAACGTGAAACAATGCCGCGCCACTTAAAGCGTCCGCATTTATCTGCTCAACTCTTGTTAATTTTCGCATCTTTTGACTCCTTCACTTCTCCTGAACTATTGCATATCTCGCACTGACGCACTTGGCGTAACACTCGAAGCTTTTCTATCCAATAACCGTTGCCGTGACATTTAAGACAGATCATGGCTCGCCACCTAACCAGACATATAGTTTGTCGATTAATTTTTGGATAAAACAATTCGCCCAACCATCTTCATCATCCATTTTTTGCTGCTCCATGCTCTTCTTGGTAACGTTCCCAATCGCAGGCTTGGATAAAATCAAGACCGGTCTCTCTCTCTATCTCATTAACCTCTTTATAAGCCTCCACTAAAGTCGGCGCGTAAACCTCTAGATAGTTCTGAGTATCAAAGACCCAAAGCTTTTCTTTTTGCTCATCCATTTTTAACTCCAATTTAAAAAGTGTTGTGTAACATGTTTAGTATAGGATTAGTCCTAGGTCATCCCGCAGGGCTAGTCAATAGAAAAAAAGACTTCCAATTATACGGTTCTTCAAAGACGGCCAAAGGTGATACAGACGCAAGGCCATCCATGCGAAGCTCAACAGCATCGGAGCCACTAAAGACACGAATATCCAAGCTACTGTCGCGAACAACAATAAAACAAGGCCCGAGGGAATGCCGAGTAAGCCAAGAACACTGGTGTGGGGATAGACTGACTTTATCAGATCGTCCCTTTGAGACTTTAAGTTCGAGGAAGCTAAAGACACCACCTTCCGAACATAGAAGCACGTCAGGGACTCCGGGTAACGCCCAACTTTCGAGTCTAGTTGTTTCAATTCTTCGCTCGCTTTTCTTTAGGCCGTCGCTTATTAGACGCCACAGTCCCGCTTCCCGATTTTTTAGTGCTTCTCTTGGAATCTTGTTCTTCGACTTCGATGGGCGTGATGTCGATGATTGGTTCAAAAGAGTCTCTAATTCGGTCGAGTTCACGTTCTACATCCTCTCTACTCATTTGATCTATAGAGCCTGTTCTTATTTCAGACTTACTTACATATATGTCACCTTGAGCCTGACCGCGTCTATATTCTGCCTGAACGGCGGCGGAGTAAGCTCCATTTTCCAAAGCCATGTCGCGTATCTTCTGTAGATCACGTACATGTTTTTTATATCCGACAGCATACATCTCGTCTAACTCGTCTCGATACCGAGATATTTCTGCTACAACATGAGGACAGATATTTTGGCTTGTTAATTCATATGCTCTGGTGTGAGCAGATGCTGCGGGATATCCAGCACGGATAGCGGCCTCCCGCATCGTTATCAGTCCATCGTTACTTACGAGTTCTTTAACAAACTTCTCTTGTCTTCTCGTAAGTTTTCTATTTGGGCCTCTGTTAACGACTTTTTTAGCTGTACCATCACTTATTTGGCCCGGTACGTTAGAATTCGGCATTTACACTCTCCAAAAGGTCTTTATTCTTTGAAAACAACGCTGTACCACCACTGTCCCACCACTTTACTTTAAGAACACCTTCTAAAGTGATATGGGATTTTACTGAAACAGTTAATTACAGGTATTATCAACTAAATAAAGTCATAAATCACTTACTTTAACTAAGACTCTGTCACATGACCGAGATTTGGCGTGTACAGAGGTGTTACGGCGACATACCCGAAAAACCCTTATATAAGATATGGTTAGCAGACTGTACCACCTGTACCACCTGTACCGTCTAAAAACTCGGGACTTTATTTTTTTTGAATTCATAGAATTGCTACTATAGTGGTACAGCGGTACACAACATGTAACGTGGTCCTTGGTCCGAGAACCCTTATACGTTCCACACGCCCCCCGAACCATTATTTAATCGGAGGTACTATGTAAACCTCTCGTGTATCGAAATCGACGTATGCAATCCGCACCCCTAATTTCTTCTGTACCTCGGATCGTGTTCGGTGAACTCTTGTGGGCGACACCCGATTTTTTTGGTGCCTTATTCGGTCCTTCTTAGCGTCTAGCAGTATGGTTTTATGTGTTACCTTGTGGACTGCTATCAAGTCTATTGGTCCGTTGGCAGCGAGGGGGGTATATACGTAGTAGTTTAACCGTAAAAAGTATTCGGTTAATATTGTCTCACATATCCTACCGTGAAATTGGTGTTTAGCCATGTTGTATATTAGCGCAATTTAATACTTCATGCTCTAAGATTTTTTAAGCTTCGTGGTGCGATGGTGCGGAGGCTTCTCGTGAGGGTGCCCCGCCAACCCGCCAGCGTCTTAATTTTTAGTCGTTTGCTGGCCTGACCGCGTTTATACTCGCTCGACAGGATTTTATGACGCTGTCGTTTGTGCTTTGGCCTCTAATGCTGAACTCTCAACGAACTTCAACAAGGGTTCCCATTTCTCCACACATTCAGAAGGTGCTTTTACATTTTCTAGGTTCTGCATAAACATGTTGATTGCCCAGCACTTTCCTGCATTTTGGTGTTCTTTAGGTATTTGTGAGGCGTCGTCGTACCAACCCCTTACCTCGTATACACCACCATCTATTTCATGGGCAAATACTTTAATTCCTTTGAAACCAAGCGGCAGATTTAGATATATCCGCGTTTCATTGGTTTTTGGGTGAACCCATGTATTCATATTTGTCATTGTTACTTCTCCATGTCGTTTGTGATGATTCAATTAGTCTACTGTATACCGCGTAGACGTTCTCTGGGCCTTTGCTTTTAGAGCCATGGTCTGTTTTAACCACAACCAACTGTCTATTCGTCCCAGGCTCCTCCGCAAGAGGTGCGTTAATTTTGATGTCCAAAACCATGTCATTTATCCGTTTCCTCTCACGATAAAATCCATTTCCATACGGCAATCACCTTGCCAAACTCCCATGCAATAGCGATACCGATAAGAGTAAGACCCACTACACACATAGCTATAAGTTTAGACCACTCTTTAAATTCTTTAATCATCGTTCATATCCTTCCTATAAACATCGGCATTTGCTGGTGGTAAGGGCTGTGATGCGAACAACTCGTCGATCTCATTGCACAACATCATCGCGTCATTCCCCTGCCAGCGTTCATCCACGAACTCAGCTTCGGCCTCTTGCTCAAGGTGAAGTGTGCATTTGTGAAGAACCTCGATCAGCTTCTCGTTCACGCCTTCCAATTCAACCGCCCGTTTCGCCCACGCTGTTCGCCATCCCTCTGACAGCTTTTGCTCGTTGCGGCTTTCTCCAAGGTCATGTTCAAGCTCGGCTATGTGGTCTGCTGCCTCTCCACATATAGCCTCTCCACCTTCAGCGCAGATAGAGCAGTCAAGCAGCCGTTCTACTAAATCACTCATCGTTCATCTCCAAAGTCCTTTTAAAAATTGCTATGGCTGTCTTTATTACCATCCTCTTTCATACCTCTGTACACCAAATACATATTCCCGCATTGAGGACACGATAAATTTGAGACGATAAGAAAACCCTCTCCATCTTCTGTGTCGTGGTCGCCGCCATGTATAAGTCTCGCGCTGCAATCCATACATTCCATCAGTCTATTTCCCATCTATAAAAAATGTGGTCGTTGATCTGCACTACTTTTGTCATTTGTAACGCCCAATCTGGGGACACTTTTACCGAATGATAGTGCGTTGCACCTTCAGTCGGGTCGTAGAACGATGTGTTGAATACTAATTGAGACAGTTCTACTGCCTCCATGTATGCCTGTACATCGGTAGGGTTGTCAGATTTACCGTCGCAAAAGAAGCTAAACTGGCATTCATTAAGTTTTATTTTTGTGGTATTGTCTCCCAACTTACCTTGTTGGATGACATCACAAACGTCGTTGGGGTATCTATCATCAATCACACGGTTAAAAATAACATGAGCCACCGCTGCTCGCCCAATTAAAGGTTCCCCACGCGCCTCGAAGTATACGGCTACCGCCATACAAGCTATTGCTGAAATCATCATTGCTTTAGTACCACTTCGATCTCGTAACCGAGTGCGTCGAGCACCATCTCGACCCGTGAGAGAGTGGGTGCGCTAAGACCGCGCCGCCAATTAAATAAGGTGGGTTCGGAGACGTTAGCCTTGTCGGCTAGGTGACGCCACTTCAGGCCCTGTTCTTGACGCAACTCGTCAACTATTTTAACGATATCCATCTATGAAGCTCCTCGAAGCTGTATCTTGAGGAAAGCAAGGGTATCCGCACTCCCTCCAGTGTACTTCCGTTTCTTGGTAAAGAAATAGGGCTGCTGCAATTATACAAAAAGCTAAAAAGAACACCCTAAAAAAAATATCCGGCTTCATTTTTTGACTGACCAATACCTAACATTAACCAAAGTCCCGCCGAAAGTTCGGCGGAACCCTAGTTTTCTAAGTAACCAACGGAGGGGGGATTTATAAATCATTGACAGCCCCTTTTTCGTTTAGAGTCTGCCACCCAACGTACACCACATTACCGACGTGATGTACTGGAAACCCATATTTACGAATTGAGAGAAGAGCATCTCGGTAGCCCTCCTGAAAATCACCCTCTGGAGGATCAATACAAAAAACGTGGAGTGCCTCGTCTAGACAAAAAGAGTGCTCTAAAAACTCGGAAACGGCTTCAATATACCCTTTTTTATAGCTTTCAGAAGGGGGCACGTTGCAATCTGATTCGAAATCGTTTTCAACATCCATTTTACTCTCCTAATTTTTCCTGCATCCTCTGTTCCGGACCAATGAGTTCAGAACCATTTGAAGATGTCTCTTTTTTACATGTGTCACAATAAAATATAATTTCATTGCCAAGTTCAAAAATAAACTCGTCTAGTCCTCCGCATGTGAGGCAACGACGATCTCTAGTGGGCATCGATCTCTTCCTTGGTTCTATCGATTCCAATAAGTTTAGTCTTTGAACCGTGGTCCATGGTCCGTGTTTCCTTCAACTCGTACCCCGCAGGGTCGGTAGCGGAAATCTTTTGATGTACCCACGCCATGTTTTGCATGAACCTTTCTAAATCGTTCATAACGATGGGTCCTTATCTAGGACTAGTTTATAATAACCGCTACAAATCTCCTGAGATAGTTCATCTTCACTAATTTCCCAAGAATCTACGACTACAATTTCATTGGTTACGTCTGATGTTACCAAGCAATGAACAGTGTAATAGCATCCGGTGACTGTTATTTTATTATAGTCTTCGTCTTTTCTCTTCCGCTCCGTTGTGTGCGAAAGAACTCTTTCCATGATCGTTATGCGGTCAAAACCAAAACAGGTTCCTTCTTTTTCGGTTCTGACGTAACTTGCTCCTACAAACATATCTAAGACTCCTTTGTATGTGATTAGTCCCATAAGCCTAGACCTAAAAAAAAGACACGTCAACTAATTTAACGAGATCTCATTTTTATTGAGTGAAGGGAGGTGGTGGGACAGGAGAACTGAACCCACCACCAAGGTTCAGCGGAAGGAGTCAACAAACCGCTGTAGGGAGAACATAAAAATTTTATACGAATCTTCCGTAGAAGTCTACGGATACTTGAGGACCGCTATGTTCAGGCACGTCTTCAAAAAAATACCAGCAACAATTATCCTTACCTGTATACTTACTATCCTTGATCCACTTCACACGGCCCACGGATATTATTTTTGTGCATCGTGATAGGTAAGGTTGCGCTTGCTTGGTATGCATCCAATCAGCATCAAACAAAAGCCAGGTTGGTCGAATGGACGAGAGGTGGTTGATTAAAGGGTGTAAGATATCCCGGTTCCACGGCGGGTTGGTAATAAAGAAGTCTACGTGTTCTTCTACGCTTTCGATGTCGAACACGTCTCTCTGATACGCATGAAGTGCGTTATTACAATTAAACTTCTCGTCATCTTTTAAAGAAGTTACCTGCCAAGGTAGGTGTACATCGCTGGCATACTCTAAGATCGGGCAAAAACTACCCCCCTTTGAAACACCTTCAAAACTTCCTATAGCCCTTACTAATGCACCATCTCCAGAACACGGCTCTATATATGTGAACCGATACGGGAGATGGTGTATAAGAGGTTTTACTGCTTCTACAGGTGTCGGATAAAAATCACGTTCTCTACGAACAAAATTTGATCTCTTGCCCATTTAAAATGTTTGTACAACTAACACCAAAGCGTAAAACGCGGCTATTGCAAAGACTGCGGTCATTTATTTTTACTCCCTTTTGTTTCTTCCCCAACGGGGATGTTCTTTCCAGTGACCTGCTCAAGAAGCAAGGTAAACTGTCCGGATAATGTGCGACGTTCTTTCAAAGCCAAGTCCTTTAAGACACGGTAGCTTTCAATCGGCACAACAACTGACTTCCATTTTTCGGGGTTCATTACTTAATCATCCTTTATCTCTGGGACACTATCGGACTTATCTAACTTAGTCAAGTTCCCCCAGTTGGGTCCAATCGAGATGTCGCTCGGGCTTGGGACCTGTAGTTTGTAAGCGGATTCCATTATCTCACACAACTCACGAGCTTCTTTTTCTCCGGACACGGAAAAGGCAAGTTCATCGTGTATTTGAACTAACGGTATCTTATTCTTTTCTTTATACACCGCCGCCATTGCGGCCTTTGTTTGATCGGCTGCGCTGGACTGAATAAGCCTGTTCAAAGCTTTGTATGTGTAGGCTCGTTTAATGTTGTCTCCGTACTCCAAGTGAGCTTCTTCTTTTGGTAAGGCACGTGCTGAGACAAATAGATTAGGTTCCCATAAATCAAACCGACACTTTCTTCCAAGCAGAGACCGGACAAAACCACCTTTGTCCCGGTGCGACACACGCCGTTGCACTGCATCCATAAGTTCTTTTACGAACGGAACGTCGTTGTGGTATTGGCCCATGAGCCGTTTAGCCTGATCCGTGGAGACATCCAACTGCTCGGCTAGCTTTGTCTGCCCCATGCCGTACATGATACCCAGGTTAATAGTCTTTGCTTGTTTTCTAGGGATACCAGCAATATCCGCCACCATCTGATGGAAGTCTGTTTTATTGTTTTCCTTATACGCTTTTACAAAGTCGTCGGAACCGCTAAGTCCTTTATTCGTGAGGCTTGCGAAGTGTACAAGTATCCTTGGTTCCTGTTGATCAAAGTCCATACTTGCCCACTGCTCACCTTCTTCAGGTAGAAACAGTCCCCGGATCTTCTTAGACATCTCCGGGTTACGCGCTGGGATTTGCTGTAGGTTTGGGTTGGACATACTTATTCTACCCGAAACAGTCCCGCCTCCCTCTGAACGCAACTGGTTTATATGTCCGTGGATGCGGTCCTTCTCGGCATACCTAAAGATGCTAGATAAGAAAGTGTTGCCCATCTTGTCGTATTCTCGGGCCTCGGCAATCTTCTGTGCAATAGGGTGGTCGTGGCTTGACAGGAAGTTTTTGGTGAAACTAGGAAGCCCCGTTTTAGTGCGTCCATATGGTACGTCTAAATAATCAAAAACTTTTGCTATACTGTTTGCAGCCCAGAGTTCTATCTCGACACCGGTCTCCTTCTTTACCTGAGACTTTATACGCTTCACAATTTTAAGAAGGTCTTGTTTAAGTCTTTCGGCAGAGTCGAGGTCCACCCGAACACCTTTCCAAGTCATGTCTATACAAAGAGGTAAGACAGATGTCTCCATGTCAAAGACTTGCCACAAGTCTTCCTTGGTAAGCTCCATTTTAAATACTTGCCATAGGTCAAGGGTAAGCTGGGCATCCGCCTCCGCATACTCTCCAACAAAACAGGCGGGTAGTTTGTAA
>Ga0307488_10005488_pt1 | contig 10479 bp, 6 predicted proteins | sample SB02metaG_FD_202248 | JGI IMG/M metagenome (GOLD analysis project Ga0307488, IMG submission 202248) | Sea-ice brine microbial communities from Beaufort Sea near Barrow, Alaska, United States - SB 0.2 | ecosystem: Environmental > Aquatic > Marine > Coastal | place: USA: Alaska | collected 2017-05-06
TCTTAAAACCGACCGTTGTTTGTCCAAGAAAAAGTCTCCGAAGAAAAAGTCCCCGAAGAAAAAGTCATCAAAGAAAAAGTCCCCGAAGAAAAAGTCATCAAAGAAAAAGTCCCCGAAGAAAAAGTCCCCGAAGAAAAAGTCCTCTGTTCTCAAACCAATTGTTACTATTCTTGGGACCAAAAACGCGCATCTTAGCGGTGAAAAGAAGATGAATAAAATAAAAGTCAAACAAAATATTAAAAAGGTTGAGGCTAAGATTGAAAAGATTGAGGATAAGATTGAAAATATTGAGGATAAGATTGAGGATGAGGAGGAAAAAGTTAAAGATGCTGAAAAAGATGCTGAAGAGGCCAAAAAAGATGTTGAAAAAGCTGAAAAGGAGGTCAAAAAGTATATTGCCCTAGTTTCGAAACGTGTCGAAGAACAGAAAAAGGCTGAAGAGAAAAGCAAAAAGTTTGTAAAAATTGCTGAAACTACCATAGGGGATTCAATTGCAGAAAAGAAGAAAGAAGAAGAACGTTTGAATCTGCTAAAAAATAGTCCGTCGCCTAAAAAGGTAGGATGGGGATGGGGGTGTATAAAACCATATGACCATAGTTTATCGTCGAATCAGGCTCAACGAGCAAGATCTTGTGCAAAGAAACCCGGTGGAAAGTACGTATCCCGCCAATTATGTGTTGAAGATTGTTACTTGCGGGAGGACAAGAAGACGATCAAGACGATCAAAAAGGAGAAAAAATAGGCTAACCAACTACATGTAGCGTTTACCCCTTCATTCTTACTTTATTTAAATTATTTCAATTCTTTATAAAAATTGAAAAAAGTTAACATATTTACGGGAAGGCAACTGCCGTGACGTCATTGCCAGCGCCAGCTAGGCAAGTGTTGATCGACGTGGTCATGTCGACTCCTGAAATAGCAGTGCGAGCACCACCAGACGCCATATTGACAAGCGAGGCGACCGACTGACCTTGCTCGTTGAAGGTACCGCCGAGGACAGCAAGTGCGCCGGGTTCAAGGTCGAGCGCAGGATTGGCCGAAACCTGGAACCATCCAGAATTGCAAGGGGCTATGGCAAGGTCCCCGCGTATCTTGTCGCCCTGGGAGCGGAGACGCGAGTTAAGATTGGCCGTGATGAATCTATCAAAAATGACAGGATTTTCACCGGCATCGGCCGCGAGTTGCGAGCCCGTAATACCCATCGCAGTGCCCGATAGAACAGGGGCAAGAAGAGACGGGTTGGCAGAGTTTACCACCATCGAGCCGTCGAGGCCGATCGGCGCGGATCCGGACATGTTGAAACCTTCTTTAGAGCCGTAACCGAGGGCGGTCTGGGCGGTGTTTCTAGAAGCGGTAAAAGGCGTGGATGGGTTGTAGGCCATATTTTGAACACTAGGTGGTCTGTACGTGATGGAAGCCGGCATAGACCCGGAAAACATCCGGGTGGCAATCATCGGTTGCATGCGAGGACCGGTGCCGATAGCTGCAGGAAGACCTGAGTTATGAAAATTTTCGCGAGACATTCTCTGCTGAGCCATTCCTGACAACATGGAAGGGGGCGCAGAAGTCATTTGGCCATTTCGGGCGGCATTAAGACTAGTGGCCATTGTGGGAACAGCGCGAGTCTGGAGTTGGACACTACCATAGTGTTCCAAGATCGGAGCATCCGACATTCCAATAGTAAATGCTGCGACTGCAAGCGCAAGAGCACCGATTACGGCTACGTTATTTGAGTCAAACATATTTTCTTATACGAAAGATTTTTTTAAATTCAAGAAAGATTGAATATTTTTCTACTACCTCAGTCGAGTTCTTTTCGCAACATTTCATTAATTCCCTAAAATTAGTAATATTCAGATTTGGAGGAGGATTAAATTTTATTACACTTTCAAATTCTTGTATGACATCCATAAAAATTTGCTTATCTCCTTTAGTTGCTCTGTACAATTTTTGTAGACCCAATTTTAACCAAGACAATTCCCAATTATCCAAAATAGATACTTTTTCAAGAGTAAGTTTAATTAAATTTTTGATCAAGTCTTTTCCACGCGTTGCGGAGGTGTCTCGCTTTGCCCACCTGTTAAACAAGTACCTGGCCATTACTTTTCGTTCTGGGATTACGATATCATTAAGTTTTTTATTAATATCTATATCCGAGGTCGAACAGCTAGCCATGGACTGCGGTTCCCATTTAGATAAAACTTGCAACACACGGTCAATGTTTACATTAATTCGTTGCCCAACTGAAACGAGCCTGGAAAATTTAGCCTCTATTTCAGTAAAGTTAACAACCCAGTCTAGGGACACGGTTGTAGGAAAAATAAAATTTGCCAACATCTGGATAAAGGTAAGATGAGAAGGAGCATCTCGTCGTCTGCATACATGAAACAGGGTTGTAATAATAAGATGCAAAATATCCTGACCCGGTACAAAATTATCCAAATTAAAAGATATAAGTTCCCCTGACCCTGAAACTCCTCTAGACCTTCCAAAATCTATAACAACCGGAACTCCACTCCGAAGTACAATGTTTGTTGGGCACAGGTCATTGTGAACAAATTTATTCCTATCCTGGAACATCTTGATCTGAAAAACGATGGTATATAAAAACTCACCAAGAGTGTTGGAATTAAACTTATCGCTCTGAATCCATTTGAGCAGAGTAGGACCTTCTATGTACTCGGACACTAAAATACGCCCAGATTTATCTATCCCCAACGTCTTTACAAAATGAGGAGAATTAAAAGTATTAACAATTTCACAGCCAACTCTGCACTCTGTCACCAGACTGCAATCGTGTAATATTTTTTTCAGCGCGTAGGTGCACCCCTTGTTCTCGGCAATACTTATCACAGATTTTTTTGACCTGGCGAGTTCTTTTTCTATAGTAAGCTTGCTTATATCGACCATAGGCGTGCGCATCCCGTCGGGTGCATGACATACCCCGTCAACCCAGTCGTCGAGGGGCATACATGTGCTTATTTTATTAAGAGTGTTTTCCATATAGTCTAAAACTCCTTTTTTCTGAAGATACTTGTGAAAAAAAACTTTTCCATTGTTTGCAATCTTGCACGCCTCCTCGTCGTGGCTCTGTAACCACTTTATTTTTTCAACCAGGTCGGAAAGATTAGATTTAACTCCAATGTAGTGCACGCCTTCTGTCAGAAATTTTTGAAACCATAATTTGTATTCACCCTCCACTATAACTACGACTGACCCTAGACTAAATTCGGCCGCAAGGCGGTACGCGGCAACGTGTCCTCCTACGTGGATAACGTACTTGTACCGGGCGTGTTCGGAAAAGGAAATTTTGTTGACCAAGTCTACCTTGAGTGACTTGACATCAATCGTGTGCAATCCTTTCTTGCCTTCCAACTTTCTCGGCCGTCTCTTCCACGACGTCAGACCAGCGTCTATGCTTACGTTGGAACCAGTGAGCATTAATTTTTGCGTAATTTTTACCAGTTTTATTCTCTGGTTAGTGTCTGCGGTAATACCAGCCCCTGTAGACGAACCTCTCCAAATTGCGGTGCCGCTTTTATCCTTCCACTTTACGTCGTCAGGAGGGGGCCAGTAGTCATTGCTGGTCATTTTAAAAAATCGACTTTCGGAAGAGGCGACTCGGATCCAGTCGTCGATGGTCGGTATAAGAATATCAGAATTTCTTTTTGCCGTGCTAAACGATAAGATTGGAGCATATTTATCATACTTGTGGGACACCAGAGAATGGGTCTTGGAGTCGAACATGTGATTGTAGGGTTCATATTTTCCCTGCGCAAGAATAGGATAGTCCCTCTTGTTGATGAAAAAATCTACATCAGGAATTTTCCTTTCGGAGGTTAAAACGTTAAGGAAATCTCGGATTGCCGGAATGTTGGTATCGTTTTCTGCAATGGGATACTCGTGGCGCACCAAACAATTATTCGCAAACCACGTTTCTAGACGATTGTTTACTTTCTTTGGATTAAATCTGTACCCAGAATCTTGATTAATTTTTTTAAACATTTTCATGCGATTACGCTTGTCGGATTGAAGTTTATCCGAATACTCGTTTACAAAATAAGCATTTGAAAACGGTAGGAAAGTTACTAGTTTTCCATTTCGTATCTTGACATAGATCCCCTTCTTAAATTTGTGAAAAATATATTTGAAGGTGTCCGTAATGACCGGACGTGACAAGTTTCCTGCAAACATTGGGTCTATATCTGCGTGGAACGTGGACTCAACCCAAGGACTCTTTCTCACCCGCGAAGAGGTAGTTTTAATTTTAGGTTCTCTATATACTTCAAACTGTTCCTCGTCACCCGCAGTGAAATGTGTATGAGAAAAATGGGGATATCTACTATTAACTCCACCTTTTTTAAATTTAGCATTGTCACGTGCGGATTTTGACGAATAAAACGGGGGAGCGGTCCTTAGATTATCTGTAGTCGTCATTTGAAATGTAGTAGTACCATATTAAGTTGATTATTTAATTCATTTTTATAAAAAGCATTTTTGTTATTTCAAAAATAACAAAATACCCAGACAACAACATTCTCACCGATTATTTAATTCATAACAGCGCGTCACCTTGTTTCTCGCCCATTCCAGCTCAAAGGTTTTAAAACGAATAATTTTATACGTTTTCCAGTATAAAATTTTCCATTATGCCAAAACATGTTTTATTAATTAAATAATTTTTTTTAATAAATGACCAAAGTCACAACACAAGGACCCACTGGGAAAATTGGATTTGGTGAACAAACGGCTGATAGTGTTTGCGCTGATGTTATAACCAATCCTTTTATTGAAAACGAATTTCAGAGATGGGTAGATTTATGTCAACGCGCAGGTATTGGAATGCAAGAATGGCTTGACGCCCTAGACGCCAGTTCGGACCCAGCGCAAGAGCTTACAATTCCTGCGGCTGAGAATCATCTTGGAGTAGACACTTTAACCAATATACAGGCCAAAGAGATAGCGGATGTTATTTTTTACTGGCAGCTGAATAGCGAAGCGATTGAAGAGCAATTCGCTTTACTTTACCCTAACCCCGACCCAAACCTACTTTCTAAATGGGCTACGATGCTTGGGAACAATTTTAATAGACCAGACAACATCCCGATGAGTAGTTACCCAAGAGTACATGCGCTTCTCAAAAACAAGGTGTACACGTGCAACTCAACGAACGGCAGCAGCATCATTTCAACAAACGAAAATGTATCTTTTACAAAGACAGACGGCACTACTCTCACATTAAACGCTGGAGATCCTTGTCAATTTGGGAGTGAATTTTCTGAATTTACATTCCAAGATAGAGGAGGCCATCTATGTGGTCCGGGCAACATTTTTTGCAGGTCTCTCCAAAATGAGGAAGCCAACCAATGCTACCGCTCGTGTAATTGCGATAAATGGCCAAATCCTTACAACGATCTTTATACACATATTACCCACGCAAGATATGCAAACCCAGATGGTACTTTTAGAATTAAGGACGGAAGTAATAGAGGTGGCTCTATGCATAGGTCCATGAATGATCAAAACGACGGCAGTTACAAAATATGCGCACAGCACGATTATTCCACCACTGGCTCACCGCGAGATAGTTCTACGAGCGACTGCCTTGACAATTGCAATTGCAACTATACTTGCGCATTAGCACAGGCTGGTGCCAGATATGCTGGTTGTCTTCCATCCCAGTACTCGCCGTCGCCTGTAAGGGGGCAAGTGCCTGGGGGAGAGCCATGGCCGCCTTACTGCACCCAGGACAGTCATTGTGATGCTGATAGTTCTTGCGACCTCGATAGATTTTCGTGCGTACCTAGCGGCCCTTATTGTGCAGAACAACTTGACCAAACAAATTGTTATTGGAGTGGGCGAGCTAGATCAGATTGTGAATCTTGCTTATTGACACAAACGCGACCAGTGGTGCCTGCTCATTGTCCACCGGCGATGAAAGATGCGTATTGCTCAGGCGGTCATTAATTTTCCAATTCTGAAACTGACAGCTAAATGTTCAGCGAGTTAGCGTGACCGTCGTCTTCGAGCGACAGATCATTTATTAATTAAAAAAATTAATAAATTAATTGTTATCCAGTTGCTCCAGATCAAAACAGAATCCATTGTACCCCAATTTTTTAGTGTTTGCAATTATGGATCTTATGAATTAAATAATTGTTTCATAAATAATTTTTAATTAGCTGTTTGTTCTCACAAAGATTCTATTAGCGACGTTTTCCTGATTGACATGGCGTTTCAGCTCATTCAAAAAAGTGGGACCAAGACCGCCGCCGTCCATGATAAGGTAAAAAACAATTTGTTTTTCAGTCGGATTTGTGCGTATGTAGTCCGCGCACATGCTAATAGTATTGTGCACGTCGTCTTTTTGCCTATCTTGTGAGCCTCCGGACGTAGGCTTTTGATATTTCATAGAAATAACATAGCCTTTGAAGTTTCCGTGTTCGTCCTTTAGCTTGCCATCAAAGGACCTAGAGGAATTGAATCGCTCTGCATTATTATTATTCTCAATGGTTGTTTTTTTTTTGTCGACTCGTTTTAATATTTTGTGAAAGTGCTTAGCGATGCTTCGGATTGCTTTACCCGGTCCGCCAAGGCGGTGTGGTAAAAATGACACGAGATCCCGCATCGCGTTATTTAAATTTACCTCGTCTAACACCTCATCATCACTGAATTTGCGGACAAATCGAGGACCCGTATTTGATATCGATTCAATCTGGTGTTGAGGGTTGTTCATATTCCAATACTGGATTTGAATTTTTTCGTCTAGTGTTTGCTTGCTCGGATCTATAGACAAAGAGTTAATTTTTTGGTCGTCATTGAGCAACTTTTCGATAGAAACGCCTCGACTTTTTGCCATATCGCGTGTATACCCTCCGTTTTTTAGCATTGTCACGGTTCCCTTCGCAACTTTAACGCGTTTTAGCACCCTTTCGCAATTTTTTTCCGTACATTCAAGTAGTGAGAAATTTTCAATTTCTAATTTTGCAAGAGCAAGGGTTTGTCTCAAATTTGCGTTGTTGGCTTGTTTTTGTTCGGCATGTTTTTGAAATCTAAATTCTGGAAACGTTGCCATTTTGTTAATTTTTACTATATCAAAAACATTAAATCATTTTTGAGATAGTAAAATTAATTATACATTATTATTTTTTGTATTTCAAATATGCTCCTCCTCCGATCAAAGCTAGTACCAAAATAATTACTATTATTGGACCTGTCGTAGTTTGGGTTGTCATGGAATAGTTGACACTCGACAAGACCGTCGGTAAATCCCCTAAAAGAGGGGCTATTTCGAGTTTGGAAAGTTGATATTCTTCAAGTTGTCTCTCAGTTGTAAATCCCGTGCATTCAATCCATCCAACCCCTTTGGGTTTTACAGTCTTGCTATCGGAGATAATCTGAGAGTCGGCTGCTCCTTCGTATATTTCTCCTTGGTCTGCAGGAAAAGCGCGTTGATCGGGGCATATACTTTTTATGGAAAATACTTGATTACCCACGTCAATTTCAACTTCAGTCGGGTAGTAAATAGTTTTTATAGAAGGGGACTGGTAAACTGATTTGATGGTTAGTTTTCCGTCATTGTAGTATACGGTGTTTCCACCTTTCGTCGTGACCGATCCGCGCCATGTAAAAGTCGCTTCTTTTTTTACTTTTAGCGGATTAATTGGAGAGCACGATCCTGTAATAAAAATATTCTTTTGCGGGAATTGCGCCATTGTCCAGATCCACGCCATACGATGCTGCTTCAACCCCAAAAGAGTCTTCCATTCGTCAATGTGTTTAGGAAGCCCCTGTTTGGACTTTACCACCCCTCCTTGGTGGTCTAGCCATCCAGCACCAGAAACTTGCACAGTGCTCTGGAGAGAATCTTCGCTTGCGGGAAAAGTAACGGTTCCACGCGCTTCCAAGTAGGGAAAAGAGTAGTACATCCAGTTCACACCAAGATCGGGCTTAACAATTGTTCCCGTGCGGTCGTGTCCCTGTAGAAGAATTTGTACATCGTCGGGAATTGTCAAAATAAGATCTATTTCTGCTCCTGACTGGTCGTCCTGCATGAACCACCTCATTTTCTGCCTGGGGTCTTCTTCATCGTCAACTTCTTCGTACGGCAAAAGACCTTGTTCTACAGATTCTCCAAACGAAAGCACGGGCAGTTCGTCCTGTACACCGGGGCGGTAATCGCCAATAAATCCGCCCTTGTCGTTAATGTACCAGTGCTCGCATACAGAGCTGTCTGTTGCCCCCATAGTCAACTGAAATGAGTGGCGGAACAGCTGGTTTGTTTTTTCTAGAGCAAACGTAGCAGCGTTTTGAGGTTCAACCGTGTGTCCCACGATTGTACCCATTGCGCCAATTCGTCTGCTTCGCATGTCTTCATCTTCTACAGTTTTAAGATTAAGAGCGAGAGAGAACCACTCAGATGCTTGAAAATAGTGCCGGTTGTGGTCTCTAGGAAATGTAAGCACCGTGTTTGGCATGTCTGGAAATTTTTCAAATGCGGCCGAGGGCAACAGTGAAAGTAGTCTAATGCTGTCCAGTGCAGAAATGTCGTAACCTTCTAACTGTTCTATAATTGATTTTGGTAAGTATGGGGAAACCCGGTCGAGTATACGTTCCATATTGTCAAGTTCCATTTTTGGTGTAGCTTCCATAGTTTATTTATGCAACAAAAATGGTTGCATAAACCGATTTAAATAAATTATCAATTAAATCAAGAATGACAATCACCAAAATTGAATCCGAGGAAGATCTTCGCAACGTTATCTGGAATAATCCAGGCGATGTTAAAGTTGTTAAAGTTGGAGCTAGTTGGTGTCCTCCCTGTCAGAAAGTTGCACCAGAATACGTTAAACTTGCAAACAGGTGTAAAAATGTAGAATTTTATACTATCGATGTATCGGATAAGAACAATTCAAAAGTGTGGGATGCGTTTCACAAAATGGGAGGAAAAAAGCTTCCCTATTTTACAGTTTACAAAAATTACGAAAAAGTTGGGTCTATTCAAACTTCTGATATTTCGATGGTCGAGAGAGTCTTGTCCAAGCACGACGAAAAAAGTGAAGATGCTTTTGTCGAGCCTTTGTTGAAAGAGGATATTAATCGTCTTGTACTGTTTCCAATTCGGAACAAACCAGTTTGGGACATGTACAAAAAGCACGAGTCTACGTTCTGGACGGCAGAAGAGCTAGACCTTAGCACCGATAGGCACGACTTTGAAACAAAGCTGACGGATAATGAAAGACATTTTGTAGAGCACGTTCTCGCATTCTTTGCGGCATCCGACGCCATTGTCAACGAAAATCTTGTTCAAAATTTTATGGATGAAGTTCAATCCCAAGAAGCCCGCTGCTTCTACGGTTTTCAGGTCATGATCGAGTCTATCCACAGCGAGGTATACTCTCTCCTCATCGATACCCTCATTGCAGACAAGGCCAAGAAAGAAACCCTTTTTAGAGCTATAGAAACCGTGCCCATCATCAAAAAGAAAGCTGAATGGTGCTTCAAGTGGACCAACCGAGACCACGCTAGCTTTGCAGAACGACTAGTAGCATTCGCCATAGTAGAAGGAATTTTCTTCTCGGGCAGCTTTTGCGCAATCTATTGGCTCAAAAAAAGGGGATTGCTTCCGGGAACATGCACCTCAAACGAATTGATAAGCAGGGACGAAGGTCTTCACTGCGATTTTGCTTGCCTGCTCTACTTTCAGCTTGTCAAAAAACTTCCCAAAGAGCGCGTTTACGAAATTATGGAATCGGCCGTAAAGATGGAATGCGAGTTTGTGTCAGACGCCCTTCCAGTAAGCTTGATTGGAATGAACTCCGACTCAATGTGCCAGTACATTCGCTTTTGCGCCGACCGCTTGTTGTACGTCCTGGGGTACGATAAGGTATACAACGACACCAACCCGTTTGAGTGGATGGAACTAATCAGTATGGAGCGTAAAGTGAATTTTTTTGAAGCCAGAGTAAGCGAATACGCAAAAGCAGGAGTAGGGGTAAAGGAAGACGAAAATTTTAATATGGATGCGGAGTTTTAAACATGCAGCTTTTCCAGTCTGCAACAGAATCGGCACATACTCGGGTTGGATTGTCATACAACAAAATACATTCTTTCATTAATTTTAGGTAAAAGTTGCAACTCATTATTTATTAACACTACTTGAAATTTTACGTTTAGGGCTGTAAAAAGAACCGCTTTGAACATAATCTAAATATGAAATTTCACGTGAAAGGCTGCACAACGCACCCATTGGCGGGGGAAGAGATTCACAATGACGGAATTTAAATAGCCTGGTTTCAACGTCAGGGGTAGTAGAACATATATTTCCCATTTTAGAGATTTGCATTTGTTTCCATAAATAAAAATGAATGATTTTAAGAGGAATTTCCATTATTAAATATAATGGAAACAAAAGTAAGTTCTAAAACTAAGCCAAAGTCCAAGCCAAAGTCAAAATCTAAGTCTAAGTATCGGTTTACG
>Ga0307488_10005489_pt1 | contig 10478 bp, 9 predicted proteins | sample SB02metaG_FD_202248 | JGI IMG/M metagenome (GOLD analysis project Ga0307488, IMG submission 202248) | Sea-ice brine microbial communities from Beaufort Sea near Barrow, Alaska, United States - SB 0.2 | ecosystem: Environmental > Aquatic > Marine > Coastal | place: USA: Alaska | collected 2017-05-06
TATGCTTTATTAGCAATCTTAATGATTCTATTTGCTCTGTTGTATATGCATGCCAGTATTGATGTCCTCTAAATTCATAACCTAAATCACATACCATACTTTCAGGTACTTCAGTATTAACGTAAGTATAGTACTTACCGTTTTTCTTAGTCACATAACCGAAGTTACAAATTTCAACTGCTGAAGAGTATTTAGACATATTAAAGTTTCCAACCTTCCCTAAATGCCATCCAATATAATAATCTGGGAAGCATTCAACCACTTGCCCGTTGTATTTATCATCTCCATAACTACCAACCTTAGTACTTGTACCTCCTATGCAGTACTGTGTTGCTACACGGCCTCTATTGTCTCTATTCCAACTGTTAATAGTATTGTAAGGATTGTTCCACCCTGCTGTGTGGTGTATAAAGAAATTTTCAGGTTGAATCTCACCATAATCTTTGACGTATTCATTACCGTCTAAATAAGCTTTATCTACTTCTAAACCATCTTCTGTGGTATAAGAGCCTAAATAATTTAACTTATCATCCTTATCATTAGAATCATCAAAATTTGTTCTATCTGTATCTACATCAATTATATTATCAAAACTATTTCCTAATGTTTTATTTACTAACGTTTCATAGGTTTTTGAACCAACAATACCATCAGCAATTAACCCATTATCTGATTGGAATCTCTTTACAGATGATTCTGTACCTGAGCCAAATATGCCATCTGCTGTAATGCCTAACATCTGTTGAACCTCTTTTACTTGTTCACTTTTGTCTCCTTTTTTTACCATAATATTATTTTTAACACCATCTACTAAACAACTATATGTTGTATTACCAACCAATCCATCTACTTTTATTTGCTTTGAAAATTGGAAATTCTTAACGGATGTTTCAGTTACTGAACCAAAATACTCTGTAATTGTGGGGTATACCCAAAAGCCATTATCATCTAATAATGTTTGTAATTCTCGGACGTTTGGGCCGGTGTCTCCTTTTTTTAATAACATAGGCTACTTATTTATGTGTTTTTTCCTTTTGGATTTGGTTAATTAAGTATCCAGCAATTGCAAATTCTATACTGGCCCAAATAGCTAGGTCTGAGGATGACATTAAATCTATGTTTTGAGATAAGAAAAATACCATACCAAATTGTCCTATTACAAATGATATCCCTGATTCAACTCTCTTCTTAGAGAAATAAGATTCTTCATTAGAATACATCCTCATTATTTCTTTAAAGAACCAGCTAATATTACTACCAAGTTTTTTCATTATTCTCTTAATTTATTTTGCCTTATTAAATATCCAGGAAGTTGTTTTGATAGCTCCTCCATTAGATCCTGATCTTCAGATGATAGTTTTGTTTTTCTTTTCACAAAATCGAGTCTTACTACCCCAATAGCTTTATTTTGTATATCTATAATCACCCAATAATATGTTGATTTTACACCATCTTGAAGTAAGTGGTATTTACATAAACCTTCGGGGTATTCTTTAGTGTTTGTATTAAAGAACTCTCCATGCTCCATAAGTGGTCCTAAAGTGGTTGTACAAGCTGAAACAGGTATATTTTGTTTTTCTAATTGGATGCTAGATACACCATTATCTACTACCTCATAAGACATGCTCATCTTTTGCATAGATTTACCTGAGTAGAAATAACCTCCGTTATGGAATGAAAATATGCATATTCTATCAGCATTAGTCTCAGATAATACGTCTTTTAACTTATTAACAACCGCTGAATCTTCACGAACACATTCTGCAACTACACAATTCTCTTCTATTAGTAGGGATTTCTTTAGATCTAATTTATGCTTATACCATAACGCAAGTAAGGTTCCAGCGACACCAATAATCGCTGTGAATATTGGTAATAACAATTCTTCCATTATAATACTTTTATAGATTTTTTATTAAGCATATGCAATTTTTAATGCTATAGATTATGTGCCCATAAATATATGAAATTTAGAGCAGAATCAAGGAAATAAAGTGGCCTACATTACTAAAAATAGTAATATAGGCCTCTATATTAAAGATTAGGGGATGTTTAAGTATTCAATTGGAAAAACTTATTAGCTAATGATTTTTTATCAAATGTATCTATATTTGTAAATCCTGATGGTTGGCTTGGAGTTTCATCATCTGGGTCCATCTCTCCAGTTATTTGAAAATGTCCGGTAGATGTATCAGCTTTAAGATTATAAGTTAAACCATCAATTCCATATCTATTTTTCATAACATGGAACCTACCTGTATTATTTACTTTATCTTCTTTCTTTCTAGATAGAGATAAACAGAAATCTGTAATCATAATTTTATCATATGATCCTGCTGCTTTATCTCCCTCAATAATATCATCTTTTGAACCTGCTCTATTAACCTGAGATACACTCCATATTGGTAGGTTTAATTCTCTAGCTAATCCTTTAGTGCTTGTGTAAATATCATCAATTTCAAATTTACGATCTGTTGAACTACGTTTTGCTTTTAATAGATCTACATAATCTATCAAGATAAGGTCAGGTTTAAGATCTAATGATACCATTTTCTTAATATGAGCTTCAATAGTATTTATAGTTGCTCTCCCCATTGGGAATTCTTTAATTATTAACTCACCTTCTAGTTGAGGTAAGACTTCTTCTACTTTATCTCTGTTTTCTAATATTTTATTTACAGGCACCTTAGTGAAAAATGCATCATATCTTCTACCTACATAATCTTCCCCTAATTCTAAAGTGTAATGTAAGACGTTATACCCCATTTTAATAGCAAATCCACCTAAAGCTACTAATGACCATGATTTCCCACCTCCAGGATTACCAAATATCAACCCAAAATCACCTCCACCTAATCCACCTTGAAGTCCATCATTTATTTCAGGCCATGGTGTTGGAATTGTCATTCTACTGTCTTCTCTATATCTAGATTCAACATCCTTATTATACTCATGACCCATATTCTTATCTTGTCCTGCTTTCATAGCATTTTCAATCATAAGTTTAATAGAGTCATAATCTCCCGCTTTTAATAAATCTACAGAAGATAATAAAGCTTTTTTTAGTTGTTGGTTTTTACAGAAGGTTGAGAATTCTTCTTGAACATATTCTGAGTCTTCATCTGTTACTCTATATGCTTCTCTAAGTTGTTCTTTTATTGAGAGTTGTAAAACTTCATTATCTATCTTTTTTAATTCTACTTTTAAAATATCCATACTAGGTGTTGTATGATATTTGTCATAGTAGGCTAGTATTTCTTTAATTATCCATCTATGGGCTTGGTTTCCAAAACTCTCATCATCTAGAATATCATGAATGTTTACCAAGAACTCTTTATGAGTTAGTAATTGTGAAATTACTTTTATTTGGAATTGTGGACCATATTGGTCAATTGATTGTAATGTCATAACTTATTTTAAATTTTCAAATCGTTCTTTTAACCATAAATCTACGTTTCTTATCATATTATCTAAGTGGTCCTCGTTATACATTTCCTTAAAAATCTTTGGATAGTAATCTGGAGTTGGCTCAGCTGCAAATGCGTCTAAAAACTTCTTATCATTTTCATCTATCATAGGATTGGCTAAATCCATAATTTTATACCTATTCCTTAACCCATTTAAATCACTTAACAGTCTAGCATATATTACATTTTCCTTTAATCTAACGGTTGCAATTTCTATTATATCATCTAAGGTTAGTACTTTTTGTTGAAGTTCAGGAAAGAGTTTATATAACTTTTTAGGTCCTAATCCTTTTATACCAGGAACCCTATCTGAATTATCTCCCATTAAGGTCTTGTAGAGTATAAAATTATCAGGATGAACTCCATATTTTTCTGTCACTTGAATTGGTGTGAAGAATTTCTTAACTATGGGGCTATAAACTGTAACTTTGTCATTAACAAGTTGTAGGTAATCTTGATCACTAGATAATATAAAAATCTTATCATCTTTATGAGTAGGTAATACATCACTTAGATATGCTATTATATCATCTGCTTCTACTTTATCTATTGATACAGTTTTGACAGGTAAGGTTTTTAAATATTGTACTATTCTAGTGAGTTGATCAATTTTAGAATCATCCTCATCATCATGTGAATCAAATGTGTCCCAATTTGTAACTCGGGACACATTTCTTTCAGATTTATATTCAGGAATTATATTTTTTCTATTATTAGAAGATCCCCTACCATCCCATACTACATACACTTTTGTTGGCTCCATTAATCTAATCATGGCTCCTAAAGATCTAAAAAACCCACCTAAACCTCCTATATGTGCACCTTGAGTATTGACGGAGCCTAAGGTTGTAAAGTTTCTAAAGAATAGATTTAAAGAATCTATTAATAATATTCTTTCACCTTCTATAGGAGTCTCCTCCCCATTCTCCTGAACAGTATCCAAGAGTTTAAATAAATCTTTCTTATCCATAATTCTATTCGGGTTCGTCTGTAAATGTAGTCATACCAATCTCCGGAGCATCTTCTTCAATAACATCAAAGTTATCTCCTCCTAAAATCTTAGACCATTCTTTAGTATGTGCATCTTTATACTTCTTCAAAGCATTGTCTGCATCTGCTATAAAGCCATGAGGTGTCATAATAATTCTTCCTCTAGTGGTTATACCGTTAATATGGTTTTTATCTATTTGTAGATTTGCTCTTTTAGCAAATTCAACTTGTTTACCATCCTTAACTGCTTTTATCTTAGATGTTCCAGAATCAGATATATTTCCAAATGTTACAACAAATGTTGCGTCAAACCACATTGCAAATCCTCCTTTATTCATCATCTTTGGTTTACCCATTGGTACTGATGGTTTAGCAGCCCATACTTTATTGATACAAACTAATGTATTTGTATACTTTGATGATTCTTTTCGAGATAAAGTAATACGTTGGTTTACGTTATTACCAAATTGAGTAGACATTGCACCGGCATTCCACTCATTATTATTTTTATTTGAATTAATAGACATTTCACAAGGAACAGATCCAATAGAATCCCATAAAAACATTAAGTCATATGGTAAATTTAATTTTTTCTGCTCATCGATTAGGTCTAAAATAAACCCAGCTACATCTTCTATAGAATTGATAGTTTCTCTATCAACATATAAAAAATTACCTTTATAATCTATAACTTCTCCGGTTTCTTCATCTATAACCTCTTCAATTTCTAACCCCATCATTTTAGCATGCTCCCAAGACCATTTCATCTCAGTAATGATAAAGACAGGTAGAATTTTTCTCTTTTGAGCGGATACTGCTGCTTCTAAAAGAGCAGTTGTTTTACCAGTATCCGAGTGTCCCCTTAAGAGCACTATGTGCCCTAAGGGGATTCCTGGAATAGACAAAACATCTTGAAATGCTTGAGATAAAGGGACCCATTGTTGTTCTTTGAATTTTACATTGGTATTTAGGCCTTTCTTTACTTTAAAATTATCTAAACTAAATTTAGATTTAAGTTCGTCAGAGACTGCCTCCGATAGTGATTTTTTCTGTTTTGCCATAATTTTTTATTATTTAAAATGGGAGATCATCTCCATCTTCATCTTCTTCATCATCAAATAACTTACCAAACTTGTCAGCTTTGCTAGTCACATCTTTCTTAGTTGAAAGACTATAATTTGATTTTGGGGCTTCTTTTACGTCATTATCAAAATTAGATGGTGATTCAGATGTAACACTTCCTTCTTCATCTCCAGGTTCTAACCAATTTTGTAGAATAACTTTTAAATCCTCAAACTTCTTCTTAAATCTCTCTTGAAGATCTAAAATGTTGTTTTGAGTTTCTAACCACTTTTTAACTAAATCTGCATCCTTACTTAATGGAGTTGATTTTCTTTTTGGACGAATTACAGATTTTAAACCCTGTCTTCCACCAATATCACCAATTGCAGCATCGATTGTGAAATCAAATCCTTCATTAATGTCTGTGAAATCACCATAATCCTCATCATCTGCTAAACTTAATAGTTGTTGATATTGTTGTTTACCAAACTCATAAAGACGAACTCCTTTTTCTTCCTCTCCTCTAACAATTACTTGAGCGAAGATTCTCATTTTAGGATCAACTTTTTTAGCTAAAGACCAATTTTCACTTTCATTAGTATTACGTAATTTCTTAGCAAACTCAACAATTGGATCTGGCTCTCCCCAATTAGTTAATGCGTAGATTGGAAATTTTGCAAATCCATAATGTAAAAATACTTCTTGGAATGGGTATTGAGCATTAAACTTTGAAGGAACAAATCGAATTACAAATTTTCCTTCTTCTCTTGGCTTCCAATACAATGTTGTGTAATCCACCTTTTCATACTTCTCCTTTTTTTCAGGCTGGAGGGCGCCTAATTTACTTTTAATTAGATCTAAATCCATAATATAACTTTATTTTTAATGTATAACTAAATATAACAACCTTTATTTAGTAGGCCAAATATTTATTTAGCTAAATCTACAATCTTAAATATCTTAGTATTTAATTGTTTGATTTCATTGTGTTGAGTAAGTAACACACAATTTTTATAATGCTCCCATTCAATTGGAAAATTTCTATCTACTACCCCACCATTTAATGACTTTATAAGTTCATTCAGAGCGTTTATAGTGTATAAAGTGTTAGTTCCTTTTTTTCTATGGACTAGTATAGTATTATCTGGAATTGTGGAAACGTTACCCTGATCTACATTATAAGTAATAACATATTCATTGTTACTTTTAATGTGAAGCACAAATATTTTGTTATATAGTATAGAGTATTGGGATTTTATGGAAGAGATTAACTCATCCATATTTTCAAGTGTTGTGAAAGTACAAAATAATCGATTATTCATTGAATTTATATCAAGCGATGACTCAAAGTCATACGGGTGATACGTATCTGCAAGTTGTGTGTAAATTGAATTCATATTTTATTTTAAAAATTGTAGGTTTCCCCGATTTGTACTTTGATTTTTAGTTTATGTTGTTTAAATATATCTTTAATCTTCAATAGTGTATCCTCCTCATTCTCATCTACATCTAACAAGAAAGAATCATAAACGTATAAAACGAGTTTAGTATTTTTTCCTTGTAAGAGTCTTAGTATCTTATATAATATAACTATATTATTTGAGGTTTCCAAGTTTTGGAGTAAATAATTTAATAACTTTTGAGGATTCATATTTTCCAACTTACTCTTCTCAAATTTATGCTTAGATATTGGACATTCAATATAACCCTCTTTATTGAACTTTTCCCATAACTCCTCCGTATATTTCTTTACCTTACTAAAAAATTCTAAATGCTCATATTGTTTGAATACTCCCCCATATAATTGCTTAAAAGTTAATTCTTTAGCCTTTTTATAATCCACCTTATACATTTCAGCAAAGGATTGATGGATGTCTTTATGAGGAAATTCATAATTGAGTAGCCTAGCCAAAAGAGTAGGATGGTAAGCGCTAATATCCAAGTCAAGAAATATATCATTACGTGGTATAAAAGCTTCTCTTTCTCCATTTACCTTATTTAATGCTGCAAAATTTATACTTCCAAAAGAATTCGATGGGCGAGTAGTAGTGGTGTTGAGGTTATATTGTGTGTATGCGTAATCTTGTATGGGATAATTGAAATGATCGTTGTATACGCTGTTATTTACTTTTATTCCATTGCGTTCAATCATATTAAAGACAATACTAGCCTTATTATCATAAAATAGATTTGGTGTGGTAGGGTATGATTGATTTTTGTATATCCCCTCAAGATACTCATAATGTTTTACTATTGGAATTAAACAATTTGTGTCTTTCCTTTTAGGATATTTGTTGTAGTAGAAATTATGAGCTTGGGTAGGCTCTGGTATATACGTAGTGTGGGTGGGTTTGGAGTTGTAGCAAGTTTTATGAGTAAAATAATGTAAGAATTGTTTTTTGTCTCTAACATATATTTTTTCTATTTTTTCTAGGGCTTCTTGTATTAAGTCATTTTCCATGGGAAATGCTTCACTATGATTAGAAGCCACTATATACCCTTTATCGCCATTTAGCGGTTTAATATACACTAAAGAGACTTGATTTAATACCGGATGTACCCAGTTAGAGCAAGGTATAACTTCCACAAACGCTTCTTTATAACCTTTTAAACCAAAACCTTTTAGTTGATCTATATCTTCTATAAGCCAAAACATAGACTTAAGATATAAATTTTATCTTAAGAAGCCAAGTAATATTTTAATATCCACCCCCACCACTTGATGGTGAGGAGGAAGTATTGGATGGGGATTGTGATGAGGTTAAAGGTGATAGAATGGTAGAATTAATAGGAGTTAAAAAATCATGTTTTTCCTTAATATGAGTAGCACCTACCATAGCTCCATTTTCAGGATGGATGTGGTATAGACCTATATATTCTCTTCCATTAGGAGTTTCAAATTCTTTACCACTTGTATATAAATTTTCTTGGGAAATAAGATTTTGATAATATTTTAAGAATTTATCTTTAAACCATTGAGTGAATCCATACCATCTATTGTTCTGTTCTGCTAAACTAACTACATTTTTATTTATATTGTAGGTTTTTTCCCCATTTCCAGACAATTCCCAGGTTACAGTTATAGGGGTGTAGAGATCCCATGCTATAGTTGGATCTTCATTTTGAAGAAGTGTATATGTTTGTTTGTCTATTTCTAGATATCTTAATTCATTATTCTTTTTAGCAAAATAACGTTGGAATTCTCCAAATTTGTAGTCTTGTGATGTTGGAAGAGTTGGATTTGGAGATGGGAGAATACGTGAGATGTTAGAGCTTAGTTTTAAATTTGGGTATGGTGAGTATAGATATTCAATTGTTTTTGTTGGGGAGGGTTGGGGATCAAATTCATTTACTGGGCCTGGATTTTGAGGGTTGGGGGAGATTAGTAATATGTTTGGTGGGTCTGATGGTGATTTTCCTGTGTATTTACTCCCATTGGAAACCTCATAGAAATATCCTTTATAATTCTCTTTGGTAGTAGAAAGAATGTATTCATTCCCATTGGTATATAAGTTAGCCTTTATTTGAGATTGTGGGTAGTACATTTTTTTTATGAATTTAATCTTTTTCCCATCTGCGTTAATGCTTGAAAATGGTATTTGTTGTTAGGGCCTCCTCCTAATATCTTAGATTTTGATGGTACCCCTAGAAGTTTTGATCGACCAGCAGGGTTGTTTTTTCCTAATAGTACACCATATCCTGCAGCTGGATAATCGTTTGTTTGGATATTTGTTGGAGGGACTCCTTTTTGCTCGACTGCATATCGGACTCCTTTCCAAGCTGTCGTTTTGGTAGCAACCTTAGTAAAAGGTTCAACTACATAAAGGTTGGCTGGGTTACTAATAGATTTAGAGATTGTTTCTGCATGTTTAGCACCCGCTGAAAATAATACAACATCAAATGTTGGGTTGTTTGTCATAGCCTTTTTTAATTGGGATAAACCTAAAGGTGTGTGTGTGTATGCATAAACTGTTCCACCGTATCCTTGTTTGAATATTTCTTCTTGTTGAGCGTGAGTTTTGTCCCTTTCTACCCCTGTCATTAAAATAACACCTTTGGATCCTCCGGATGGTTCGGGAGTAGGAGGAGCACTAAAGCCTAATAATTCACTTACCCATGGGTACAATGTTCCTCCTCCACCTGCAACATTTTTCCATATAGCTTGTTTAACTTTTGCCCCTGTATTGAAATACTGGATGTTTATACCAGCTGCTATATCAAAATGCGCAGATCCTCCATTATTAGACATATATTGTGTCCCGGCACCTCCACTAGTTTTAAATCCAAGCTCATTAGAATACTTTTTAAAAGATTTAGCAAAGGATCTCCATCTATTATCATTACTTGTGGGAATTCTAGCTCCTGTTTTAGCATCTTTTAAATGGAAATCTACAGCCATTCCCCCCTTTCCTCTTCCTTCTGGGCCTGGTGGTTCATCATGTCTATGGGATCCTGTTCGTTTTGCTGTAAATTTCACACCCTCATCACTGATTCTCTCTTCTGAGTAGGATTCATTTGGGTTACTTGGTTGTCCTCCACTAGTTACATGCACTGTTACCTGATTTTCATAAGCTGATTTTGATAGAATTCCAAGTAAATTTGAGTTTAATTTAAGGGCTCTAGTGCTTCCTATTGGTTCTACTAGAGGACTATTTGAACCTTTTTTAACATTAGATGTGTCAAGAATCCCATCAGGGAAATCAGGAACTGGGACAGTATTGAAATCTGAGTATATGGAATTGTTAATGACGTTTTTCCATTGTCCTAAGAGATCAGCTTCAATATCAGGTTGAATTGGTGTGCCCTCAAACATTACTTCCTTTAATTTATCATAACTAGCTTTAACTGTCCCATCCATAGATTCAGGAATAGTTTGTGTTTCTATTTTAGTCTCCCAATCTTGACCATTTAAACTATGGTTCACAGCTGTTACTAAGAATCTTAAATTTGAGGGGTAGT
>Ga0307488_10005493_pt1 | contig 10472 bp, 10 predicted proteins | sample SB02metaG_FD_202248 | JGI IMG/M metagenome (GOLD analysis project Ga0307488, IMG submission 202248) | Sea-ice brine microbial communities from Beaufort Sea near Barrow, Alaska, United States - SB 0.2 | ecosystem: Environmental > Aquatic > Marine > Coastal | place: USA: Alaska | collected...
AATCATATTGATATGTTATTGATATGTTATTGATATGTTATTGATATGTTATTGATATGTTATTGATATGTTATTGATATGTTATTGATATGTTTATTGATATGTTTATTATGTTTATTATATTAATATAAAAAATGATTACATAATTTAAGTAAATAATATCAATTATGTCAACATTAACAACCATTACTAAAATGACTCAAATTATTGCTGAATATATTTGGCTAGATGCTAAAGGAGGTATTCGTAGTAAAACAAAAGTATTATTTGAACATATTTTTGATGAAGTAGAAAAAAAATTAATTTTTCCAGAATGGAATTATGATGGGTCATCTACAGGACAGGCTACTGGTAATGCGAGTGAAATTGTTTTAAAGCCAGTAAGATATTATCTAGACCCAATCAGACAATATAAAAATCCATTAAGTGGAGCACAGAATAATTATTTAGTATTGTGTGAAACATATTGTCCTGATGGTACTCCTCATGCTACAAATCATAGACATCTCTTAACTCAATTGCTTGATACCATTCCAGAAGCCGAAACAATGTTCGGATTTGAGCAAGAATTTTTCTTGGTAGATAGGTTTGGTAATATTCCAGCTTTTAATCATACTGTAAAAATGGCTGAACAAGGATTGGCAAAACAAGGACAATATTATTGTGGTGTTGGAGAAGGAAATGTATTTGATAGAGCCCCTGTTGAAGACACTATGGAAGCGTGTTTACGTATGGGATTGTCTATTACTGGTATGAATGCTGAAGTAGCCCCATCACAATGGGAATTACAAGTATGTGAAAAAGGTGTTAGTGGTGCCGACCAACTTATTATGTTACGTTACATTTTAGGACGAACTCTTGAAAAATACCAACTCAATTATGATATTTCACCTAAACCATTAGAAGGTGATTGGAACGGTTCAGGGTGTCATACTAATTTTAGCACTAAAGCAATGAGAGAAGGTGATGTAGACGCAGGATTAACTGGTTACGATATTATACTGTCGTGTATGGACAAACTAAAAGACAAACATCAACATCATATGGCACACTATGGACTAGATAATCAAAAAAGAATGACAGGAGGACATGAAACATCTAGTTATGATGAATTTACATATGGATTAGGAAACAGAGGATGTAGTGTTAGAATTCCAAATCAAACGTTAAAAGAAAAAAAAGGTTATTTTGAAGATAGAAGACCAGGGTCTAATATGGACCCATATATAGTTTCCAGACTTATTGTGGAAACATGCTGTGTTGATTGAAACCCCTGTATTACTTATTTTTGATTAGATTTCATTAGATTTCATTAATCAGTTCAATATGTGATAGAACCGTTTTACGACAACACATACGAATTAATCCTAATTCATCCATAATTTCTCCTGCGGGTGTTTTTTTAACTTCATCAATATTTACATTTAATATCAATGAGTCTTTATAATCTTTAGAAGTCATTCGCTTACGAAGCAATTCTTTATCATAGTATTCTTTTTTATTAGCTAATGGTTTGCCACACGTAAAACAACGCACTGGGATAATCATTTGATGTATATAATAGATTTTTATTTAAATGATTTACTTTTTAATAGTTGTGCTAATAAAGGAAATATATAATCAATTTTTTTACCAATTTGTAAATTGTCCGTGTCTAAAATGGTCGTCTGTTAAATCAACAGGTTCTGGCTCATCTAATTCAGGTAAAAACCCCATCATATTTACAACCCCTGCACCGTCATCTAGATTCATTTTGGTATTGACCTTTTCAATCATAATGGCGTTTGTTTTTTTATTAATTTCTATTAATTCCTTAATTAGTTTACCTAAATAAACGTCTTGTTCATCGGTTAAACTCAAGAATATACAGTTATCCAGAACATTCAATAAATCTTTTTGATGTTTTAAGCAAGCCGAATAGTTGTTTTGAGGATAATAATTGTCTGTTATAATTAAATAGCAACGGTAAAATATAAAGGCTATTGCCTTATCTATTTTCATTTTAAAATCATGTTGTTTTCTTTCTGTCTGTGGATTATTGCGAATGCCTTGGACTAATCCTTCATCTTGAATGGTATCTAGAAACGCAAAAATCTTGTCTCTTATCTTTTGATACGCAATCAATTCTGGAAATTCCGCATAAATATCTCCTGTTGGTACTTCTTTTAAATCAGTTGGTGGATTACTCATAAACGCTTCCATTTCATTATGGGATACAATTTGATGTATGGGGTCAAATTTTAAATAATCTTCTTTCATTTTTTCCATCAGATATCCAAGTTGATTTGGGTGACTAATCTTATAATGTTTACACACCATTGTAATTAAAGCTATCAATATCAATATACTGGATAAATATTGTTGACGTGTTACTAAAATAAAAATAGATAACGCTATAATGATTATGATTGGAATCATACCTCTGTTATTAAATAACTATAAAAAAGTATTTGGTAAAAAACAATAAAAATTCATTAAAATACATAGTTGTTTATCATTTATTTAGATTCAGTACTGCCTCTACTGGAACTACTGGCACTACTGGCACTACTGGTACTACTGGCACTACTGGAACTACTGGCACTACTGGCACTACCGCTACTGGCACTACCGCTACTAGCACTACTATTATCTTGATAATACAACTGTTGTTTAGTAATTTCCATCAATTCTTTCAATTCATCTTGGTCGGATTGTGTCATATGACCATCATAATAATGACTTTTGATATGATTAAACACTATTTTGTCATATTCTTTTAGAGTGATTTCTAAATTTGCCTGTATCTTACCACCTATAAGTGGAACTGCTAATTTTTGTTGATTGAACGTATCCATTGATAATACTAAACGCATTAGTTGATTAATAATCAATTTTTACTACCAGCAGAACTACTTTTACTAACACTACTTTTTTGCTTTTTTACTCTTATTGATGTATATTTTTGTTTAACTCTATTAATGAATGCTAAGTTTCTCCAACAATATGAGCTTTTTCTCATACAATATTTAGGTCCTTTCTTTTTCATATTGACCTTAGATCTCAAAAATCCTTTTCTTTTACAAATTATTTTTTCACCATCTTTTGTATCCTCTATCTTATTTCTTGATGTGAAATTACAAGGTTTATTAATTACGTTTTTGTATAGTTTTTCTTTAACTTTATCTGATTCTATTGTTAATAAACCTGTTATATAAGCTTTATTTATCGCTACATTTGTTAATGCGGCGACTTTGGCTTTATTTATTCTTCCTTTTTTACCTCTCCAACCTACTTGTATTTTTGTTGCTGCTTGATTTTGCGTCGTCTGTTCATTCATATTTTTTCCGATCATACTTTCAGCTTTTTTATCATCAGCTTTTTCATCATCATATTTATTTACTAAATATTCATAGAGACCATCCATATCTAAATATCTAATTATACGCAGTACAGGTCCTATATCTTCTTCTGCTATTTGTGTAACATCTTGTAAAACATATTTATATTCTTCATTGTTGCTATTAGTATCAACTAGATCATGTATATAATTCATATTATATATTTTCACGGTGTTGTCCTCTGAGCCCGACGCCAAGAACTGGTTGTCTGACGAGAAGGCGACCGACCAGACGGAGTTGGTGTGGTCCGAGAGGGTGCGGAGGCAGGTTCCCGTGCGGGGGTCCCAGATTTTCACGGTCTTGTCAACTGAGCCCGACGCCAGGAACTGGTTGTCGGACGAGAACACCACCGAGCTGACGGCGTTGGTGTGCTCCGAGAGGGTGCGGAGGCAGGTTCCCGAACGGGGGTCCCAGATTTTCACGGTGTTGTCGTATGAGCCCGACGCCAGGAGCTGGTTGTCGGACGAGAACACCACCGAGCGGACGTAGTTGGTGTGCTCCGCGAGGGTGCGGAGGCATTTTCCCGTGCGGGGGTCCCAGATTTTCACAGTCTTGTCAGCTGAGCCCGACGCCAGGAACTTGTTGTCGGACGAGAACACCACCGAGCTGACGGTGTTGGTGTGCTCCGCGAGGGTGCGGAGGCATTTTCCCGTGCGGGGGTCCCAGATTTTCACGGTCTTGTCAACTGAGCCCGACGCCAGGAGCTGGTTGTCGGACGAGAACGCGACCGAGTAGACGGTTTTGGTGTGCTCCGAGAGGGTGCGGAGGCAGGTTCCCGTGCGGGGGTCCCAGATTTTCACGGTCTTGTCATCTGAGCCCGACGCCAGGAACTGGTTGTCGGACGAGAACGCGACCGAGAGGACGTAGTTGGTGTGCTCCGTGAGGGTGCGGAGGCATTTTCCCGAACTGGGGTCCCAGATTTTCACAGTCTTGTCATCTGAGCCCGACGCCAGGAACTTGTTGTCAAACGAGAAGGCGACCGACCAGACGAGGTTGGTGTCATTTAAAGTAATAGGTTCTCTCGGCATATGCAATAATGCATTTATTATTTTCAAATATCTTACAATATCATTTTCATTCTTATGTGGTAATATGTATGTCATTACAATCTTTATTAAATCCTCCAGAGTTTTAGTAGGAACGGAATTATTATTATGCGTATTTCCAATCATGTTCTGTAGCATAGTTGAAGACTTCACTATTTTTTGAGTACCACCACCCTTTTTGAAGTTTGATATTTTCTTTTTTTTGGAAAGAGATGTTCTCTTCTTAGAAAGAGATGTTCTCTTCTTGAGAGATAAACGTCTTTTAGAAAACTTAGTAACCATTTTTATATATATATATATATATATATATTAATTAGTCGGTAATTATTTGGTAATTATTTGGTAATTATTTGGTAATTATTTGGTAATTATGAAAAGAAAAAAAAGAAAAATACATAATACATAATACATAAATATTATTTGATGGGTGTGTAGTACTGTTTTGTATAGCAATTATTATTATTATTTCAAAGTAACCTTAGTAGGGGGGATGATGGTATTATCAATTGTCTTTTTACCTAAATATTTAGGATGTGTTATATCATATGAAAACACATTATTGTAAATATCCACCAACACTTTTTGGTCGTTGATAATATCTTCCCATAGTGTGATATAATCATTATCGTATTGTCGTGGGTCAAATTCTACCTTAGGTTTACGCCCTCTTTTGTTCTTCTTTTTAGGTAGCTTAGATTCTTCATCAATGCGACCATTAGGTAATTTTTTAAGATGACTCTGGCAAAATTCGTAACCCATCTTTTTCTTACGTGTGCATTGAAGTCCATCTAACTTACGACCTTTACACATAAATTCCTTATCTAATTTCTTCCGATTACGTTTTTTAATATTATTATAATACTTGTTAATAGTGTCAACACAATTTTCTATCAAGAATTTCTCAAAAAATTCCTTTTCAATGGTAATATCCTTTGACTTACGTAAACAAGTATTATACTCGTTCAAAAGTTTACACGTAATGAAGTAAATTGATGATAATTGTTTATTTTCAAAATTGACCAAAGTATTATTTAAAATATTATCAATATTAACATTACCGCCGATAAAATTAGTAATTTCAGATTTTTCACGATCTGTTATCTTTTTGTTTATTGATTCTACTTTTATACTATTATCTGCGAGAATAGCAGTTGATGAAGATGATTTAGACGACATTAAAATATTTTTAATTGAATGTTCTTAAATGAATTAAATATATAAATGTTAATATTAAAAAAAATTTAAATCAATTTTTAAAGTGATTTCATTATTAATTTAAAGGTTTAAATTACTGTTGATTACATTCTACACGTTGTGAGTGGTTATCTTCTTGCTCTTCATTTTTATTATTATTCTGACTATAATCCGTTGTATCAAGTTCAGTAAATTTAACTTCTACGTCTTCATACTTTTTTAATTTAGATTGATATTCATCTTGTTTTAATCCTGGTAATATTTTATCCAAATATTTTTTCCGTTCATCTGTTAAGCCATTAGGATAAATAATATTAAACTTAATAATTAAATTTCCATGAGACGAATCATTCAATATGGACATTCCTTCCCCTTTGACAACCAATTGGGTCTCTGGAGTTACTAATCTTTTATTAACAATCTCTACAACTCTATTATCGAAATGAACGAATCTAAAAGAAAAGCCTATCAAGGCTTCTTTTAAACTAATATCTCTTGTCATAATTAAATTATTTCCAACTCTTTTTAATCCTAATAGATTTGTATCATCCTTTTTTGATACCTCATTAATAGATATCACTAAATCACCTGGAAAACCATATTCCGGTATCCAATCAGATTCACCAGAAATAGTGTCTTTATGCCCTGAACGAGTTCCAGGTCTAATATAATATTCTATATTTTTTGGTTCCTTTACAAATTTAACACCTTTACATTCTACACATTCACAATTGGTTTTAACAGATTTTCCTTTGCCTCTACATTTTTGGCAATCTGTTACCATTTGTTGAATCATAGGACCCATTTGTTTAACAATCATCTTTTTCCCTTTGCCCTGACAATCGTTACAATCAATAATAGCACTAGGATCATTTACACCCAATCCGTCACATTTAGGACACATTATTTTTCTACTATATTCTAAATTAATGGATTTGCCATTGTATAAATCTTGTAATGGTACATTTAGAGTTATATTCTTTTCAGGACTTTTTCTAGTGGATAAATCTGGTTTATTAGATTCTCCCATTCCCATGCCACCAAATGGAAAACCTCCACCAAAACCACCAAATCCTCCACCACCTCCACCACCACCTCCTCCAGCACCAAACACATTTTGGAATAGATTAAACGGATTGAAATCACCCATTCCTTCACCCATTCCTTTTAGACCTTCCTCACCATATGTATCATATTGTTTTTTCTTTTTCTCATCTGATAACACGCTATAAGCATTTCCAATTTCTTTGAATTTCTTTTCGGCTTCCTCCTTATTTTTAGGGTTCCTATCTGGATGAAATTTCATTGCTAATTTCCGATAAGCCTTTTTAACCTCATTTATGGTAGCGTCCTTTGATATGCCTAAAACCGTGTAATAATTAACCATTGTATTATTATAATAACTATAATATGTATAATAAACTATATTTTTAAACTCAAAAAAATGAATTATTTAGATTACTATGATTACTACGATTAAAATAGATGGTACGATTATATATGTTGATATAGTTGGGCTGTATTATAAGCTGCTGTTTCATCTATCATTTGTAAAATAGTACTTCTATCTGAGTGTTTAATATCTATCTTATCATATTTTAATAAATTATCATATATCATGTTCATTAATTCCTTCATTATTATTTTATTAGTATCATATATCGTTTCCATTAATTCTAATACTTTATGTTTCGTATTGTGATATGTTATTTTAGTTGTTTCCTTATTAATTATACTTGAATCAATAGTGTTAAATATATCAACAATAAATATATCTAAGTAATTGTTTGATTTGGTACCTAAATGTATCATATTATTGACTAGATAATCTCTTATAGGGGCATATTTTTCATCTTCTATTAAAATGATATATTCTTGTAATTTAGAACCTTTATGAATAAGTAAATCAATACATAGTAATAAAAAATTACCCTTTTGGTCCTGTGATACTTTAACCATATTGTGAATATAATTAGTAGTGATGTCTCCATCTTGACAGTAATAGTTAAAGAACATAATATGAATCATCATTGTTATTTCTGAATAAATAAGGATTTCTAACAACAATGTTATAATAGTAGGCAAGTTTGCCATTGAAAAATCTATTTCATATGGACACCTACTCGCAATTACACTTATTATTTTGTAGGACATATGCTGAAATTTAAAGGGGTCGTCTTGTAATGATATATTTAATAATTTTAAAATCTGTTTATAGATAGATAGTGAATCTATATAACTATTGCTATTTGATCCAGTTGAACATTTATTACTATTGGAATTATTTAATACTGTATTAACTATTTTTTTTTTTGTCTCTCTATAAAATTTATTATAGTTGTCCTGTATAAACATATGAAATATCATTATTTATTATTTTTAAATCCTATACTTAAATAATACTAAATTAATTAATTAAAAATTGACAGTTGTTGATTACAGTTATTTGTTTTTTTGTCATACATATTGTTAATATATATTGTTAATACCTACCTTTAACTAAATTTAAAATATGTTCTATAACCGATGGAGTATCTAATGGATAATCTGGTAATTTTAACTCTTTATAAGTCATATGGAATTCATTGATTATATCTATGTATTCGTTATTTAGTTTTCCTATTCCATTTTGAATAAACTTGTCAACCAGATTTTTATTTAATATAGATGTTATATTGGGTTTACCCTTTATTAAATCTTGTTCAATATCTAACATATCATCACTGTATTGAAATAATATACCAAATAGATTAGCCCACATACCTATTCTTTTGATACACTCATCGGTTAGTTCCACTTTATAATGGTGTTGTTTATACAGCACAGGCATAACTATTGCTAAATAGAATAGAGAACTTGTTTTCTTTAAATTTAATTCTACATTATTTGATAATCTCTCCAATTTATGTAGAGGGAAATCAATAGGGATTAAGTTTAAAACTAATTTTAATTCATCTTTAAAATAATTAGAATAACCTATTTGTTTAAAAAGTATGTCAATATCCGTCTTATCTATATCACTATCAGAATGACAACGTTTAATTATAGATTTTGATTGATTTTTGTTTAACTGTATATCTATGTTATTTTCATTGTTTACGATGTTTTCATGATTATCATAATTAGTGTATAAAGCCGTATTGATATCAATACATTGTCCATCCAATAAGTAGCGGATATTTGATTTAATTAAATTGATAAATATGTCAGGTTTTTTTAAAGGCAATAATAGTTGATTTAATGTTATTATTAATTTATTAATAAGGTAATAACAAAAGAAATTTGTTTTTTCAATACCGTATTTTTTGTGAAAAGAATGTTTATTTCTTCTATAATCATCATTATCCATACTGGGAGAATCATCTATAACTAAACTTAAACAATGTAATAACTCAATGATTATTGCTATTTGTATGATATTTTCTTGACACTCAGTGTTTTCATCATCTTTAGACAACTTAATATTTACACCAGTAAATAATAAACTAAAAATGCCTCTAATGCGTTTTCCGCCCCCAGTCATATGGTGAACCATTGGCTGAATAGTAACAGGAAAATATGTTTCAATAAATATCAATAATTTTGAATTAAAAAATATGAGATAATCTGAAAACTCTAATACACTATCATCTACTGATGTATTTAATGACTTTTTAAAATGATGGAGATGTGTCATTTTATTATGTTTTATACATATTTTTTATTTCTAAATAAAAAATTGAATTTAAATACACAACTAAATTTAATATATTACAACATATTATACATTCATTATGCAAATTTTTGTCAAAACTCTTACTGGAAAAACAATTACTCTTGAAGTAGAACCAAGTGATAGTATTGAAAATATCAAATCTAAAATTCAAGATAAGGAAGGAATTCCACCAGACCAACAGCGGTTAATTTTTGCTGGTAAACAGTTAGAAGACGGTAGAACTCTTAATGACTATAATATTCAAAAAGAGTCTACACTACATTTAGTCCTCCGTCTTAGAGGCGGTATGTAATTAATTTATTCACCATAAAAGGGATATATCGTATTTAATTATATGTAGTATCGGTATTAAACATACCATTTTTTTTATATAAACTTTCATTATATATATATATTGTACAAATGAGTATTACCAAGTATATGTTTGAAAATGTTATTATTCCCATATGTTTAATGTTCCCATATGGTAGAGACATATGTGATTCTGTTAGAGGACCATACTTTAGTTCAGATAGAGATGATTACCCATACCCTGAACACTAAATAAATACTATAGAGATGGACATACTTTTAATTTTTTCTGTTTCAATTCATTTATATTATTAGTTGATTGTCTGTAATTACCAGATGATTCACAATCATTTAAGAACACTAAATCAGGAGATAGAATTTTAGCATTCTCTTTTAATGAATCTAAATGTTGTTGTTGACAACATTTACTATCTGATCCAATGGGGCAATTATAACATAATGGGTTATCTTTGGAGTATTTAGTAAACCCAATACGACTTACTCCTACTGGCATTTCACACACTCCATTTTTACAACCACCAAAATTATTATCATAGTTTTTGTTGGACTTGTAGAATGGACATTCATCATTCTTTTGACAAGGTCCATCCCATATACCTATTTGTTTTATATCATCATGATATGATTCACAAAACATTTTATTATCATAGTTTTTTAATTCTACACTTTTATTGTCTGCATCAACTCCAAAACAAGCCATTTTTTGATAGTCATTGTCTACTGCTTTATTATAATCTTTATCGTCTAATGTTTTATCTATATATTGACTATCAAAAAAATTGCTAGGTATATCATTGTCATTAAAAACATTATATTTTTTCTTAT
>Ga0307488_10005494_pt1 | contig 10471 bp, 9 predicted proteins | sample SB02metaG_FD_202248 | JGI IMG/M metagenome (GOLD analysis project Ga0307488, IMG submission 202248) | Sea-ice brine microbial communities from Beaufort Sea near Barrow, Alaska, United States - SB 0.2 | ecosystem: Environmental > Aquatic > Marine > Coastal | place: USA: Alaska | collected 2017-05-06
TCTCCACGTCTAAGGGGGGGTCTACCTCTGCCATCGGTAGCTCAGCACCGCATCCAATTCAGTCGTTGGAACGAGCAGGAGATTTTCATTAAGTTCTATAATCGAAGACAGTTGTTCAGCGTCTGTCTGCGCTCGCAGGCGAAACCGAACCCTATCTCCCTGTATCTGTTTGATAATGACTTCTTCAACCAACTCCAGGTTTTCCAACCAACTCGCGATAGCCGCATACTCTGCATAGGTGAAAACGCCGATGACCGACATGTGCATATCCCCATCTTCACCGGTTGTGGGCGCCACGGCATATCTGGCGGCCATTTCGCTGGCGACAATATTGACGCCATCACGCATGAATGCCGGCAAATCGTCAACAGTGACGGATCGATTGACGCGACCGTCCTGATAAAAGTAACTCCAATCCCCCGCGGATTTCCCCTCGCCCACACTCGCCAGGCGGCCTGCCACTATGTCCTGCGCGTTATAACGTGCGGAGGCCGCTTGGATAGCTGCTGCATTTAGGCGCCAGGCATCATTGGGGCTCAACGCCGCCATATCTTCTAGGTCAAATACCGGGAGCTGCACCGGCACGCCGCGACGGGAAAATGCTTCGATTAGCACCTGCGCCTCGTCGGGCCAATTATCCTTATCGACGAAATGTCTGCCCTGCTCGTCCTCAACGACAACCCATGCCAGCACCAGCGGACGGCTGGCCGTCCATAGCGGCGCGCCCGACTGCCTCACTAGGTCAGTGACATACTCACCGTCAAACTCAAACCGCACCGAAAAACCCACTTCGGGCAGCTCATTGCGCGTATAAACGTATTGCTGCACGTGCGCGCGGGAATCTGATAACGCCTTAACGATCACCGGGTTAGCAAGCAATAGGCGCGAGCCAGACACTTTCACCAGCACTTCAGTCAGGGCCTGACTCGCCGCAGCCGTCAGCGCTTTAGACCCCTGATTTGCTACAGATACAGTGGCCGAGTGCAGATCCCGCACCATCTCCGCCCAAGCATTCCCTGCCAACAGCAGAGCCAGCAATCCATACGTCAATGCTATCCGTGTCGCTTTCACCCTATTCTCCAAATGCTCCCAGCCACAGGCGCATTGTAGCAGTACTAGCGTGCGCCGGGCATATTCTGCCTTCAAAGAGTACGGCCGACCAGAGCTGTCCGCTACCTAGCAAAAATAAACACGACGAAAGTCGACACGACTGGACCCCGAAGACCAATTCATGAGTGCGCTCGCGTATCATGCACGATAAAATACCCAGCCTTACCCATCAGCCAACATCTTACTGGATTCCACGTAATGAGCGATGAGAACACAAAGAACCCCCTGAGTTACAAGGACGCGGGGGTCAATATTGACGCCGGTAACGCGCTGGTCGAGCGTATTAAAGGGGTGTCAGCCCGCACTATGCGACCGGAAGTCATGGGTGGCCTTGGGGGATTCGGCGCTCTGTGTGAAATTCCTGCCGGCTACCAACAGCCGGTGCTTGTGTCGGGTACGGATGGCGTAGGCACCAAACTTCGCCTGGCGATGGCAATGGGCATTCACGATACGATAGGTATTGATCTGGTCGCTATGTGCGTAAACGACCTCGTGGTGGCGGGCGCAGAACCGCTGTTCTTCCTTGATTACTACGCCACCGGCGCACTCAATATCGATACCGCTGCTGATGTGGTCACTGGCATAGGTAAAGGCTGTGAACTGGCAGGTTGCGCACTGGTCGGCGGCGAGACGGCCGAAATGCCCGGCATGTATGAGGGCGATGACTACGACTTGGCTGGGTTTTGTGTTGGTGTCGTGGAAAAATCAGAGATTATCGACGGCAACACAGTGGCCGCCGGCGATATATTACTTGGCCTTGAAAGCAGCGGGCCACACTCCAACGGCTACTCACTGATTCGAAAAATACTCGAAGTGAGTGATGCAGATTTGCAACAAACGCTGGGAAAGACCACCCTGGGACAGGCCCTACTGACGCCCACCACAATTTATGTCAAGGCTCTGCTGGCTTTGTTCGCGGAAGTTCCGGTGAAAACCCTGTCTCATATCACCGGTGGTGGACTGCTAGAAAATCTGCCCCGTGTCCTGCCAAAAAACTGTAACGCGCTTATCGAAACGGGCAGCTGGCAGTGGCCTGAGATATTCCAATGGCTTCAGATTCAGGGCAATGTCGAAACAACTGAAATGTATCGCACCTTTAACTGCGGCGTTGGCATGGTGCTGTGCATCGCACCTCAGCATGTGGAAAAGGCCCTTTCAATGCTGATCGCAGCGGGACACAATGCTTGGGAAATTGGCCGAATTGCCCGGGGTGATAATCAGGTAGAACTGCTGCCGTGAGTTCACAGCCGGCTCGCCTGGCCATTCTCATCTCCGGGCATGGAACGAATTTGCAGGCTTTTATCGACGCTTGCGCCCGCGGCGAACTGGCCGCTCAGATAGGCATCGTCATCAGCAACAATCCTGAGGCCGCTGGTCTGCAGCGCGCAGAGAGTGCCGGGCTCGCCACCCGTGCTATCGATCACCGCAACTTCGCAACACGCGAGGAATTCGACCAAGCATTGGTCAATGAACTTCACGCCTTCTCAATTGATCTGGTCGTGCTGGCGGGTTTTATGCGAATTCTGACCCCTGTGTTGGTTGAGCCCTTTGTAGGACGTTTATTCAATATTCACCCCTCCCTACTGCCCAATTACCCGGGGATGCACACGCATCAGCGCGCTCTAGATGCAGGCGACGCCGAAGCCGGGGCGACGGTACATTTTGTGACGCAGGAACTAGATGGTGGCCCGCCTGTGCTTCAGTGCCGAGTGCCGATTTTTCCCGATGATACTGCAGAGAGTCTGGCCGCCCGAGTGTCGCTAAAGGAACACACGCTTTATCCGATCGCGGTGCGCTGGTATTTGCAGGGACGCCTGCAGCTAACCGGTGAGGGCGCAACACTGGATGGCCATGCGATTCCCGCGAACGGCATTCAGTACACGGCTGACTTGCGCTAGCGGGGGGGGCGTCTCAGTGAGTGCAGCTCACGCCTTGGGCAGAGTCACGCCGCGCTGGCCCTGATACTTGCCGCCGCGGTCCTTATAACTCACCTCACAGACCTCATCCGACTCAAAGAATAGCATTTGTGCGACCCCTTCGTTGGCGTAAATCTTCGCTGGCAAAGTGGTCGTATTGGAGAACTCCAAAGTGACATGGCCTTCCCACTCTGGCTCCAGAGGCGTTACATTTACGATGATACCGCAGCGGGCATAGGTCGACTTACCCAGACAAATCGTCAGCACATTGCGCGGGATACGGAAGTACTCCACGGTACTCGCTAGCGCAAAAGAGTTCGGTGGAATGACGCAAACATCCCCGACCACATCCACAAAACTGCCCTCATCAAAACTCTTCGGGTCCACTGTCGCCGAATTAATATTCGTAAACACTTTAAACTCGCGGGAGCACCTTACATCGTAACCATAGCTAGATGTGCCATAAGAGATCAGTCGCCTGTCGCCATCAGCGCGCACCTGACCGGCCTCGAACGGCTCAATCATGCCATGCTCGGTGGCCATTTCGCGAATCCACCTGTCTGCCTTAATACTCATGTGTAATTCACCTGCTCGCTCAATTAGTCGTCAGAGATTTTTATTTCAGGAAACTGACGCACACCGTTATCCTCTTGGGCCGCTAACGCCTCTCCCACCGCAGCCGCAGCATCCAGATACAGTTTAGCCTCAGGCGATTGCGGGGCAGCAACCACGGTGGGACGTCCAGCATCCGTCTGTTCTCGTATCGAAAGTGTCAGCGGCAAACTGGCCAGCAATGGCACACCGTAATCTTTTGAAATACGATCCCCGCCCTGCTGGCCAAAAATATGCTCATGATGTCCGCACTCACTACAAATATGCACCGACATATTCTCTATAATCCCCAATACTGGGACGTCCACCTTACGGAACATCTCGATACCTTTGCGCGCGTCGAGTAGGGCAATATCCTGCGGCGTAGTCACGATTACCGCACCGGCTACCTTGGCCTTCTGCGACAGGGTAAGCTGAATATCGCCTGTTCCAGGCGGCATATCAATCACCAGATAATCAAGCTCACCCCACAGGGTCTGCTCCAGCATTTGCGCCAGAGCGCCGCCCGCCATCGGTCCACGCCATACCATCGGGGTGCGGTCATCCACTAGGTATCCCATAGACATGGTCTTCAAACCGTAAGCCTCCACCGGCAGAAGGTGCTGATCGCCCTGCTGTTCGGGACGATGGCCCGAGGGGATACCGAGCATCAGCTGTTGACTGGGCCCATAAATATCGGCATCCAATAGTCCCACTCGCGAGCCCATGGCGCTGAGCGCCAAGGCCAGATTGACCGCCGTAGTGGACTTGCCCACGCCCCCTTTACCAGAAGCAACTGCAACAATGTGTTTAATCTGATTCATCAATACCTGTAAGCGCTGTGAGACTGGACCGAGAGCATTGGGCCAGCATTTTCCGGCCCGCCAGTATAGAGACATGCTGTGCGTTCAACAATGGCACCCTAGCAACTGCCACGGATGAAACTCCTGCGCAAAAACGCTACAATGAGCGCCGTTTTATGAAGCAGATGACCCTCATGGCAGCACCCGCTCCACGCAAAATCCTCGTTACCAGCGCATTGCCCTATGCCAATGGCTCTCTGCATTTGGGACACCTGCTGGAACAGGTGCAGACCGACATCTGGGTGCGGTTCCAGAAGTCCCGCGGGCATCATTGTATTTACATCTGTGCCGACGACGCCCACGGCACCGCTATCATGCTGACAGCAGAGAAACTGGGGATAAGCGCCCAGCAGCAAATCGACAGCATCAAGCAAGAACACTTGCGTGACAGCACCGGCTTCCTCATCGGCTTTGACAATTTTCATACTACCCACAGCGAAGAAAATCGTTTCTGGTGCGAGACGATTTACCAGCGGCTGAAGGAAAACAACCATATCGCTACTCGGACGATTACGCAGGCGTTCGATCCGGAAAAACAACTATTCCTCGCCGACCGCTTCATCAAGGGCACCTGCCCACGCTGTAAAACCGAGGATCAGTACGGCGATAACTGTGAGGCCTGCGGAGCCACTTACAGCCCGATGGAGCTGATCAACCCGGTGTCAGCCATATCGGGCGCAAAACCCATAGAAAAAGAGTCTACCCATTTGTTCTTCAAACTCCCTGAATTTGAGACAATGCTTAAGGAATGGCTTAACTCCAATACACTGCAACCGCAGGTCGCCAACAAACTTCGGGAGTGGACGGAGGCTGGCTTGCAAGAGTGGGACATTAGCCGCGACGCCCCCTACTTTGGTTTTGAGATTCCCGGTGAACCGGGCAAGTATTTCTATGTTTGGCTGGATGCCCCCATCGGCTACATTGCCAGCTTTCAACATTACTGCGATCGCACCGGACACGACTTTGAGCCCTACTGGACACTCGGCACTGACACCGAGTTGTACCACTTCATTGGCAAAGACATCATCAACTTCCACGGCCTATTTTGGCCCGCCATGCTGCAATCAGCCGGGCTGCGCGCGCCCACTGCCGTCTACGCACACGGCTTCCTAACCGTTAATGGCAACAAAATGTCCAAAAGTCGCGGCACCTTCATCAAGGCCAGCACGTATCTGGAGTACCTCGACGCAGAGTATCTGCGCTATTATTTTGCCGCCAAGCTATCGGCTTCTGTGGACGACATCGATCTCAATTTGGAGGACTTCATTCAACGGGTCAACTCCGACATTGTCGGCAAGGTGGTGAATATCGCCAGTCGTTGCGCGGGCTTTTTGCGCAACTCTTTTGACAGTCAACTTGCTCCCAGTTGTGCAGAACACGCGCTAGTGCAGGACTTTATTGCCAAAGGCAGTGCCATCGCCGAATTGTATGAACAGCGCGAATTCAACAAGGCAATGCGTGAAATTCTGGCGCTGGCGGACAAAGCGAATCAGTACATCGATGAGAAAAAACCGTGGGTACTGGCCAAGCAGGATGGGACTGAACAGCAGGTGCACGATGTATGCAGCGTCGGCATCAATCTATTTCGAGTACTGATGACCTACCTGAAGCCCGTGTTGCCTGCCATGTCCGAAAAGGCTGAAACCTTTCTGAACTGTTCACTGGATTGGACGGCACTGGAATCACCCCTGATAGGGCATCAGCTGGCAACGTTCGTGCCACTCCTCACGCGCATCGACAGCAAAAAGGTGGAAGCCCTGATAGAGGCCAGCAAGGATTCGCAGGCGGCAGAGGTCGCGCTATCGAACGAAACCGATAACGCACCCGCCCAAGACAGCACTATCGAGTTTGACGACTTTGCCAAAATTGACTTGAGAATCGTTGAAATTATCGCAGCTGAACACGTCGAGGGTGCGGACAAATTGCTGCGCCTGACACTCAGCCTCGATGCGGAAGGAACCCCTGCGGGACGCAGGCAAGTATTAGCGGGCATCAAATCAGCCTACCAACCGGAAGACCTGGTGGGCAAACTGACGGTGATGGTGGCCAACCTGGCGCCACGTAAAATGCGGTTTGGCCTGTCGGAGGGTATGGTGCTGGCCGCCGGACCCGGAGGCAAGGATATCTTCCTTTTAGAGCCACACGCGGGAGCTACGCCGGGGATGCAAGTCAAATAGTCCCAAAAAGCGACTTTTACCTAATGGTCGTTAGTCTGTAAAATTAGACTCCTTTAATCCGTCAGAAACGCTAAAATGACGGTCCTAGAATTGCAGGCGCGAGCGCGCTTAGCGCACAAAGCGCAGCGAGAACCTAACCATGCTGGCAGACTATTCCATATTGTTGATCGGAGCCATTCTGGTCAACAACTTCGTACTGGTGCAGTTCTTGGGACTGTGCCCGTTCATGGGCGTGTCAAATAAGCTAGAAGCCGCTATGGGCATGTCTATGGCGACCACCTTCGTGCTGACGCTCGCAGCGGCCTGTAGCAACCTGACCTATCAGTTCTTGCTGGTCCCGCTAGGGCTGGGTTACCTAAAAACGATCGCATTCATTCTGGTGATCGCCGTCGTCGTGCAGTTTACTGAAATGGTCATGCGCAAGACCAGTCCACTGCTGCACCGTGTACTGGGTGTTTATCTGCCGCTGATTACAACCAATTGCGCCGTGCTGGGCGTTGCACTGCTCAACATCTCGAAAGACCACAGTTTTTTGGAGTCGCTGTTCTACGGTTTCGGCGCGGGCGCGGGCTTCTCTTTGGTATTGGTTCTTTTCGCTGCCATGCGTGAACGCTTGACGGTGGCGGATGTGCCTGCGCCCTTCAAGGGCGCAGCCGTGGGTATGATAACCGCCGGCCTGATGTCTTTGGCCTTTATGGGATTTGCTGGACTGGTATAAACACAAGTGATTGACCTCCTAACACAATATCCGCTGTTTGCTGCCCTCATCGCTTTGGTAGGACTCGCGGCTGCGTTTGGCGCTCTTTTGGGATTTGCTGCGGAGAAATTCAAAACCGAAGGCAATCCCATTGCGGACGAGATCAACAACATCTTGCCCCAGACCCAATGTGGCCAGTGTGGGTATCCTGGCTGTCGACCCTATGCGGAGGCCATCGCCAACGGCGAAGCCATTAACAAATGTCCACCTGGAGGGGAAGCGGGCGTTCAGGCCCTGGCCGACTTATTAGATCTGGAGCCGCTGCCCCTAGATGAGGAACACGGCGAGGCCAAAAAAGTCACAACGGTAGCCTTCATCCGTGAAGATGAATGTATTGGCTGCACTAAATGCATACAGGCCTGTCCTGTCGACGCGATTCTAGGCGCGGCGAAGCAGATGCATACGGTTATCATCAGCGAATGCACCGGCTGTGACCTGTGTGTTGAGCCCTGCCCTGTCGACTGCATCGACATGATTGCTCAGGAGGAATCGCTAAAAACCTGGCACTGGCAGCTGCCTGATCCCGTTAGCCGACGCGTGGACATTATTGCCAGCGATGTTGTTTTTAGTGATGCACCCAAGGACCGCGCTGCATGAGAAAAGTTTTTGACTTCCACGGCGGCATCCATCCGGCTGAAAACAAACATCAGTCTGTGCGCACACCGATTGCCGATGCCGGCATTCCACCTGAGCTGATCATTCCACTATCTCAGCACATCGGTGCACCGGCCCGCCCAGTAGTATCTATTGGCGAGCGTGTGCTCAAGGGCCAGATGATCGCCGAAGCACGAGGCTTTGTCAGCGTGCCGGTGCACGCACCGACTTCGGGTACAGTTCACGCCATTGAGGACCGCCTCATTGCACACCCATCCGGCTACCTTGCACCCTGTATCGTGATCACCTCAGACGGCCAGGATGAGTGGGCAGAACACAGCGGCGTCTCGGACTATCAGAAACTGGAGACAGCTGACCTGATTGGTATAATTCGCGATGCCGGAATTGCAGGCATGGGCGGCGCCGGTTTTCCGAGCGCGGTCAAACTGTCGGTCAAGTCGGACACCCAAATTAAAACACTGATCATCAACGGCACAGAGTGTGAGCCTTACATCACTGCTGACGATATTCTGATGCGCGAACAGGCTTACGAGATCATTGAGGGCACAAAAATTCTGCGGCAAATCATCTCTCCGAAAGAAACTCTGATCGGTGTCGAGGACAATAAACCAGAAGGCATTGCCGCTCTGCGTGCGGCAGCTCAAGGTACAGATATTGAGATCGTCACGTTCCCCACCAAGTATCCCTCCGGCGGCGAAAAGCAACTCGTTGAGATCCTCACAGGAAAACAAGTGCCCAGCGGCGGTTTGCCTTCTCAGGTTGGCGTTGTCTGCCAGAACATTGGCAGCACTGTGGCTATTTTCAACGCTGTTGTACACGGGCAGCCGCTTATTTCCAGAATTACCACTGTCACCGGAGAAAGCGTACATGAACCGCAAAATTTTGAGGTATTGATCGGCACCCCGGTGCAGTATCTGATAGAAAAAGCCGGTTACCAGAGCGAGAAAAACAACCGCCTCATTATGGGCGGACCGATGATGGGCTTCACCATACCGGATACAGATGTGCCTGTCGTAAAAACGACCAACTGCCTGCTCGCGCCCAGTGAAACAGAATTGTCCACACCACCACCTGCCCAAGCCTGCATCCGTTGCGGCATGTGTGCTGAGGTCTGCCCGGCCAGCCTATTACCACAACAGATGTTCTGGTTCGCACAGGGCAAAGAATTCGAAAAGCTGGAAGAGCACAACCTGTTCGATTGCATCGAATGCGGCGCTTGCTCCTTTGCCTGCCCTAGTCACATTCCATTGGTCCAATACTACCGGGCCTCCAAGGCCGAAATTTTACAAATGCGTCGCGATCATGAAATCGCGGAGCAGTCTCGCATTCGATTCGAGGCTCGCCAACAACGCCTAGAGCATGCCGAGGAAGAAAAAGAGGCGAAACGCGCTGCACGAAAAGTTGCGGCAAAACAGCGTGCCCAGGCAGCGGAAGAAAATGGCGAAGAAGACCCGATCCAGGCTGCCATTGAGCGCGCTAAGGCTAAAAAAATTGCACAACAGGCCGGTGCTGGTGAGGAGAGTGAACTGGAGAAGTTGGAGAAAGCCGTTGTATCCACGTCTAAGCGGCTGGCTACTGCAACGACTAAGCTGGAACAGGCTAAAGCCGAGGGCAGTGACCTTGTAGGGGCACTGCAGACCGGTGTCGACAGAACCCGAGAGAAACTGACAGCGGCGGAACAGGCTCTAAAAGACGGTGAGCAGCGTCTCGGCACCCACTCTGCAGAGCAGCCTCCTGTTGACGCTGCGCAGGCGGCTATTGCACGAGCAATGCAAGCGCGCACATCAGAAGCGTCCTTAAGCCCACAAGAGAAAGCACGACTTGATCTGGAAAAATTACAACACCGTCTGCAAAAATCACAGACCGTGCTCATCCAGAGTCGGGAAAATGCAGAGGAAGACAAGGTCATCGATGCACTGGAATCAACAGTCGCGCGTCTAACCGAAAAAATCAACGCTGTGCAACAGCAGTTGAATGCCGCCGAGGACGCATGACATGGCTCTGATGCGCCTCACATCACCACACGCACATGGCCCGATGAGTACTCAGAGGGTGATGCAAAGTGTGCTGCTTGCCACTATTCCAGGCGTTATTGTGCTAACCCATTTTTTTGGCTTTGGCACGCTGGTCAATATCCTTTGGGGAAGTATCGTGGCGCTAGCCTGTGAAGCGCTTGCACTGAAACTGAGACGACGCCCTCTGGGTTTTTATCTGAAAGACTATAGTGCACTGGTAACGGCCGTTTTATTGTGCATTGCCCTACCACCTTATGCACCGTGGTGGCTCATTGCAGTGGGTATCGCGAGCTCTATCTTGTTAGCGAAGCACTTGTACGGTGGGCTGGGCTATAACCCATTCAACCCTGCCATGGTGGGCTACGTTATTCTGCTCATTTCTTTCCCGATACAGATGACCGCATGGGCGCCACCGCGTGGCCTCGGG
>Ga0307488_10005495_pt1 | contig 10470 bp, 13 predicted proteins | sample SB02metaG_FD_202248 | JGI IMG/M metagenome (GOLD analysis project Ga0307488, IMG submission 202248) | Sea-ice brine microbial communities from Beaufort Sea near Barrow, Alaska, United States - SB 0.2 | ecosystem: Environmental > Aquatic > Marine > Coastal | place: USA: Alaska | collected...
AAATAACCAATTTCATCAATTATTAGTAGCCTAGGGGCAATGACACTGCGCTGCATGACTTGTTTGTAGTTGTCTTGTCTTTGCGCCGTCGTCAGTTGCAATATCAAGTCTGCGGCACTGATGAAGCCAGTTTTATTACCGGTAGTACGTTGAATGTTTCCGGTGGCAGAGAAATGCACTAACAGGCTGATATGACTTGGTCCCGGTATGCCAGGTCTTTATCCGCTGCTGCAATATCGCTGCAGCGCCAACATGAGGAAGAGTTAACATGCGGATTGGTTTTGCAGGTCTTGGACGAATGGGGTGGCCGATGGCCGCTAATCTGGCGACCAATAATACTAAGTTGGTGGTGTGGAACCGCAGCCCTGAAAAGTCTCACTCGTTTGCGCAGCAGTATGGGGTGCAATATGTCGATTCGCCCAGTCAACTTAGATCGCAGTGCGATATCGTGATCACAATGCTGGCCGATGATCGAGCATCAGAGGCCGTTCATTTTGGCGATGAGGGTCTGTTCGCCCAGCTGAATGACGTTGGTAACAATCATGCGTGCATTTTCATTGAAATGGGCACCATCAGTCCAGATCATTTAGAGACCTTACAGCACAAAGCGCATGGGAAAAGGGTCATCGATGCGCCAGTCTCGGGTGCTACTCAGGCTGCGACTGAGGGCACATTAATGATTATGGCCGGCGCGACGCCTCTTGAAGTTAACGCTCTTGAGCAGGTGTTTAAGCCATTAAGCCGTAAAGTGATGGCATTAACGAATCCTGGTGCCGGCTGTGTGATGAAATTGTCGGTTAATATGTTGATCCACGGTCTTAACCAGTGCCTAGCAGAGTCGATGGCACTGGCCTTATCGGCCGGTATCAGTGCAGAAGAGGCGTTTGAGGTTATTGAAAGCTCAGCTGCTGCTGCGCCCTGTGTGAACTACAGGAAAAATCATTATCTCGATGAAACGGAGCAACCAGTAAGTTTCACAGTCGCCTTGGCGAAAAAAGATATGGGTTTGGCACTAGAATTGGCTAAAAAAAATGGTGTGAAGATGCTGCAGTCTGAAGTGACCCACCGTCAGCTGGTCAGCGCATCCGACAGTGGCTTCGCCGATCGCGACATGGCCGCTATGGTGCAATTTAATTTAGAGCTATAAGGTCAATATCAAGCCGCGCTGCGGACAAAGCCATTGTCCAGAGGCTTCCATCAATTGTGCCTGCTCAGGCCGGTGTCTGTTTGGTATTGCTAAATATCTATTTGTTCGCGTATTAATCAGGAGTATACAAATGCATTACATCCTTTTCTGTCAAGATAAGCCCAACCATCTGGACAAACGACTAGAAAATCTCGAGGCGCATAAGGCCTATTTGGCCGGTAACCCTATTCAGGTGTTGTTATCGGGGCCGCTGGTCAATGAGATGGATCACCAAACAATGACAGGAAGCTTTTTTTTGGTTGAGGCCGAGAGTCTCGAATTGGTTGAAGTGTTCAACCACAATGATCCACTTTATAAGGCAAATATCTGGCAGAACATTGAGATACACCCCTTCAATAAACGGGTCGATAATATGTCGCCGCCTGAGCGACATAAGGAAACGTAGAGTGGGGGCAGGTCTTGTATTTTGTGCAAAGTTCAAGACCTGACTCTTTATGTCATCGATTGTGTTCATTAATTTGGATCTGAACTCATAGATTATAGATTGAGTTAATGTAAATATTTGCTGACTATCCGGGGCATTCGTCAAAATCGAAATCATCGAGATCAGCATAACTTTCGGCTAGATTAACCGACTCCACCGTCTTCAATTGTTTTGAATCAGCAACTTTGGCTGCACCCACCTCTATCCGATTGGCTTTTATATCTGGGGTATTGCATACGGGACCCAACCGTTGGATCGGTACTTTAGCGCGCATCAGACTCAAGATCACTAGCTTGTAGTGTTCAAACTTGACGTCTTTACCGTGCCACACTGCATTGGTGGGTGTGCTGGCCATACTATTTGTTGGATCAAACTCGCTCACTTTCAGTCCGGTTTCCAAAAGTGCTCTGCTTAGGTCTTTATTGTCTCCCTCTTTAGTGAAATACATGACTGTAGTGCCGCTTCGATCTTCGGCCTTATTCTTGTCTAATAAATCTTCTCTTACTCGACTGGCAGCCACAACATAGAGTAACTCTGTAGAGGGAAGCTTATTCAAATCGTCAATACCTGCCAACTCCTCGGTCATCCCAAAGCTTTTGAGAATTGCGCCTAATTCTCTTTCGACCAAGGCATTGACAGCAGTGCCAACCGAAGACAAACTTTGCACAAGAGTCTGATTGGATTCCTTAATATTATTATTGGTTATCCTTATATTTTTGAAGTCATCATTGCGTTTTATCGTAGCGATTTTATTGTTTTGCTCGGTTTCATATTGCAAATAGCCAGATAACAATACTCCCACAACAAAAAGAGGTAAAACAGCACTAAAGTACCGTGAGCTCCTATCAATGAATATGCCAACCAGACCAATTAAAGCGGTGATTAATGGCGGAAGCCATTCAATATTCTCAAACATTTTTTATTATCCCTATTCGTGATTTTGTTATATAAAATACTGGTGAAGAAAATATAGCCGATTATTGCGAAAAGTATTTTAATAGTTCGTTGGGGAGGATTTGATATTGAAAATCTCTGTAAATATCTGTGGGTAACGGCAAAACATCTTGATTAAGATACTTTGCTGATTATTTCTTGGTAAACAGTCAAGGCGCTTATCGCGGATAATCGTGGGTGCCACACTTAGGGTATCAAAGAAGAGTGGGATCTTGTTTGACCTGACCCCTGATGTCCCCTTTGACCCCTTATGTCCTATTTTACCAACTCAGACAGCTGAACAGTTGTTAACTTGTGTTTTTTTTGCGTCGTTGTAGTTGAGTCGCCGCAGTTGTTTTTTCTAACTTTTCCAGCTCCACCAGCAACTGCTTTCTTTGAGCGGCAGTTTCAACGGTACGTTTTGAAAGATGACTAGGGTGCTGCTCCCTATCTAGCCAAAACTTACCAGATACTTGACTCGCTTCTTTAGCAGCGGCTAGCCAAGTGATAGTATCCGCGCCTTGCTCAGGTTTACGCAGTAAACACTTTGTCACTCGATAAAACTCTGGCAAAGCATTAACAACCCCAGGCGTGTCTACCCAGCCAGGATGCATGGCATTGACGCTTATATCATCACCTTGCCAGCGCTTAGCCCATTCTTCGGTTAAGATCATTAAGCCGCGTTTTGCTCTCGCATATGCAGTAGAGCCTGAGTATTCTCCGCGTTGGCTTTGTAAGTCGTTGACCTGAATCTTTTGCGAGTACATGCCGCCCGACAGTACGTTAACGACTCTTGCTGACTTAGACTTTGCCAGTAATGGATGCAATCGTTCGGTAAGGATATAAGGCCCAAGTAGCAACAAGGCAAAGCTCTGCTCTAAACCCTCAGTAGTTTGTTTGCGAGGATTAAACAAAGCGCCGGCATTATTAATTAATATATCAACCGGTTTACCTGCTTTAAGTAGTCGGTCTGCCAAGGCATGTACATCTTTCATTAGCGACATATCGGCAAGCTCTATATTAATTCGAGGATTACCAGTTTGCTCTATTAGTTCACGTACAACTTGCTGAGCTTTGTTTTTATCACGCACTACCAATGTTAACTCTGCGCCAAGTTCAGCCAATTGTTTCGCAGCTGCCAAACCAATACCGGAAGTGGCTCCTGTTATGACTGCATGGCGATCATGCATATAGGCCGACAGCGCATTCCAGCGCTTACGAGCATTGGTATAACCCAAGCGAGTAAAACGCCAGACACCTGGCAGTATTAGCTTGTCGGCGACTGCCAGCACTTTTGACGCCTTGGGAGTAGTAAAATTGTCTTCTAACGCTTTTCTTAAGCCTTCAAGTGCAGTGTTGCCGACCCAATCCATTAACGCAGGATTTAATCGACTGATAATCGCTACGGGCGCCGGGAAATTAAAGTTAGCGATATAACGCACCTTGGTGCCGGTATCGGTAGTGGTAAATACAATCTCTTCTGCGGCTGTAAATAGTGTTGAGTCGACCGTCATTAGCAGGCGCTTATTAGCTTCAAATTCAATCATTTCGTAGTACAGGCTAAAGCCTGCTTTCATATCGATCTGATAGCGACTACCAACGCCGGGTTTCCCACTAGATAGCTTTGAAGCCTTATCTACAGCAGGATCCCATTGCTCAATACGTGAGAACTCACTCACATAGGCAAATGCCTCATGGAGCTTGCGTGTCACTTCAATCGTTTTATCTAGGGTAATAATGTTGCTCACATTAAGTTCCATCGTTAACAGATAGTTGGCAGAAAATACGCGTCGAAGGGCAGTTTAGTTCAGCGATGAGTTAAATGAATTGCGGCGTCTAAGAAAGGGTCATAGGCATTCATATTACCATCACCAGCAAAGATCGCTTGCCGGTTGTTACCCCGTTGAATAATATGTTGAGGCACACGAACCACCGTGCCCCTTGGCTTTCTTGGCTTATAAATGACTGAGTTGATGAGTTTCAACTTTAATTTGGATCGGTCCCCTTTTATATTTGACTTTTCAAAAAATCATTACACAAAAAGCCTTTATTTAAGTGGCACTAGTCCTGACTTATTTATGCAAGTATAATTGCTCATCTGCCTGCTTTAATAGCTGTTCCATAGATTGACTACCATCGCTAGCGGCAACTCCACAGCTAATAGTGATAGCTAAAGATTCTTTACCGTAAGACATAGGGTGGTTGGTAAAAAAATGTGTTAGTCGACGAACAACGTTTTGAGCGTCGTTATTGTCTTGCCCTGCTAACGTAATAACAAACTCATCACCGGCATAACGAAAGCATTTATCATTATCTCTTATCAATTCTTCTAATTGGCTCGCTACATACACTAAAACCTTATCACCACAATCGTGACCATAAGTATCATTGATTAATTTAAATTTATTACAATCAATGAATATGATAGAGAAAGGTACATTATAACGACGTTGTCGGGTCAATTCCTTCTTGATTGAATTTTCCATTAAGCGTCTATTAGCCACACCAGTCAGGCGGTCGTAATTGGCCATATGTTCGAGTTGCTCTCTAATAAGTGCATTAGATAAACATAAACTGACTTTTACTGATAATTGCTCAAGATGAAAAGTGCCAAGTTGAGGAGTGAAACGCTCTTTATCCTCATCAGTAAATAATAAACTACCAAATAATTTGCCTGCTAGGTTTAAAGGAATTATTGCCGCAGAATTAGCATTAGCTAGAAGCTTTGCAGGGATCGCCTGAGCGAGTTGAGATAAATTATTCGTAAGAAAAGGTTTATTGTCAGCATGAAGCTCAGGAAGGATATGTTCAGCAATTGAGCGACAGTTCTCTTGGTGCCAACTGCTTTGTATATTGCTACTCATCATATATGGCAGGGGTGTTGGCTCTACTAGTAACAGTGCAACATTAGTTAATTGAAACTTTTCTTTAATTAGCTCAAATAAGCGTTTTAGAAGCTCATTACTTGACTGGCAGCTTAGGATTTCTGTCTCTATATCAAATAGTTTTTTGGCTATCGCTTCATTTATTCTTGAGTTTTCAATTAGTTTTTTCAATTCAGACATTGTATCTCAGTTAACCTTTGCCGGATATATCCAACTTTATTTTAACCCAGTTAACTTCTGCGAAATATAAGTAATTGTATTATCTTCATTTTATCAATAATAATCAAGAGGAAATGATAGGAATTTTAAATTTAATCACTTTACTACTGGCCATTTATTTACAATTTCATTCATATCAAGATCAAATTTTCAGCCTTAACATCTTTGATAATTACAACTTCAGTTTTGGTGAAATCAATATTTGAGCATACAGAAATTGGCGTAACGTTTCACAATAAAAGGAGCGAACTTTAGGCTTGGTAATGTCATCATGGTTTATCTTCTTTTCGCCATCCGACTGGCCTACCCCTACCCTTCCTTTAATCTTTTTCCTGTAAAGGCTTCAACCTTTTCAACAAATTGTTTAGATAAAAAGAGTCATAGGCTTGCATATCACCACCGAAAATCACTTGCCGGTTGTTACCCCGATGAATAACATGTTGTGGCACATCAACCACTGTGACCTTTGGCTTTCTTGGCATAAGAATGACTTAGTTGAGCAGATACAATTAAGTTTAGACTTTAATTTGGGTCTGACCGCTTTTTATCCCCTTTTATCCGCAGAGCGCTTAGCAGCCTCGATGTTTAATAGCGCTCGTTCTTTTGATTTATTCGTCGAATAGCAAAAATAATAAATAAGTGGGGAAATATCCGACTTAATGATTTAATAGTGACTTATAAAGCCTTATTAAACTTGCGCACTCACAGTTATGAATGAAGATATTATCATTACGCTTCCTTCTCTCATTCACCGAATCGGGGGCGAGACCGCTAAACAAGCTAAAGCAATGGCATTACAGTATGAATGCGAATTAAAACGAGTACGTCGCTCAAGAAATTGGCGTGTAACGGGTGATGCGATAAAGGTTCAAACTTACGCCGTACAGCTAAAAGCACATCAAATGATTTCACAGAAGTTAAATAAACAAGGTGATGGTGAGTTTCATTACCTTATCAAGAAGATTGAAACTGCTTTATTGGGACATGCTGATAAATTAGAAACGTTAGAAGCAAAGTTGATTCGATTGATCACGCAAATCCCAAGTATCACGTTATCAAAATTGGTATTACTTACCCATTGCACCGAGGCAGAGGCAAGAGTGGCTCGCTTTGAGGCTGAAAGCTGGTAATAATGATGCATCTATTTTCTAAGTGATAACAGTGTTACGACAAATCCCATCATTAACGGCCTTGACTAATTTGGGTACATTGAAATCATAAAGACACCCATCGTAAGAAATCAAAAAACTAATTTTTTGAGCAGCTCGTTATCACGGGTTAATGGTTTAATTTGGATCTGCCCCCTTTATATGACCCCTTTAATATGTTTTATTTTTGATACTCAGAGCTTTGGATATTAAATCCACGTACTAAAAAGTGCTAAGGTTGGTGTAATCTAGTGTTTTTTTGACAGGGACTAAGATGGCCGAACAATATATAGACGTAAAAGGCATTCGTCTTGCCTATGAGCAGTTTGGAGATGTATCACATCCTGCCATTGTGTTAATTATGGGCTTAGGTACTCAAATGATTGCCTGGCCCGAAGTATTTTGTCAAGGATTAGCCGATAAAGGTTACCGTGTGCTGAGATTTGATAACCGGGATATTGGATTATCAGGCAAGATGCATGATGCAAAAATCCCAGGATTTATGAAAATGATGCTGTATTCCAAACTGGGATTAACCATCGAGGTGCCCTACAAACTGAGCGATATGGCAAACGATGCAGTGGGCTTGATGGACGCACTAAACATCGAAAAAGCGCATATAATAGGGGCATCCATGGGCGGTATGATTGCACAAATCATTGCTGCTCATTATCCACACAGAACCTTGTCTCTGACTTCGATCATGTCTACCAGCGGTCGGCGTTCTCTGCCAGGTCCCAGTCTTAAAATTCTACGGCAAATGGCAAAACGTACGGCTAACAACGAAGAAGCCTATCTGGATAACGCAATGCTGTTGTGGGCTCTGATTGGCAGTCCTAACTATATGCCGGCTCCTGAGGAGTTGCGCGAACGAATACGCACAAGCTACCGACGTTCGTTTTATCCTCCAGGTTATATTCGCCAAATTGCCGCTATCGCCGGCAGCGGTGATCGGGTAGCATTACTGAAACGGATCACTGCACCGACATTGGTCATTCATGGTCGAGCTGATGTACTGGTTCCGGAAAAGTGTGGCATCGATACCGCTGCACTAATACCCAACGCGCAATTGGAATTGATTGACGGCATGGGCCATGACCTACCGCAACCACTATTACCCAGATTGATAGAACTGATCAATAGTTACGCTCTTAATCCTGCGCACTGAGGGTTCTCAACATGAAACAATGTGTCCGTATTTCCTACTATGGGGACAAAATCATGGGCACAAAAGCGCTATTCGATGACCTAGGCGTAAAAACTTAAACGGGTTTGTAACGTCGGCATTGAAACCTGTGGTTAAAATAAAGGGGGTCAATAAAGGGGGTCGGGTCGGGTCCAAATTAACAAGGTTTACCTTCTTTTCGCCATCCGACTGGCCTACCCCTACCCTTTCTTTAATCTTTTTCCTGTGAGGGCTTCAACCTCTTCAACAAATCGTTTAGATAAAAAGAGTCATAGGCTTTCATATCACCATCCCCAGCGAAGATCACTTGTCGGTTGTTACCCCGTTGAATAACGTGTTGTGGCATACCAACCACCGAGATCCTTAGCTTTCTTGGCATAAGAGTGACTGAGTTGATGAGTTTCAATTTTAATTTGGATCTGCCCTTTTTTATATCCCATTTTATATTCCATGAGTAGTTTTCAAAGAATCTGAGGTTGCAGGTAAACTGCGAATTACCCTTGTGGTATATGGCTAGAAAGTACCTTTAGTTTATTTGATACCAAAAGTAATGAATGATATTAATCGCTGTTTGAACCTAGGTTTCTGCCTCTTGTCTATTTCAATTGATACTTTGGTGAAGTGCATATTCGCCACCTCAAATGGGATGGGGATTTTTAGTTTTCCATCATAATTAAGTACTGTCCTACCGTTAGGAATAATGACGGTTGGAACCAAATATTTTTGACCGTTAATCTCAATAATTTCGCTGACTACATCTTCAGATTCGTCCATATTTCACCTGTTTTTTTTACCCAATTATCAAGACACCCTTCGCAAGTCGCTGTTAATTGCGCTTGATGGTAAATGTCACCTTGCCGCTGTTTAATCCAAGGGTATGTTGTGCAAGGGCCTATATCACCTATTCTGCGAAGGTATTATTTTTAACATGAGTGACTTGTTAATTCTTGTCTTGTTAATTCAGTACGTATTCAAGCACACTGAAACAGCGCCTTTGCTTTGCCCATGCCACGCATCCGTTGATGGCCAGTATGGGCTTTAAATTCACACATCATGTGCTCTGCCCCCGCGGCGTAGCAGATGTGTTTTTCAAATTCGGTCGTAAGCGTGAGCCATTGTTCACTGTTTAGGCCTAGACGCTCCAATATCGGGCTATGACTATGCGCTATGTGCCCGGCTTTGTCTTCTCGTACACACCTGCCTGTAGTATCCACTAATTCGCAATAATTTTTGAGGCTAAAGGCAATGCCTTTGGGCATATTGTGTCTAGGGTTGCCCACAAAGGGCATAAGTTGACGGGGCTGCCTGCGCTTTTGTTTAACAGCCTTAATGCGCTTTTGAATACTGGTGTGTTTAGAGGTTTCGGGGGTGCTGGCCATCTTGGCACGAATGGGGTTGAGGTCAACGTAGGCCATACACCCTAACACGGCACTTTCGTCTAACAAAGCCTGAGATTTAAAACGCCCTTCCCAAAATCTACCCGTACAGCCATCTTCTTTGTTGGCTTCGCGGGCAATAAATTCATTAAGGTTGCGCATAAACCAGCTGATATTGTGTAAACGGCTTCGGTACGCTTTGATTGTATCTTGTAACGTCACTTCCTCACCTGGACTAAGGGCCTCATCTCGCATACGTTTTTGCGTGATCAAAGTGCCTTTGTATAAGGTATGCCACAGGCTAATGACTTGTTTATCACTCCACCCTTGTGTTTTATCTACGTCAACATGCACGACCACATGTACATGATTACTCATCACGGCATAAGCACAAATATCTATCGCATACACTGTCGACAGATACAACAAACGCTCTTCTACCCATGCCCGTCTATGCTCAAAGCTTTGACCAGAATAACTGTCCAGACCACATAAGAAGGACCGACGCACACAACGGGATACGCAGTGGTAATAAGGTGTATCCGACAAACACACCAAACTCTCTCGTTTTTGGGTCATGGGGTACCCACTTAGTTAACAATCCGTATCTTAAAATATAGAACAGGTTATAAAACAGTCAAATTATGATGGGTGATGAGATGGACGCTCCCTAATACGGCGTCAATGCGCCAAAATAGTATTTTCAAGCAGACTATTTACATAGGGAACATCCAAGATGAAATATAAAACAATTACCATTGATTTAGCAAAGAATGTATTTCAAGCATGCGGTGTGAATGAGCATATAAAACCGCAGTTTAATAAGAAGTTAAAGCGCAATGAGTTACTCGACTTTATGCGCCAGCAGTCACCGACTGTGGTGGTCATGGAGGCTTGTTACTCATCTCATTACTGGGGGCGCGAAATCGCCAAATTAGGCCATGATACCAAGCTTATTCCGGCTCAACATGTCACGCCTTTTGTGCGAGGCAACAAGAATGACCACAATGATGCCTTTGCCATAGCAGAAGCCAGCCAACGAGCTCATATCCGCTTTGTCCCCGTGAAGTCTGAGCACCAACAGGAAATATC
>Ga0307488_10005496_pt1 | contig 10468 bp, 7 predicted proteins | sample SB02metaG_FD_202248 | JGI IMG/M metagenome (GOLD analysis project Ga0307488, IMG submission 202248) | Sea-ice brine microbial communities from Beaufort Sea near Barrow, Alaska, United States - SB 0.2 | ecosystem: Environmental > Aquatic > Marine > Coastal | place: USA: Alaska | collected 2017-05-06
GCACACCATTTACATAAAGTTTGTATCTATTTGTATTTGTGCCTTGTGTTGTATCAATAGCTAAAACAAAATGATACCAAGCTGAAGTGTCTCTAAACACTCTATTAGTTTGCATAACTCCCCCAGCACTTGTCCCTGCTGTTGTAGTCCAATAGAATTTATCTTGGTAAAACCCCAAAAGAAACCAAGGGTTTACTGTGTCCCCTGCTGTAAAATAAAATGCATCTGATAATTCTGTTCTTTTAACCCACATAGACAGAGTGCATATTTGTTTATTACCTTCGCTAGAGTTAGTTCTAGCCATAGACTCAGAATTATCAGCTTCAAACTTACAAGAGTTATCAATATTATAACCAGTAGATACGCTTCCACTGTTTGCGTTTCTTTCTAAAAATGCCATAATCTAATTCCTCTTAAGTCTGTGCCATATTCTGGACTCGACCTATCTCTTGCCATACAGACCCGTTGTATCTAAATGTAAATATATCTGTTTTGTTTGCTGTTGCTGTGACTGTTGGTGCCGTACTAGCTGCGAATTCGAATACTGTATTCCAAGCGATTGTTCTAGGTGTACCACCTTGAGCTAGTTCTACACTAATCACGGCTCCTTCTACAGCATTACTTGGTGCTGAGAATGTTGTATTTTCTGTTGTAACATGATAGGCATTAGCTGCAGCTACTGAGTCCCATGCAACTGCGGCTGAACTTGAAGTAAGTGCTACTTGTGTTATTCTAGCACTTGTTGTAGCTACTACTAAAGGTGAGGTAGCAGATGTAGCAATCGTAACAGCATTTTCTATTTTAGCTCCAGTTACTTGGTCATCTCCAATGTGAGCTGTGTCGATACTTCCGTCTACATATTGATCACTATCGATACTGTTAACACTCATGTGAGCTAGATCAATACTTCCGTCTACATAATGTTGTGAGTCAATAGCGTCATCAGCAATCATAGACTGGACAATTACATCATCACCTATAACTAAGTCAATCGTGTTGTCAGCGTCTTGATAAGTTGCGACGATACCTGTTTCGGTATTACTGGAGAACATAGCTCCTACTGTATCAGAAATAACTTCTGATAAATCAATATTAGCTGTACCGTCAAACCCTACACCATGAATTGTTCTTGATGTAGCCAACGCTGTTGCAGTGTCAGCTAATCCAACCGCTATGTTTGCACTTCCGTCAAAAGAAGTTCCACCAATAGTTCTTGCTGTTGTTAAAGTAGCGGCTGAACCTGTTGTATTTTGATTAAGTGTACCTATTGTAAAGTCTAATGTGTTATCAGCGTCATCGTAAGCTACTGTAATACCTGATTCAGTATTACTTGTAACCATCGCTCCAACTGTGTCTGCAATCGTCTCTGGTAGAGTTACTCCACCTACAGATAAGTCTCCTGTAACTACTAAATTGTCTCCAATTGTAGTCTCTGATGTTGTGTGACCGATTGTTATTGCAATCCCACTTGATTCTGTCGCTAGTTTTAATGCACCTGTTGCATTTGTTAAATACGAATTTGATCCGTCATGGTACAGCGATAAATCTGTGCCATCTCCTAATAATAATTTTTCACTGTCTCCAAGTAGTAGAGAATCTCCATCAGGTAATTCTTTAATATTCTGATTAGATGAGTCTACTATTAGAGGAAATCTATTTGCCATGTTATGTTACTCCTACTGAAATGTTTCCACTTCTTGCTACAACTGTTATGTTTGCAGCGGTTATTGGTACAGAAACATTAGCGCTTCTACCAAATACAGTTAATGCTGTGAGAACGGTGTTCGCTACGAATGATAAGTTACCCGATCCATCTGTTTTTAATACTTGTCCTGATGAACCATCAGCGTTGGGCCACAGTAACCCGTCTAAATTAATTTTACCAGAACCATTTGGTGTAATCTCTATGTTCTGATTCACTCCGTCTAGTATTTTTACTGTACCAGAGTTTGTACCAGAGTTAGTACTTACTGTCATGTCACCTGTTCCGTTTGATGTAACTGTTACATTTTCACCAGAAGCTCCTATAAGAACTGTATCTGTACTAAGATTGACATTCCCTGTACCGTGAGGTATAATGTCTATGTTTCTATTGTCGGTGGTTACAAGATCGTAAGTATACATGTCTAAGTCACCACCAAGTGTTGGTGATGTATCCGCGTGTACTTCTGTTAGTCCTGTTTGATTGAATTCGTGTATATGAAGGATGTCATCAGCTGCAGCTCCTGAAGCTAGAACAACTGTTGTTCCTGTTGTCGCTGTAAAGTCTGTGGGGTCAAGTAATACACCATTTAAGTATACAGCACAATTACCTGGTGTATACGCTAATGTGGTTGAGTTAGCATCTGATCCTGTGAATGTTGTTTGGTTGGCGGTAGCTACATATTTGAAATCGTCAAAAGGATTAACACCAGCGAATCGACTAATAAAAAGAATATCACCACTACTAGCACCTACATCAAGAACAACGGCGGTTCCGTTTGAAGCTGTGTAATCTGTTGGGTCTAGTAAGATACCATTTAAAAATACTTGAAGTGTACCTGTAGCATAAGCTAATGAGACACTATTCGCGTCATTACCTGAGAAAGTTGTTTGGTTAGCAGTAGCTACATACTTATATACTATGTAATCAAATGCTGATGAAGTAGCTGCAGCTGTAGTAAAAAATTCTACGATTGATGAAGTACCTGAGACGGTCTTCTTTGTGTACATCTTACCATCGTAAGTATTAAGCGCTATCTCACCTAGTGCTAAATCTGATACACTCGGTACTGCTCCACTAGTTGAAGAGCGTTTTAAAACGATATTTGTTGCCATATTTCCTGCCTATTTAGACTATTTCAATCACCTAACTCTATATAGAGTCTTTATGTAAATAATTTGAGATATATATCTCTTATAATGTATTTATAACAGTTAGTATGTTCCACCATCTATAGATGTTGACCAAACAGGAACTCCGTTACCTGTAGCACAAGTAAGAATTTGAAATGATGTTGTAGCATCTGCTCCACCTGGAGCCGCTGTAACATCTAATGCATTGCCTGCATCTCCATATACAACGCCGTTATTGGTGAATGATGATACACCTGTACCACCGTCAGCTACGGCTAAATCTGTTGTTAATGTTAATGAACCGAACTTGGCCGCCGCTAATGTGTGTGATAGATCACCTGTTGTAGCACCTGTAAATGTACCTGTTCCAACCACTAACGCGTCTATGGATTCGTCCCAACCTATAAAGACATTAGCATCATCACCTCTTTCGAGTACAAGACCGACATCACCTGATGCATTCCCAGTAGCTCCGTTAGCTAATTCGATTAATTTATCGGCTATGACGGTGTTTGTTGAAGACGCTGTTGTTGTAGTACCATTAACTGTTAAGTTTCCTGATATTGTTACATTACCTAAGGCGGCTAATGTTGAAGAAGCTACTGTCGCATGAGGTGTCATAGTAACCATTGCTACTTGAGTTCCAGCTGACGCTATATCATTATTGAATGATAATACTCCGTTTGTTCCTGCTGTAATTGACCAATCATCTGAAGCGTCGTCTGACTCATCAGCTTTCAAGAATAAAGATGCTGTCTCACCTTCTGTTCCAATTACTTCTATAGAATCTGAGTTAACTACAACATTACCTGTTCCGTTTGGTGTGAGTGATACATTACCATTAGAATCTGTAGATGATATATCATTACCATCAAGTTTTAAATTGTCAACTCTTAAATCTGTAACTGCTGAGTTAGTACCGATTGTAACGGCGTCAATAGCACCTGAGTCTATATTAACATTTGTAGTAGCTTGTGAACCCATGTCCACTGCACCTGAGAATGTTGTAACTCCTGCTACTGTTAAAGCCCCTACGATAGCTGTTGTTGAACTAGCTACTGTGGCATGCGGTGTTAAGACGATCTGAGATACTAACGAACCTGATATATCATTACCGAAAGCTAATGTGTTGTCTGTACCAGCTGTAACTGTCCAATCATCTCCGTTGTCATCTCCGTCATCGGCTGACAATACTAACAACGCTGCAGCTGCTTCACCAGCGTATATTCCGACTGTTGCGGTTTCTGATGCTGCTGATTCGATTAATAAACTATCTGAACCGATTGAAACATTACCTGTTCCGTTAGGAGATATAGTAATATCACCATTAGAGTCTGTAGAGGTAATAGCATTACCATCAAATCTTAAATTGTCTACATTAATTTGTGTAGCTACTGAAGCGCCACCAATGACTACTCCGTCAATAGTACCTCCATTAATGTCTGCTGTGTCTGCTACTAAAGAATCAATGTTAGCAGTTCCGTCTAAGTATAAGTTTTTAAACTCTAGTGATGAAGTACCTAAGTCAACATCATCATCTGTGGTAGGTACAATAGAACCATTGTTAAAAGTAACTTGGGTTTCAGCACCTGTTGTAACTGTAATGACATCAGAACCACTGAATGTGATTGAAGTATCAGTATCAGCATCACCTGAGATACTGTCTAATTGTATATTTCCGACATTTGTGATATCATTATCACCGAAAGTAGTGGCACCAAGAGTAGCACTGTCCGCTACCAAGGCATCTGTTGTAACTGTACCATCAAAGTAGGCATCTTTGAATTCTAAAGATGATGTACCTAAATCTATATCACTGTCTGTAACAGGTTTTAATGCTCCGTCAGCTAGAATTATTTGAGCTGTTCCAGCAGTAAAGAATGTTAGAACATCTTCGTCTTCTCCAGCTGCTGATTCTGCTGTGATCTTTGTGTCTTGGTCAACATCAATAACTCCACCTAATGTTCCCCATGATGATGCCGCGTATCCTTCGAAAGCTGCTATCTCAGAGTTATATCTAATTTGTCCTGATGTTGGTGAAGCTAATCGTTGAGATGTATTACCAACTGGTAATCTAAATCCGTCATTTTTATTAATGACAACACTACCTGTTCCGTTAGGAGTAAGTGTTAAGTTGCCGTTAGAGTCTGTTGTAGATACATCATTACCATCTATAGTAACATTGTCTACGAGTAATTCGTTTAATTTTTTGTTTGAGTCAACTAAGAGAGCACTAGACGCTGTTACTGTACCTAATGTATGATCCATTAGATCAGTATAGTACTTACCACCGATTGTATGAATAACAGCTGCACTTGAACTGTTTACACCTTCGATAAATAACTTAGCTCCCGCACCGTCACCAGCTGCGTCATAAGCGTACGCTAATTCACCGACAACTAAGTCACTAGTCGTTGGCGCACTTGTACCTGAATTTCTTTTAATTTGAATGATTGTTGACATCTATTTTACCTTAATTATATGTTCTTTAATAGAACCCGCCATCAAATCCTGATGCGGCTTCATATTTTTGAGTTGTTGCATCATATACTAGTGTGTCGCCTTCACTTGCTACTACAGTTGAAGTATCAACATTCTTTAAATCACCTAACTCAAAATTTTCTGCAGCTACTTGTCCGATAGCTACTTGTTTAACTGTGTTACTTGAAACTGGATTGACTTTTACTGTTATATCTGCCATTTTATCTACTTACGCTCGGTGTTATAGTCGCCTGTCCTTCCAATATTCGTGTTTTTGTAGCTGAACCATCTGTAATTATAACATCGTACACATATCTTCCAGCTGTCATCGCGGCAGTAACTGAATCAGTCAAGGTCAAAGTTATTTGACCAGATGCAGCTGATAAACTTACACCAAATGTAGCGGCCGCTGTAGAAGAACCATATGTTTTTCTTATTTGACCTTCTGCACTATACCCAGTTAAACTTAGAATATCTCCATTCGAATCAGTTAAACTGACTGTGGTGGAGTAATCTGCTCCTTGGTCTATGTATAAATTTGATACTGCTGCCATTTCTCTTAATACTATTTATGTCTTAGATGATTTTAAAGCATCTAATTCTGTTTTTAATTCTTTGATCGCTTCAATCAATAAAGCTGTTAATTTTTCATACTTAACTGCTAAGTATCCACTTTCTCGTTCTTGTACTAGTTCAGGTATGACTTTTTGTATATCTTGTGCTATAACTCCGACATCATGTCCTACATGTCCAGATGTATTTAAATCATTCCAATCAAACTCAACACCTCTTAATTGTTGTACTTTATATAAAGCTTCTGTTAAAGGTGTAATGTTATCTTTCAATCTTTCATCTGAAGAATAGAAGGCTGTAATATCGTCTGTAGCTCTGAGTGTACCAGTCGGTCCTGCCGCTGTACCTAATCCTAGAGCTGTCATTTGATAAGATGTGTTTGTTATTGTTCCACTTGGTCCTGTAACACTTGGTCCTGGAGGTCCTGGAGGTCCTGTAACACTTGGTCCTGGAGGTCCTGCACCACCTGTATCACCAGTAGGTCCTGGAGGTCCTGTAGGTCCTGTACCACCAGCTGATCCTGTTGGTCCTGTTCCACCAGCTGATCCTGTTGGTCCTGTTGGTCCTGTTGGTCCTGTCGGTCCTGTTGGACCCGTAGGTCCTGTGTCTGCTGCGACCCATGTAAATGTGCCATCTCCGTCTGATTTTAATACTTGTCCGTTTGTTCCATTACCAGAAACATTTAACTTAGCCGCGTTGATTTGATTATCAGCTATATGAACTGTGTCAATACTTCCATCTACATATTGATCTGAGTCAACACTATTCGCTGCCATCTTGGCAACTGTTATCTGACTATCTGCTATATGCGATGTATCAATACTTCCGTCAACTAGTTCAGCTGAATCGACTGTATTGTCATCTAGTGTTGCACTTAAAGTTACGACACCCGAACCATTGAAGGCTACGGCTGATGCTGTGATGTCACCTGTTATTGAGAAGTTTCTATTGGTCGCTAATGTGGTAGCTGTTGAAGCATTACCTGTTAACGCTCCTGTGAAACCTGCTGTAGTCAACATACCTGTTGACGGATTGTAAGTTAAACCTGTGTCTGATTCTAATCCTTGTGTGCCTGTTGCTCCGTCTACGAAGACAGGATATACTGTTTCGTTAGCTGAGTTGTTGGCTGAAATTGTAATGTCTGGTGCAGTAGATGATACTGTACCAAATGATAGCTGACCACTTCCATCAGTTTTTAAGAACTGACCTGATGAACCATCGGCTGTAGGTAATATTAATGAAAAGTTTGTTGAGATTGTAGCTGGAGCTTTAAGTTGTACTCTATGTGAGTTATCTGCATCTTGAAAGTTAATACCTGTTGGTGTTGAAGCTTGAGCTTTCATGTATACTTCGTCTTTGAAATAAGCTACATTCTCGAATTGGAATGAGTTTGAATGTTCTAAACTTTGATTGATTGATGAATCAGCATTAAAGATAATACCATCTGTATTCCTATTAAAAAGAACTCCACCAGCTAATTGCCAATCACTCGCACCACTAGTAGCCCCTGCACCACCCACACCTTCGTATGAACCTGTGAAAGAACTAATTCTAATTACATCAGTATTACCTGCTGATGACCCTAGAACAACTGAGGTTCCGTTTGATGCTGTATAGTCTGTACCGTTTCTGAGTAAGACTCCATTCTTAAATACTAGAAGTTTACCTGCAGCGTATTGTAATACATTACTACCATTGTCTGCACCAGAAAAAACTGTATTACTTGTTGCTCCGTCCGATCCATCGTAATCGAAGTCTTGAAAGAAAAAATATTGATCTTGAATGTAGTTGACAGCGTCTACCAACGAAGCCTTTTCGGCTGTTCGTAAATTAGTTAACCCACCAACATCATTAGCTAGGTCATTATATTTTTGTCTCCAATCTTCAAAAGTGGAACTTGTATCTACTGTTCTTGACATTTTAATCTCTCATTAATCTGTAGAAGTAAATCTTTTATACTGTTTACTTCTTCTTTAAGTGTATTTATCTCATTGTCCTGACTTGATATTCTAGTCTTTAGTAACTTAGCTCTAATTAAACCCTGTGAATCCGTATTGATTACAGCTAGAGTATTCTCATCTCTTACTAAGTTAGTATTACCTTCTATCTTAATCATTATGTACTCAATGCTATCGCTCTAAAGTTTTCCATAAGTGGAATATTAGAACTGCTATCTGACTGCATAACTACTTTAACAGCGAATGTATTGAAGTCTTCTAAACTTTCTATTTCATATACATACTCTTTAAAGTCTGAGGCATCTGCTGGTACTGTTGATTTGATTGTAGCTAATGTCCAACCAACATCTACGAATTGTAAATTTGTATCTGGACCGAGTACTTTGTAATAAATTTGTATCTCTGAAGTTTCACCAGTTGAACCATACGCTCTATATCCATCGAATAATATATGAAGAGCATTAGCTGGATTTTCTAGTGTTACTTTTTTAGTCATGTAGACAGCGGCGTTTGAATCACCTCGAGCTTCAGTTGAAGTAACAAATGCATTAGATACAAAATTTGTACCACTAGCAAAGTTCCCTGTAGCTGCAATTGAAACATCACTTATAGCGTCTACATTATTAATTCTGTTTTGTATCCCAATAAGACCTATTGTATCTACATCTAATACAGGTGATACATTATCAGCTGTCGATGATAGTTGAATAAGAGTTTCTAAACTTTTAGCTCCACCCATTTCGTTTATTTCGTTAATTCTTGAGGCTACTATTTTCGGTACTAATAAATCATTGTTATCATTCAATGTGATTGTTGACGAAACAGAATCTTTGGTGTATGATACTGCTGGACTTGCTAGTACAACAGGTTGTGTAGCTGATGTAGCTTTAAATGTTGTCGTAATTGATGTGTTTGGTAAAGCTATACTAGGTATAGTTGTATGTATAGTATCAAAGTAAACATTACCTGTAGCTGTTACATTATCTCCACCACCAACAGCACTCTCTGATGCTGTTTGAATATTTGGACCTGTATTTGTAGAACCCGAAACTCTCAAAGGCCATACTGAAGATGGGATCGTAATTAGATACGAATCCATATCTGCTAGTATCTTAGCTGTTCCGTTTACTGTCTTAGCGACGGAAGTTCCCGCGGTATGAGTTCTATTGATATAAGCGATTGGAATACCACCTAGAGTATCACCAACCTCGGCTACAGTGAAAGTATATGTATCTGAATTTTTTGTGAATACTACAGTATCATTAACCGCGAAACCTTGGCCTGGATTTGTAATTACGATTGTTGTTGAATCATTACCTACCGTTGTAAGTGTCGCTACTAGACCAGTTCCAGTTGATGGACTTACTGCTACTCCAGCTATCGATTCCGCGTTGTCTGTTGAAACTGATGCATCACCAGACTCTACTGAATCGTCTGTAAATCTTATTACTGATCCTGTTCTATCACCTGTTACTCCAGCAATAGTAATGTTTGATAATTTCTCATCATAGTTACCATGTGAATAGTGATGAACTCTAAAACATTTTGTTCCAGTAATAGTTTCAATAGGATTACCTCCCAATGTTTCTACTGGTAAATCAGCGTTTTCGAATACTACATTAGCAGCATTTGCTGTTGTGAACTTACATCTATTAAGAGTCATTTTTAAATCTTTTAATTGATCAGCTGTCCATGTTGAATTGTTTTGTGATTTGAATAAAGTACCCGCGTATGGTTGTTGATCTATGAAATCGTTTGTCGCTATATCTTTTTGTCCCATTTCTGAAACCCAACAAGTGTATACATTTGAGTTTGTCATTACTACAGCACAATACTCTCTACCTGATTCTAAGAATACAGGAGAAGGGAATGAGAATTTAGTAGCGACTGAAGCGTCAGCTGAAGTATTAACATCAGCTGGTACTAATGTTTTTTCACCGAAGGGTAATATTTTCTGTGTTGGAAATCCATTTTCCATGTGTCGTAATTGAATGGTTACTGGTAAAGCTGTGTCTTTAGCTCCGAAGTATACTTCTACTGATGGTACAAATATACCACCTTTCTTATCTACTAAGAATGATTGAGCTAATGGATCGACCCATCTAACTTGTGCTGGTGCTCCCGCGCGATCTTCTGAAAGTTCGTCTGTTACTATTCTACCATTTCTTGTAGAAGTAATCTCTTCTTGCATGACATTAATAGAACCTGAAGCTGCATATAAAGCTGAACCCGCTGAAGTTGTAGTTCCGTTAGATGCGCTATCAGTTATCTTTAATGATTTCTCACCTGTACTAAAACTTATCTCATCTGAATTTGGAATTGTGAAGGTTGCTGATATTTTACCTAAGTTGTCTGATCTGATCGCTGTACCCTTTGTTGTACCAGCTCCCATACCATAGGTTGATGATGTTGGTGTTACATGGTTACCTACATTTATTCCATCAAAGAATAAGTAGTAAGGTGTATTAGGTTTAAAGTTTTCAGCTGTAACAGCAATATCTCTACTTCTCATTGTCTGAGATATATTAGTTGAGACAATCCTATCAGCTCTAGTAACTGAGAATTCTTCAACTACCGATGTTGTTACACCAGTACGAGTATCTCGCGAACGACCTCTACCA
>Ga0307488_10005497_pt1 | contig 10468 bp, 21 predicted proteins | sample SB02metaG_FD_202248 | JGI IMG/M metagenome (GOLD analysis project Ga0307488, IMG submission 202248) | Sea-ice brine microbial communities from Beaufort Sea near Barrow, Alaska, United States - SB 0.2 | ecosystem: Environmental > Aquatic > Marine > Coastal | place: USA: Alaska | collected...
CTATCCTCTCTTATCCAAAACTTAAGACATTCAAATTCAGTGTCACCATCTTCTATTTGTACATGCTCTATTCTTCCAAGCATACCGTTATCCCAAAGAGTAGAATCTAAATGCCCTTGATTTTTAATTTTAACTATAGGTTGTACTCCTGATTTAACTAAATTATATATTTTTTTATTTTTCATAGCTTTTTTAAAAATGTGGGTCTCGATAATACCTTCTATGTCCTACGCTAATTCCACACCAATACGCTTTTAATGGTGAGCCCTTTCTTATCCAGCTACCATTTTTACGAAGAGTATAGCACTCTCTTTCTCCATTCATATTAGAAGTGTAGGTATAAGATTGATTTCCGTAATATTCACAATCTTTTGTTGGCTTATGTGAGTCTGCCGTTACCCAAATTGTTTTTTCGTTTGGAGATATTTCAACTACTGTATAAGGATAACAGTCACTTCCTGCTCCACCTGTAGCTCCCATTCCAATTTCTGGTATTATCAACTCTTTGTTCATAGCAGTTTATATTGTGTTTTCACAAAGATAACGAATAAAACTAAGAAAAATTACAAATTTAATTATTTTTTAACAATTTTTCCATTTCCTTTTTATTGTACCAAATATAATCACCAGACTCATAATTTACTCCATAGAATGGACCCGCTTCACCTTGTCTGTTGTGGTGTTTTGGAAGAGCTTTACATGATTGCAATATAATTCCTTTGTTCTCATATTCGTTAATGACAAGGCCTATCCTAATCATTAGAAGTGTATATTTTCATTTTATATTTTACTAGTACCTTTTATTTTTATATTTTTTAAGTATTCTTCAGTTAATATTTTAATTTTATCACTAAAAGGTTCTTTTTTCTCTATCTTTTTAAGTTCTAAGTTTGAGTTTTTTAGAAAATTTTTTTTAATATACTCTAAACTTTCCATGATATCATGTTTTTTTTGTTTAGAAACATTTTTTATTTCATATAAAACTACTTTTTCTATATTTAAAGATATTTTAGGCTGAAAAAAAGCCCACATAAGTAAATTTTCTAAGTCAGAAGTATATTTGTGGTAATAACTGTTTCCGTCCACTTCCTTTGTGAGAGCTACGTATCTTTTTTTAAAACTTTTATTCATTACATTAATTTTATGTTGTTTGCCAAATTATTTGATATTACATAAACACATTCCCAACCATTTTCTTTAGAAGAAAATTCGTAAGTAACATTTAAATCTGTAGTTGTTTTTTTATCTATTAGCATGATACCTTTATTTTCAAGACCTTCAGATATAGAGTTTAAAATATTTATTAAATATTCGTAATCTTTATTTTCTTCTATTTTAGTTAGATTACCTTCTTTGTCAATCTTAATTAGAAACATATTACTTACTTTTCTAAACTATTATTATAATCATCTCTTTTAATGTTGACATAAATATCTCCAAACCATCCAAAAACTGAATCTTCAAATATTTTTGAAACCTTGAAGTCAGACCATTTGAAATTTGGAACATCTATATAATATGATTCGTTTGGAAATCTTACTTTCATTATTTTAAATATAATTAAAAACTTTTATTAATGCAAATTTTATAATATTAAAATTAATCTTTACATCTCCTGTGATGTCTATAATCATTTATCCCTATTATAAGAGTTGTTATTCCAACGATACCCATTAGTAAGGCAAATATAGGATTGTGCATTATTTCTTCTATAAAACTTTCTTCACTATGATTGTGAGATTTTGTAGAGTAAGCCACAATGAACATAGATTGTGCAAATTGTATTAAGTGAAATATACCATGAAACAAATTTAAAACACCTACAGACATTAAAATAAATGATTTATTTCTATTTTTTAACTTCATATTAATATTGTATTTACATGTAAATTTCAGGCGGTTTTCCTGGGAAGCTTTTATTTATATTTAACTTTGACTCTTCTTTAATTGTAATATTAATATCCGCATCATCTTTGACTTCCGTTAGGTTTTTTAATATTTTTTTCCACTGTTCTTTAGTTGGACTTTCTTTTATTGCCATTGACGCACCTTTAAGCCAGACTATATATTCTTTACTTGTCATAATTTTTCTTTAAAGTGTTTCATACCATGTTCATCTATGTGAGAAACTTCAAACTTTCCATCCTGATAATCTTTTAACATCTTTGGTTGGTAATCTTCTAATAGCTTACCTCTTGTAACTTCCCATCCATTTGGTGGTAAAGTATATTCTTCAAAATAAGTGTATCTAATCATGCCAATAGCATTAGGTCCCAAATCTTTAAAAGAGCCATCCTCCATTTCGGCAACAAATTTTCCATCACCCACATGTCTATATATTAAGTTAAGACTCATAGCTAAACGTTTGCTTTTTCTTCTGTTAATAGCTCATCTCTAACTCTCATTATTGCTTCTCCAAGCCAATTTTTTCCCTGCCACTTAGATTTGTCAAGGATATCTGGGTCAGTCTCATGCATTCCAATACCCCAAATTTTATCTTCTGGTGATGCCTCAACAATTTCTCTACCACCATAATTTTTTAGCTCTTCAAGCATAGATGGGTTTTGTGTGAACTTAGCATAGTTAGCTTCATAAACATATTCTTTACAAACTTCTTCCCACTTATCTTTGTCAAAACCTCTAACTTTTCTTCCTAAAGCTTTTTGTTCTCTGGGATTATTGGTTCTCATTATAGCATTTGCTACATCTTCATCTTCAAATAAAGAAGCTTTTTTATACATCATATACTGTTCTGCACAAGTATATTTTTGTCCATCAATTTCAAACTCAGAGGCGTGCCACTGAGACATGGTCCCACCCCAGAAAAATACGTATTCACATGTTACTCTCATAATTATTTATTTATTCAAATATAAGTAAAATTAATCTTATTATTAAAATTTTAAATAATCTTTTCTCTTTTCAATCAACAATTGTTTTGTAAATATATGTTTGTTTGTGTTTAAAGTTTCCATATACTTTTATCTCTTTTGTTTTCATCCATCTTTCTTATGTAAAGAAATATCAAAATGTTTCTTAGTAAATTTTTCAATTCTCTATTTTTTGTGTTTTTTATACCACCTTATTGCAGCTAAAAATATTGCAGTTAAAGATTGTGATTTAGTCCAATGAGCTCTTCAAAACCCACCACTTGTAAGCAAGTAGTAATTTTTGCCAAGTCTTTAAATTCATAATGTCAGCACCACCTCTGGATAAACTGGGTAGGCATTTTTTGTTGAAGTATGCTAGCAATTTAAAAAACGTTTTTTTAATGCTCATTAATATATTTTAATTGTTAAATCTTCTCTATTTTCGTGTGACTGGTTAGTTAATTTATTTACTATTTTTTTAGCGAAAAACCTACCAACACCAGTGGTCGATGAGTCAACTATTTTTGTGGCAACTTTGTTTATCAGCTGATTTGATTCATATAAGTATAGTTTAGACATTTCTTTTTGGTTCATGTCACCAGTCTTTTTAGACCTTAAAAAACCGCTTTCATTTGCATATATTTCTATTATAATATCTGCAATCCACATAACAATCTGTTGATGATTAAATAAGTTTTTTCCAAACTTCTTATACACTTTATCAACTAAGAGTCCAAGTAAAATTTTATGATTTTCAATTAGAGAAATTCCACTGCAAAAAGTTAGTTGTGAGGGGGTTATTATTTTTGAATAGGCTTTAATAACATTTTTGTTTATTGACAACTCTTTGTTTTTTATTTTTTTAAGAAATTGTCCAACTAACATAAGTCTATTTATTTCATTAGTCCCTTCATATATTCTTGATATTCTAGAGTCCCTGTAAGCTCTTTCTATTGGGAATTCAGCTGAATAACCCATTCCACCATGAATTTGTAAAGCCTCATCAACAACATAGTCTAAAACTTCAGAACCGTGCACCTTTGCGATTGCACACTCTATAGCGTATTCACTTGTGGCTTTAACCGTACCTACCGAAGCTCCTCTGGACTCAATATCCTGTCCAGCTCTATACATTAAACTTTCAGACATAAACGTCTTAGAGGTCATTAATGCTATTTTTTCTCTTATGGCACCAAAGTTTCGTATTTCAGTCCCAAACTGCTTCCTGTTCTCTGCATATTCTTTTGATTGTGTTATTAATTGTTTAGCACCTCCTATTGCAGATGCGCACAATTTAATTCTGCCAATGTTTAATATGTTTAAAGCTATTTCAAATCCTTGCCCTCTTTTTCCTAGCAAATTTTCAGCAGGAACCTCAACATTCTCATAAAATATTTGTCTTGTAGAAGAACCTTTAATTCCTAACTTAACTTCTTCTGGGCCCATTGTGATACCTTTTGTTTTTGTTTCAACAATGAATGCACTATGATTTTTGTCTTTTCCTATTTTTGCAAAAACAATCATAATATCAGCAAAACCACCATTGCTAATCCATATTTTTTGACCATTTATTATAAAACCTTTTTTATCCTTGCTTCTTTTTGCGTTAGTTTTACCAGCATTAGCATCACTGCCAGCCTCAGGCTCGGTTAAGCAATAGCATCCAATAAGTTCACCAGTAGCCAATTTGGGTATGTACTTCTCTTTCTGAGATTTATTTCCATAGTATAAAATAGGTAAAGTGCCTATTCCAGTGTGAGCACCATAAGTTGTTCCAAATGAACCAGATATTCCAATTATATCAGCTATTAACATAGATGTGTTAAAATCCATATTTAAACCACCCAAAGATTCAGGAACGGTAACTCCCAAAAGTCCCAGCTCACCTGCCTGTTTTAGTATGTCAGAAACTATTGTGCCTTCTTGTTTTTCTATAGATTCAATATTAGGAATTATAGATTTGTTAATAAAATCTTTAGTTGCTTCATACATCATTACTTGCTCATGTGAAAAGTCTTCATATGTGAAAATTTCTTTTTCTGATGTTGTTTTCGTTAGGAATTCTGCTGATTTCATATTTTTTATATTACTGGTTTTATTTTCTTCTTAAAATTATTTATTTATTTATTTATTTATTCACTGTGCCACAACCCTCTAAGTTCATTATTAATTCTTTTTGAAGCAAATTTCACCATTACTCTCATAAACTTATTATCATCATGACCATGATGATAATATTTTATAGCTTCAAGAAGCCCTTTATTTCCTGCATTAACTAATTTTGATAATTCTAATCCTTTATTTTCATAAGATTTAGCTAAAGATATAATAAATCTCATATTAGAAAATAATAAATCTTTAATAGAATTTTCATCATTTATATATGCCATTAATAACTTAACTTGGACATCCTCCTCTTTTAGTAGGGGATATTTTGAAATTTTAGAAATATAAATATTATAATTATTTTCTGTTATTTCTGGTAAAATTTTCATTTTTTATATTATATTTAAAACAAATTTATGAATTTTTTATCAAAATCGTTATACCCGCATCCCCAGAAGATAAAGAATATGTATTTGATTTATTATCATTCACAAAGCCATAATTATTAAATTTAAATATTATTATATCTTTATTTTCAAACCAACCATGAATACAGTTTGTGGCATAGTCAATTGATGGAAATTTTATTAACCTTGCTTTCCAGGGTTCTTGGAAATCCTTTTCAAACTCTTCTACATTAATATGTATTAACATTACTTACTTTAATTTAAATAGCCAACTCTAAATTGTTACTTAATTTTTTAATATTATCAATATTACTTATTTTAAAGTCTTCTACCGTAAAGTCATAAAAACTTTTTTGCTCATTAAGCTCTATTTTAGGCTGTACACTTAAAGGTGTTCTATTAAGAATTTCTCTAACGCCATCAAAATGTCTATCGTAAATATGTAAGTTTTGAACTAAGTGGCAAAAGTTACCTATCTTATATCCAAGATGAGAAGCAATCATCATCTGCAGAGCTACATATTGTATTTTATTTATGTAACCAGCCATAACATAATCATTACTCCTTTGATTTAAGGTTAGGTCTAAAAAAAACACATTATCCACTTTCCTTACCGACCAAAGAGTCTCAAATGCACAAGGGAATAGTCCTTTTGTTTGATTTAAGTCAGAATATTGATAAAGACTCATGATATGTCTTCTTGAAAACGGGTCTTCCTTTAAGTTTTTTAGTAACTTATTTAATAAGTCATATTTTTTAACTGTAGCACCATATCTTTGCCCAATAGTCCCATCACCTATGTCCCAGTCACCCCACCAGTTAATGCCCATTTTTCTAGCTACATCTAATGATGAAGTTTGTTTTTGATAAATCCATAAAATTTCTGAAATACCAATCTTTATAGCAGTGTTTCTTAAGGTGGTTATAGGAAACTCACCTTTATTTAGGTCATACTTTTCAAACACTTGAGTTATAAACTTACTGTGTGCAGGAGTTCCATCTTTATAAAAAGCTCTTGGGTTTTCATCAGAACATCCATTTAAAGCTATTAGATTTAAGTTGTCAATATAGAACTTATCTGCTTTTATCATATTATCCATCCGTCTTTCTTTAGTTCTAATTTAAATTCTAAATATTTTATTTTATCTTTCATTTCTACAAAGGATAGAAGTTTGCATAAATGGATGTTGTCAAAATTATAATTTTTATAATTATTAATTACGTAGTCTCTTATTTTTTTTTCTATCATCTTATATAGTTGTTAAATTATACTTTAACAATTATAAATTCATTAAAAGAAAAAGTGCCATCTTCTATTTCAAAATCATCATCATTATTAATGGTAGTGTAATATAACTTAAAATGTTCATCAATGGCTCTTTCTGCCATATCTCTTGTCTTATAAGTCATTATATAGTCATCATTAGCCGCCAAGAAAGCTGTGCCAACCTCCTCTTCCATTAAAAATCTCTCTGTCGGTTTATGTTGTATTGCAAATCGTGCCATGTCTTTATTTTAATAATGTTTTTCAAATTTAATAGTTTTTATTTAATATTAAAAATATTTAAACAAAAATATAAATTATTATTTCCAAAAAACTTGTATTAATACTATTATTAATGCTAGTATTAAAGTTGTTAAAGTTTTTGCACTAACTCCCTCACTAAAGAAGTGGTTAATCATAAATCCATAAAGAATAATTCCTATACTGAAACCAATAAATCTAGTTGGCCAATATGCTCCATCAAACGCAGCTACAGCATATTTTGTTGCCGTTATAAACGCAATTGATGCAGGTATGCCAATTAGAGACACTAACAATATGTTATCTTTCCAAACTTTCCAAATAAATTGACCATTTAATTGAAACCAAATCAATAAGTGTCCAATTGTAAAAAACAAACAAGCTATTAAAATTCCTTTAATCATTTTTATTATTTAATAATTCCTTCCTCTCTAAGAAGCACTGAAGCTTCGCTCTCATATAGTTCAGCCACACTGACTTTCACATTATTATCAATAATAAATTCATTAAGCAACCCAGAATGAATCCATTTATCTATTGTTTGTTTAAAAATCTCTTTCGATATAATAATATTATTTTTGTTAACAGACTCAATTAACAAAGCTCTTTTATTTCTTATGTTCATTTTTAGTTTGGCTTTAAAATTCCTAGTTCAACTCTTAAACTTCTAACTTCATCTCTTAATATTTGGTCATCGTCATCAGTGTGTGGCTGATATTTATTCATCCTATTATTTATTATCATACAAGTCATGTAAGTTTCAATTTCTATAATTCTAGAAATTTTATCTTCATTATTACTTAACTCAATAAGCTCTATAGGTTTAGGTCTTTTAATCATTTAATATTTAAAATTACCACTTTTCAAAAGGGCTAGAACAACGCCACACTCCCACACTAGAACAGTTTGTTTTGTTTCTAAAAGCTTCAATAAATTCGTTAAATTGTGGTTCTGTCCAATATAATGAATCTTCCCCAAACATTGGCGCATCTACGTGTGGACTTTTACCTTTTGCGTATGTGAAGGTAAAACACACACTATTTGTTATAGGAAACTTCCAGTGATTAAGAACAGTTTCCATATCTTTTACCAATTCTGCTACTCTTGCGGTAGAGTATTTGTTAGGACCAGATAAGTGAGTGTTTAATCCATTAGGAGAAGAACAGCTGATGCGACAAGTGTCTACCCATGACATATCATACATCTGAAGGTAATAAAAATCAACTCCCCAATCGATGTAACCTACACCCTCCCAGTCGCTAGTTGCAGACAATTTTATAGATGAGTCATTCATGTAACTTCTAACTTTATCAAAAAGAGGCTTCTGAAACTTTGCCTTAGAAGAAGATATATATGAATTCTCAGTCTCTAATAGCAGCTCAGTAAATGTAGGTAACCCAGATTTAGTTAAAGAGTCGTTCATTTCTTTAAAGTAATCTACATACACTTTATATGATTCGGTACCTAACGAATCTATATTAGGCAAATTACCTTTTCCCATCCAATCGTGACCATAATCTCCTTTGGAACAATCAGGATGCATTGCTAAAATGCCTTTATATCCAAACACGTTAACTAATGTGTCAATAAATGGAATAAGGTCTTTTATATGTGGGCCACAAGTGCTATCAGTACTACTAGAACCAGGTCCGTCAACATTTATTATGAACTTATCTGGATTATAGTATGCCACCTTAGATGCTGTTATAGAGCTCCAGCTAGATATATCTTGCCACATTACATTTATAGGATGTGATTTTACAGATTCAATCATGGCAGCATGAGCTTCACCATCTGATTTACTTTTATTATTACATGATACAAATAAAGTAGCTGCTAATAAAAGTGTAAATAGTTTTTTCATAGTTTTGTTTTTTTATTATTTAATATATTAAAAATATACATATTTAAATATCATTTAATTTTGTATCTATTATATAGTTCATATATTATTTTATGGCCTCCTGGTTGATTTTCAACTTCAGATAACATAGAGCTAAATATTTGATTTTCCTCCCACTGTTCTATGTAATCATTTTCCATTTGGTTGATAATGGAGTCTTTGTGTTGTATTTCATAAATAAAACAATCTACTCTGTCCTTTTGTTCGTAATATCTTTTACAATAATCAATCTTTTCTTTTTCAGCTTTGTAATAAGCGATTTTTAAGCTGTTGTATTTTAGTGCAAAAATAGTTGATATAAATGCTAAAGTAATTATGCATAAAACTATTATTTTAAGTGTTTTTTTGTTCATTTTATTTGTTTTTTATTTGTTTTTTTATCTTTGCCTATAATCTTTTTAGTATATCACTTATTCGAGAATACATTTCAATTCCGATAGGTATTGAACTAAGTGAAATTAAGAATTGATTAACATATGAATAAGTAGTAATCACACCACCAATTGTTAGAGATTCTGAAGTTATAACCAACAAGACTATCGACATTATCAAGAATGTATTTTTTATTAAATCTATGAAGAGCCAATTTTTACCTTGTAGTGTAGAATCAAAAATGTCTAATTTTCTTTTTCTATTAAAGAATGTGGTTGATTCGTCATACCCCGCTTGTAAGTGCTTAAGTTTATTTTCCAAGTGGTTATGATTAACTTTTATAGATTGTCTAATTTTTTTATATAAAAGCATTACTGAAATTATGGTGAGTATAAAAGCTACAGTTACTACGAGTCCAACTCTATAATTTTCTAAATAAATAAACCCAATGGAACCTATCACTATTACAAGAGTAGATATATAATAGTGAACATAGCCTGTTAGAACTTCAACAACTTGACTAGCCATATCTGTTCTAGCAACCTTTGATGAAATGTCAACGTCTGTTTTTTTGAGGAATTTTAGTACAATACCATTGTAAATTTTTGTGTATACTTTAGTGTCATACACCATCCTTTTATAATTGAAAAAACTTGATACCAGGTAAGATGCGCCTAATAATAACAACCAAAAATAACTATCATTAATTAAACCATCAATACTTTTACCTAACAAGAATGGTTGGGATAGTATCGACAATTCCGTTAATAACATAAACATATATATTAATAACAACTTATATTTATATTCTTTAAATATATGATATATTTTACCCATAAAACGAAATTGATATATAAAAATTACAATCTATTTATTGTTAAGTATACAAATATACAAAAAATATTATAAAATTCAATGCCACACAAAGTATTTATTCGCCATACATATATATATAAATGTTCAAGTAAAACATGTAAAGGTGAGTGGAAAATTAATGAAGCAATAGATATAGAAAAGCTAAATTGTCCACACTGTGGTAGAAATGATAGTGTTGAATATATATTAGAAGACCAAAGGTTAAAAAGTATAAATAAACACTCTTAATTTAAATTATACTATTAATCTTTGACTATATTTTTGTTTATTAGATTAATTAATGCTTTAACTTCAGAAGCATCAGTAAACCTTATAGTCGGGTCAGAATTAAAAAACTCTACAAACCATCCATTATCATCTTCATTCCAAGATTTTTCATCCTCAGTCTCATCTGATGCGTTAGATATAA